>OLVO01002400.1_pt1 | contig 17114 bp, 9 predicted proteins | sample 1672571 | NCBI WGS metagenome assembly OLVO01 (sample SAMEA3136700, study PRJEB25190) | human gut metagenome | biome: human gut; feature: human-associated habitat; material: faeces | place: Austria | collected 2013
TATTTATATTCTATCATAGAAGGATTATTTTTTACAGACTTTTTCTCACACTCTCTAAAAAAAGCGTTTTGACATACACCGTCAAAACGCTTTTTTGATTATTCCAAAATATACACTACACAACTTCTTCTGCCGAAGTCGTTGGCATTAGAATTGTAGCATAAATCAATCTTGTTACCCTTAATTGCACCGCCTGTATCTTCGGCACTTGCAACGCCGTACGACCAAGAGCCGTCGGCAGATGTTACGTACACTTTAGAACCCAACGGAACGACGCTTGGGTCAACCGCAACTATACCGTATCCAAGCGGATTACCCATTGCAGAAACCGTATAACCGCCGTTTTCTGACGGAGAAGTTGAATAAGCAGTAGCAGTCATTGTGATTTTCTTCTTATATTTATATCCGTTTACAGTACCGCCGTCATCGCTTACTGTTGACTTTGTCGCAAAAGTATCTTTAACAGTTGTATTTTTAGGTGCAGGAGTCGGCTCCATTGTACCGTTTGCAATAACCTTGTTACGCATTTCAGTTGTAACTTGTTCGTCTATCACCTCTCTTGTCGCCTCTTGACCGTCTTGGTATGTAACCTTGTAAGTGATTGTTTTCACACCGTCTTGTCCTTCGTCAACGACTTTTTCCTGTCCCTTAATCAAAGTCGCGTCATCAACATATTCAACACCTTTAGGAATTACTTCCGTTTCGGTTTCGTCTGTATGGCTTACCGATACAAGCTCGATTGTGTCACTGCTTGCAACAGTGTCGCCGTTGGCTGAAATTTGGTCATATTCACCCGGAATATATCCTGCCTCAACAAGTGCGTCCTTAACGTCCGCCTTTGTTACTGTTACAACTTCTTCCGATTCACCGACTTTAATTGTAACACGCTTACCACGCTTGATAACAATATTTTCATTATCCTCAACAGGCTTTTCTGTTGAAACGTTAATCTTATCGGTATCCGAAACATTCACGCCGTGTTCTTCAAGAGCACCCTCAACGCTTTCGCTTCTTGTCTTTACAGTTTTTGTTTCATTTGTTCCCGCAAATTCGTTTATTTCCGTAATTGTGATTTCCTTCGCCGATGCACTGTATACACTACCGAATATTACCGTCATCATTGCCACAAGCGTAATAATTGCAATCGTACATCTTCTGTGTTTTGCTTTCAATTTTGCTTTTTTCTTTTCTTCGCGTTTTTCACGCAAATTCATTATCATTTCTTGTTTTGTCATCTCTTGTGTAGTCATAAAAGTTAAACCCCTTTCATTACTTGTCCCATAGTATACTACAAAATTGTTACATTGTCAAGCTTTTTATTACATTTTTATTACAAAATAATTTCAAATATTGCAATATGAATAAATATATTACTCGACTTTTCCCATATATTACTATTTATATGCACGATATTTACATATTATTACATTTATTTTTGATTAATGTTACAAAAATAAAGCAGGTATATACTTTTTCATAGTCGGAAATAATGGAAATAAAACAAATTGAAATGATTGGAGATTAGTAATGAAAGAATTGACAAAGAAAGTAGTTATTTTAAATAATTTTTCATCACCGTATGTGAGCCAAGCAATAATAATTCTCAAAGACTATAATCCAAAACTTGAAAGCAGAGCAATAGCAGACGCGGAAACAATAGTCAGTCGCTACATCGAACGAATACAAAAAAACGGACAACCAACAAAGGCTGTCCGCTCGAAATCTAAAATATTAAAAATATTGATTTGCTTAATTTTGATTGCGTCAATATGCTTTGCAATCAAATATCTTTCTTAAATTATTTGAAATTGCTGTCCATATAGTCAATATATTCAGTATATTTTTGAGCCGTTGATGTCATTGAAGAATATGAGAAATCATAATATACCGCAATTCCGTTTTTCAATACGCATTTTCTGTGGTAAACAGTATCATCTGTTGTCACAGTGACTGCATACCAATCGTCACCGGCACGAGAATATGAAACTTCGCCACCCGTTTGACGTGCATAGTCACGCATAAGGTCAGACGGAGCACCGCTCTTTCCCTCTTGCGAAACAGTCATAGTTGCACCGCCAAGCGCGTCAGTCAAGTTAAGTTTTTGATTTCCTGTTGTCGGATTTGAATTAAAAGTAGACGGATAAACGCACGTCACACCGCTTATTGTCATTTTTGAATAACCGTTTTTGCTTGCTGAATTTGACGGCGATGATGTTGATGATACGTTGTTTGCTGTATCTGTCGGCGTATTCGTTGCACTTGCAGGCGAATTTGTTGAAGTAGGAGCAGTGCCTAATCCGTTATCGTTCGGAGCCATCATATTATAGCCGATAATCACGCTTACTATTGCGATAAGCAGTGCTACGATTATGAAAATCATAACACTTCCCTTACTTTTTCTACGTTTTTTATTACGGGCTTGTTTTGCCTCTTTTTCCTGTAAACGACGTTTACGATTAAGACGTTCAGCCTTCAGTTCCTCGATTTCTTTGCGTTTTGTAGTTTGGCTGTTCTGGTTGTTTTTTCTTACTGATTGACCGCATCTGTCACAAAAACGCGTTCCCTCTTTCAGTTGTCTGCCACAATTTTTGCAGTACATAAAACCCCTCCGAAATTACTTTTTTGCTATCTAAACTATTATACTATATATTGTATATAAATGCAAGTAATTTTCGTAATTTTGTTACATATAGATTACACATTAAACGCAAAATACGAAATATTTTTGAAATATTTGTTATTTAAACGCAAAATTCCATATTTTTATTATAAGAAATTATCATAGCATTTACATTTATCGATAAATTCTTTCCTATATGATATAATAACATTCTGAAATGGTTGCAAACCATGCTGACACCACCTTGAAGGGGGTGTGCATATGAGTGAAGCTATTGTTTATTTAACTTTGGTTTTACTGCTTTGTATAGTGATAATAAAAAAATAGTTACCTATCGACCAAATAGGTAACTATTCCGTAGAAAGTATTTCTTCCTACAACATATCAACTGCAGCATGGTTTGTTTACCATTTCTTTTATTATATTATCACACAACGCTAAATTTGTCAAGCAAAAAGAACGGTCATACGACCGTTCTTTTATTGCTTTATAAATTATTCAGTTGCAGATGTTGTTGCATCACTTTCTGATACCTTGATATTATCAAGCATTGCACAATGGCTGTTGTTTATATAACCAAAAATATCAATTTGTGTTGCTTTTAAGTTTTCTGTTGTTGCATCAACAAAAGCCACATCTGTTGCTTTTGCTATTTCTGCACCATCTGCTTTATTTGTGATAGTATAGCTTACTTTCTTTGTTGATTGATTAACAACTACATTGACATGCATCCATTTATTTGTATAGTCACCTATAGCTTTAGAGCTGTCACCTTGAACTAATGCATTAGTTTTATTCGATCCTAAATTAAATATAGCACCTGTTGAATTGTAAGTAACTTTTGTACTACCACCAGTAGTTCCTCTTGTTGTTGCATCACCAATGCTCAATATTGCTCTACCACCGTTTGTATTATAATAATCAAAATCAAATGTTACTATATCTTTTGTTACTGTATCTGGTAATGCATAATGTGCAAATGAATATCCATTACCTGCATTACCTGCACAAGTGAATCCGACAACTTTTGAATTTAATGTAGCATCATCTTCAATTTTTACTGTAATTCTTGAATCTGCTTTGAATAATGGCTTTTCATCTTCAAACTTTTCATATACATTATATGATGCGTCTTTCTTGACAACAATTACAACTTTATTTTCTCCTGCTGCCAAAGTAATTTTATCAGTACCACCTGATACATAACTATATACATCATATAGTCCTGTGTCTGAATTTGTTACTACTCTTTCTGAAAGATATGATTCAGGAACAGTAACTTCATCTGCTTCAAATTTGTTATCGTCTTCAGTATATACGTCAACAGTTTCAACTACACCTGTTGTTTCATCACCTGTTGTATATATTGCCTTTAAAGTACCTTTGCTCTTTGCAACAACTTCAAAGTCTGCTGTTGCAGATATTTCTGTATCAGCGATTGTAGCCTGTACTTTGTATTTTCCGCCTATAACTCCGTTTGTTACTGATACAACACCATTTTCTACTGCAATATTAGCCGGTGTATCAACAACAGTCCAATTTACAGTCTTGCCTGTCATTACACGACCATCTTGGTCTTTAACTGTTGCTGTAAATGTAATAGGGCTTCCAACTACAACAATGTTATTTTCAGGAGACGTAATTTCAACTTTCTTTGCTTCATTTGCAACTACAGCAACATTTTCTGCTACAGCTGAATCTGCAACTTTTATAGAACCTGTTTTAATTGCATAATCAGCACTTGTTACTGTATATGTGTAATCACCTGATGGTAGAGCAACTTTTGCTACACCATCAGTATCAGTTGTTTCTGTTGCTACAACTGCATCGCCATTCTTAATTTCAACAGTTGCTTTTTCAACTTTTGTTTCGCCACTTGCAACATTAAAAGTTACCGCTTGACCTATTGTAAGAACTAACTTTGGAGCTTTCTTAACAACCTGTGTTCTTGCTGTTCCTACAGCTAATTCTAAAGAAAGTTTATCTGTTGTTGCAGACTTTACTAATGATGTAACAGGAACATTTGCTGTTACAAATGCACCGTGAGCTTCAGTGGAGGCTGTAGTTGCATCCTTTGTTCCTGTCCATACCTTTGTATCTGTTAAACTATCATTTCTTATACTTTGATAATCTGTATATACTGCTGTTGACGCATCCCAATCATTGCTTGAAAGTGCACCTATAAAGAAGTAAGAATCTACCCAACGTTTTTGATTTGCATCATAGCTTGTTGATGCAACATCAAAATTCAAATTAGCTGAAACAACTCTATCCTTATCTACATCTGATAGACCTGCATATCTAAGAAGTGTTGTTTCATTTGTGCTAAGTGTACCATCTTTACCCTTTGCCCATTGACCTAATTTTAGCAATTCATCACTGCCATGAGCTGTTGTGTCATCAGCTTTTACCCATGTTGATGCTTCTGCATCAAAAACTTTCATTGTTGGGTCTGCTGCATATGCAACTGTTACTGTTACAGGGTATGCAGGCATTGTGAACTTGCCTTCTGCTACAGTTACTGTTGTTTCGGCATCGTCTGTCTTTGTTACTGTAATTGTCGGATCAGCAGCAAGGTAACCCAAAGCAGGTGTTGCAGCTGTTATTGTAAGTTCTGTACCTTCAGCAACGCTTTTCAAATCTGTTGCGCCTGTTACTGTAGCAGTACCGCCTGTTACTGTAGTAGTTACAGCACTCTTAACTTTAGCAGTTGTTGTTACTGTGAATACACCTGCTAGATTGCCGCTAACTGTAATTTCTTGAGGAGTTACTGTTAAATCTTTGTAATCATCTTTAGCTACAGCTGATACTGTATATGTACCGGCTTTAACACCTGTAAACGTTACAGTTGTATCTTCGATTTTACCTGTAATTGTATTTTCAGCTTCTGCTTTATCTGTAAGAGTTACAGATTTAACACCTGCGTCTACAGTACCTGATACTGCATAAGTAGGAATAGGTGTAGCTGTCGGAGCCGGTGTATCTGTCGGAGCAGCTGTTTCTGCCGGAGTTTCTGTCGGCTCAACTGTCGGAGCAACTGTTTCTGCAGGAGCTTCTGTCGGCTCAGCTGTCGGAGCAACTGTTTCTGCCGGAGCTTCTGTCGGTTCAGCTGTCGGAGCCGGTTTAGCTGTAGCTTGAGCGGCACCGTTCTTTATTGTATAAGCACTTGCAAGCGGTGTCATAGTCTTTAGACTATCCCAAACCATTATCTTATCATTTGTTGTGAATGCATCTAAATCTGTTGCAGGAACTGTATAAGCTGTACCTGCTGTTAGAGCAACATTAACAACTTTCTTAACTGACTCCAATGTATTATCAGTTCTGTATGATGCTTGAACAAGAACTGCATCTGTATCCTTATCTGATGTCAATGTAACTGTATTTGCAGTTTCATCAACGCTCATTGTAACCTTTGCAGGTATCGGAGCAGGTGTCGGAGCTGCTGTTTCAGTTGGAAGATACTTAGCATCAAGTGTATCTGTAATCTTATATGCAACTACATTATCAATCAAGGCTTTTGAATAAGCTGTTGACTTTGCATTTTCAACTGCAAAGCTTGGAAGATGAGTTACTTGAGCTGATGTTGAACCGGAACCAACCTTAGTACCCTTAACTGCAGGGCTAAGTTTACCTTCACCATCTTTATATTTACCGTCAATAAATACTCTGTATGTACCTTCTGATACTGCAACAACTACAGTGTGCCAACCTTCTGTTACCTGAATACCGATTGGTGTATCACCGTTTGTATATCCGCTTGCATCTTCGGTTGTAATAACTGCAAGTATATCTCTTGCACAACCGTTACCATCAATATTTGTTGTGTTGTCAATCAAGAACAATCTTGGAAGACCACCTTCATCAGTACCCTTTGCGGCTGAAAGATATGTTGTAAATCCCATAATTGCAGTTTCGCCTGATGAAATTTCTTTTGTATCATCAAGAGTTACAACCGGTCCTCTACCATTTGTTGAAAATTGGTTTGCAGCAAGTTTTAGTGCATTATCGCCTGTAGCAACCTTTGCGATTGCGGCATATGTCTTTGTATCAGCACCTGTACTTCTTGAACCAACTTTAACTTTCATACCATCAACAACTGTTTTTGCATCTTGATCTTCTGTTTCGATTGATGCAACAGTTCCTACAGTAGCATTGTTAAAGTCAGCTGTATAAGCATCTGTTACTGATGCCGGGGCTGCAAGAGTTTGCGCTGAACCGGATACTGTTTCAGGTTCAGGAATTGGTGTGGCTGCTGCTACAACGCCTCTCAAACCATCTGTTGTAAGTGTTTCTGCCTCACCCGAATAAATTTTGATGTTATCAAGGCATACTTCACCAGGTCCTGTAACACTGTCATCACCACGACCGGCTGTTACATAAATAGTATCAAGTTTTGTTGCACTGTTGATATAATCAACACCATCAACTATTTTATTATTATTTACATCTATTACTGTTACTTTAGCTACATCACCTTTAACGTATGTCTGTACTCTAACCCACATATCATCAGCAATGCCTGTTACTGATGTATTATCAGCAGCCAATGTTTCTGTACCAGGGTCATTTACGATTGTACCGTCAAGTTGGTATCTTGCAGACAATGAAGATGCCACACCTGCTGTATATCCTTGACCTGTTTCAGTACTTGAATTACCGCCTGAGAACAATGCACCGTATGGGCCATAGTCTCTGGAGTCTTTAGCTGCATTTGACGAATCGATGAATGCAACTTGAGTATATCTTCCGTATCTACCCATACCATTTGACTTATGAAGTCTTGCATCGTATTCGATTGTGTAGCCGTCAGCACTTGTTAATTGTGCATCTGCAGGTAAAGTCAATGTTGCAGAATATGTACTGCTGCCATTAGCTTTAATTGAGAAATATTCACCCTTGTCATCACTCACTTGTGCAAGAGTTCCATTACCTGAAAAGCCTGTGATGTCACTTCCATCAAAGGTGTAAACAGGTGTTGCCGCGCTTGCTGTTACTGTCAAGCCTGCGAAAGCAGATGCTGACATAGCAGCGGCGCAAAGTAATGAAATTAGTTTTTTACTTTTCATTTCTTCTCTCCCTTTCTTTCCTTAACTTGTTTCCAAGTCTTGTTTAATTTAACAGGTATCGTATGTCGATTTAAGTAAATCTGCACAAACTCAACCCATCTATATGGTATATATTGTATCATATTTTTTTTGTATGTGCAATATTATTAAGAAACTTTGAATGAAAATATTGCACAAAAAAGCACATAATTTTTTATTCAAAATGCAAAATTCAAGTTGTACATTTTTTATTTTTGTAGATTATTTTTACCAAAAAAAGACCGCTTTTCGCGGTCTTTTTTTTGATTTATTCAACTGATGATGCTGATGATGACGCAGCTGTTCTTACTTTAATATTATCTGTCAAAACGTGGATTGTACCGTTATTTTCTGCATGAGATACACCCAACATTGAAAATGCCGTTGCAGTAGCATTTTTTATATCCAAATTAAGTGTAACTGCGTTTTCAGTATCCATATCACCGTTTACGTAAGGTGTTATAACGACTTTTTCAGTCTTAGCTTTGAAATCAACCGCAGTTTGAACATGATACAATGATGAATATGTCTTATTATCTGTTGATGATGTCAAACCTGTTTCCTTGTATGAAGAATCGGCATAATCATAGTACATCAATTTACCGTCTTTCGGCTCTAATACAAGGAATGAACCTGTGGCAACATCTTGATTTGTTTGGCAATTATCACCGAACTTTATGAAGCTCTTTTCACCAATTCCCAAATCAAGGTCGATAACAAGTGCGTCACCGCTCATTGAAGTAAACTTCGATGAACCGTTTCTTGTACCGTAGTTTGCGCTCAATGAATGATACGAAGCCTTTCCGCCAAACGGACTGTCAACAATATTATGTGCGCCACGTCCGATAAGACCGATATTCATAACTTGGTTGTTTTCTTTCCACTGTGTATCACTGTTATATAGGTTACCTGTAACTTCACCGTCATCAAAACTCATATCAAGCAAGTAATTGTATGTATGAAGCATTATAGTAATTTCTTTTTCAATTTCGTTACATACGCACTTAACCACAATATCCTTTTGACTTGTTTCAGGCAATGTAAAGTCAGGTGATACAGTAAGTATATTACCTACAAGTGTTACATTTTCCACGTCGTTTGTTACAAGAGTCCATGTTACTTCGTCAGTGTTTTCACTGTCAACAGCTACATCAACACCCTCTGCATTTTTCGCGTCTTCTACTGTCAAAGTAATATCCTTTGCTTCTTCAACAGGAACTTTTACCATCGTTTCAGTAGCTTTTATTTTGTAAGTTGTTATACTGTCAAAGCTTGGCTTTAATTCAAATTTAGCAGTAAGAGATACATTGTTTCTTACTCTGAATGAATATTCTGCGTCACTTGAAACAAGATTTGAACCTTCGTACCAACCTGTAAAGCGGTATCCGTCTTTTGCAGCAGCTTTAACTGTTGTAATTGTATTCAAATCAACTGTGGTTGCTGTTTCATCAACGCCATTGATTTCAACTGTACCCATTGTTTCGTCATTCGAAGCAACCGCAACGTTATATTGAGGAAGTGCTTCTTTTTCGATTGTAGCAATCTTTAAGTTTGTAATATCGAAATCAAATGCAGCCGCCTTATTTACATATTCAAATACAATTTGATCCAATGTTGCAGGAGAAACTGTTATTTCTGTTGTTTGATAATTGTCAACAACATGTTTTACAGGAGTACCGCCGTCTATTGACATTGTTTCAATACCTGTGTCTAAATCGAGTTCGTAATGAACATTTGACCATCTCTTAGCACTTATAGTACCTACAACTTGACCGTTCATTGTAACTTCTACCGCATTATTACTATTTAGTGCAACTTTGAACGGATTAATCGCTGCCGGCCACTTCCACGGGTCACCGCTTGTTACAAACAAGATTGACGGTGTACCGCTATTATAACGGAAATCAAAATCCATCATCAATTTACCCGACTGTACAGGCTTATCAAACTTTTTATATACATATGCACTTCCTTGAGCTGATCCGTTTGCTTGTAGACCATTTGAAGAAATATGTGCATATGATTTTGAATCAGCTTCACCATATGTAAACGCAAAGTCAGACGCAGTCTGATTTGAACCGCCCGATGCCCAGCCGCCTTTTCCGTCAAGGCTGCCGCCGCTTTCTACACCGGTATACTTGAATTCTTCATTTAACTCATTTGATTCATTTTTAATTATAGCTTCTTTTACAACGCTTTCAGTATGAGGATATGCGTATGCTTCCATAGTCAATGGACTACCCTCTTTGTCCTCATAACCCCACAACATTACTTTATATGTTTGATTGTCACCAACCGTCAAATCAGTGTCGAATCTAAGATTTTGAACTCCGTCCTGTGTATTATCAACGTGATCTGTTGAAACGGCAAGATTTTCAAGAACACCTGTTTCTTTATTATATACCGCAACATATGCTCTACTGTATGTACTCATCATTGATTTGTCGAGAGGAAGAACATCAACGCTTTTTAGTACGCCGTCAGAGTCAAAATTAACACCCGAAATTCTTGTCGCAAATTCGTATGAAGCCAATGATTGATATGTTGGCCAACAATCATTTGACGGATAACCTGCATTTATAATATCCTTGGATACCGGAACAGGTTGTACATCTGTACTTCCGTTCGTAACTCTTGTCATAAGAGGTGCAAGTGCAGGATATTCAATTACATCTCCTTCTGTAAAGAACTTGTGTGCCAAAGCGTCAGCTCCTGCGTCATTAGGGTGTGTACCGTCAGTTTTCCCCCCTTTAGATGTTTGGAAATAGAAGTTTGACAAAGCTTGTTTGTTTGTAACTTTTTCATCTTTTACAGTAGCCTCTTTTGTCACTGTTCCAAGCCAATCAAGAGTCGGTTGGTTCAAATCCACGAATGCAACATTACTGTCTGCCTTATCCGTCACACCTTCGGCTATAACACTGTCCGCCCAAGCGTATGTTGTGTCAGAAACATCATCACCGCTTGTCTTTTCAGCCGCAGCCTTTTTTACAAATTCAGCCGCTTTTTCAGCACCGGCTGTTTTGATAATATCAACATAATATTTTGCCGCCTTACTGTATTGAGCCAAAGTTGTAGACCATGTATTGGTTGTTTCGTCATATTGACTCGAGTTATGTCTGTCTATCGGACCTACAAGAATAAGTGTTGCACCTACAGCTTTACAAGCGTCGTAATACTTTGACAAGCAACCCAAATATCCTGATGAACCATGCGGATTATCCCCCGCCTTTGCATGGTTGTGACCGTATTCAACATACATAAAGTCGCCTTTTTTGATGTTATTCTTTACAATGCTAAAGTGACCGTTATCTGCGGCATTTAATCCGCCTTCACCTTGGTTTGATACCGCAACGGTTGACGGAACGTACTTTGACAAATATGCACCTACACCCGTATAATTCTGCAAATCAAAGTATGGAAGTCCGGCATTTCCGTCTGTAACTGTCGAGTCACCCAATACCCATAATGTTGTAGGCTTATTTTCGCCTGTTTCGTCTATTTGCTGAATTACAAGCGAAGAAAGTGCCGCATTATCGCCCAAAAGCGACAAGTTAAGCATATCATCTACAAAGTTTCCTTCATTTTTGAAGTTGATTGTTTCAACATCAACAGAAAAATCTACAGAAACAGTCTTTCCTGCTTCTATCTTCTGTTTGTGCATAGCAGGGTGTCTTCTTTCATAATACAAAGAAGCCTCTGCGTCTTTTGTTGAGTCAAGTGTAGTCACTTCTGCGTGCACTCTGTAATATGTACCGTTATTTACATATAAACCAAAGCTTACAGGATAGTATGCGCCTGTCGTATACTCAGGATATGTAGCGTCCTCATCTTCAACCACGCCTACACCGTTTACACTTTCATCAAGTTTCACGGTTTGTCCCGATTTATACTCAAAGCTGTCATACTTTGTCGTACTTTCTGTGACACTTTCATCATTGCCTATAAAACCGTAATCTTTCGATTTTATTACATTTCTGTCTGTCGCTACGTCTGTGTATCCGTCTTTTTTGGTTGTTCCGAATGAAAATTTCCACTCTTTCAAAACATTATCGCCTTCAACAAGCGGAGTATATTCTGCCGCACTTGCTGTCATAGGCAATACGATACTTCCCGCAATCATTGCCGTTGACAATGCCGCACAAAGCAATTTTTTAACATTGTTTTTCATAAAACCTTCTCCTTTTTTATAAATTTCCTTTCTCAAATTTGCCGTTATAAATTATACTATCATATTCTCTCAAAAAAGAAAAGCAGATTAATAAAAAAAGTAGTTTTTTTATTAAATCTGCTCTGTTTTTTTACTTTTTCTTTCTAAGCATTGCACCCTCGCAAACAGGCTGTGCCGTTTTAAATTTAACTATCTGCTCCGCGTGATTTGCAACTTCGATTTCATTACCGTTTTCGTCGCACATACTGTCAACCGTCTGTACAAAAAACGGTTTCATAGGCTGAATTATCTCTATTTCGTCACCCTTAAAGAAACGGTTTCTCTGTGTAATCGTTGCAATGCCGTTTTCCGCGTCATACGACTTGACTATACCGATAAGGTCGTAATCTCTGATATACGAACTTGACGTGTAAACCTGTGAATTTTCATCCGGCTTGCCGAAATAAAAACCTGTTGTATACGGTCTGTGACTAACCTTGCAAAGTTCTTCGTATTCCGCTTCATTAAACACATAATTTTCGGGATCGGCACAATATCTGTCAATCTCACGTCTGTATGCCCCGACAACCGTTGCAACATAATAAGAAGTTTTTACTCTGCCCTCGATTTTAAGGCTTGCAATACCGCTTTGCACAAGCTCAGGTATATGACGGATTGTACACAAGTCCTTTGAATTAAATATAAACGTACCTCTTTCGTTTTCAAACACGTCCATATATTCACCCGGTCTTGTTTCCTCGACAAGTTTGTAATTCCATCTGCACGGATGTGCGCAAGCACCCATGTTTGAGTCACGTCCCGTCATATAGTTTGACAAAAGACATCTGCCCGAATATGATATACACATAGCGCCGTGTATAAATGCTTCAAGCTCCAAATCTTCAGGAATTTTCTTTTGAAATTCCGCAATTTCTTTAAACGACATTTCTCTTGCAAGCACGACACGTGTTGCACCCATCTTGTACCACTTTATTGCCGAGCGATAATTAATGTTATTCGCCTGTGTACTTACATGAATAGGTATTTCCGGTGCAAGTTCCTGCATCATATCAAACAACCCCAAATCTGCCACAAGCACTGCGTCAAAGCCGTAATTCTTTATATCTTTGACAAACCCCTCAAATTCTTCAATATCATCATTATGCGGAAGAATATTTGCGGTAAGGTACACTTTTTTACCTCTGTCGTGAGCGTACTTTATACCCTCCTGCATATCTTCCTTTGAAAAATTTTCCGCCGCAACACGTAGTGAAAACATTTCACCGCCGATATACACCGCGTCCGCACCGTAATCTATCGCTGTTTTCAATTTCTCCAAGCTGCCGCCGGGAGCTAAAAGTTCTGGTTTCTTCATAAATATATTCCTACCCTTTATTATTTCTTTACCGATATTGTAACACCGTCACCAAGCGGTAAAAGCGATGTTTCAAGCTCCTTATGCTCCATAAGCATATCAATATATTTCCTAAGACGTTTTACAATCGTGATTTTTCTTCTCACAACGTGGTTATCGTCCGCTGTCATTCCCTTGTAAAGCACATTGTCGGAAATAAGCACACCGCCTTTTTTCAGCAATCGCACGCACTCGTCAAGCATATAAATATAATGTGCTTTCGGACCGTCAAGGAATATCATATCAAAAACTTCATCATCGTCAATATACGAAAGATAATCCTTTGCATCCGCCTCAATAACCGATATTTTTTCCGCATATCCCGAAGTTTTAATATTCTCCCCTGCAATACGCACCATATCTTCGTTACATTCAAGTGTTGCTATTTCGCAGTCATCATCTGTAGCCTGTGCCATTAATATAGAAGAATACCCAATCGCACAACCTACTTCAAGTATTTTTTTCGGTTTAACCGTTCTGCACATCACCGACAAAAACCTTGCCGTTTCAGGCTCTACTATCGGAACACTGTTTTCTTCCGCATATTTTTCAAGCGAGTGCATAAATTCATCATTATGCACTGTTTTCGCACGCAAATATTCCGTTATATACGGCGGAACAATCGCGTCTTTATCATATTCTATCATTTATCAAACCTCTTTATTGTTTTAAACTGTCTTGATTTTCAATCGCACTGTCATCGACTGAAATATTTTGCTCAGTACTCTGCATTGCCGCAAGATGTTCTTCATATGTCTTTGAGAAGATATGTGAGCCATCCTTGCCAAGTACAAAGTAATACGCATCGGTTGCCTCCGGATAAAGCGCCGCCTCTATACATTCTGTTCCCGGATTGCATATAGGGCCTATCGGAAATCCCGCATACATATATGTGTTATACGGTGAATCTATCTGCGTGTCGGCAATCGAAAGTACAGGCTTTCTTTCACCTAAAATATACTGTACCGTCGCACACGACTGGAACTTCATACCCGAGTTTCTTCTATTATAAAATACTCCCGCAACTTTTGCTCTTTCCGTTCCGCTGTCCGTTTCACGTTCAACGATTGACGCCATAGTTATAACTTCATCAACCGTCAATCCAAGCTCTGTCGCACGTTCATAATACTCCGGTTTAAACTGATTGTCAAATGCCGCAAGCATTAGGTCGATAATATCGTGTGCCGACATTCCGTTCGGAATTTCATACGTTGCAGGGAACAAATATCCCTCCATACGTCCGTCACGTTCAGGCAAGTTTTTCAAGAACGCATAATCATAATCGTCGGGATTTAAAGCCGCATAAAAATCCTGCCAGCTTACAATACCTGCTTCATCAAGTTTCTGTGCAATCTGCTTGATTTCATAGCCCTCCGGTATTGTAATTTTCGCAGCCTCACGGCTCGGCGTTATTATAAGATTAAGTATGTCACTGTAACTCATTCCGTCATCAATCGTTGCCGCACCCGGCTGAAAATTACCGTCATATCCGCCGAGCTTTGACTGCACCTTAAACAAAAGCGGATACTTTATTATGCCGTTGTCCTTTAACAGTTTTGCAACAGATGACGTACCGTCACCTTCTGCAACCTCTATTCTCTTACTTCCTTCTTCTATTGAAACACCAAGGCTGTCGCTTAATAGTATGCCCGTTCCCGCAAGACCCAAAACAACTATAACAGCTATGATTATCACAGGTACTTTCCATTTGCCGTAACCTGTTTCATGCACCTTTACTGCCATAAAAGTGTCCTCCTTATTAATACATATTACTGCTATTCTATAACAAAATACACTTTTCGTCAAGTTTTGCGTTTTTTTTGTCAATTTATACGATAACTTTTCTTTAATTTTTACATATTCATAATTGAAAATTTTGAGAAAGTATTATATAATATTAATATGAGATTATTTTTAAGGAGGAGTTATCAATGGGATACAAGGAAACCTACAACCGTTGGCTTACAAGCGACGTGGTTGATGATGACACAAAAGCAGAGCTTAAATCTATTGAAAACAACGAAAAAGAAATAGAAGAAAGATTTTATCGTGAACTTGAATTCGGTACAGCCGGTATGAGAGGTATTATCGGAGCGGGTACGAACAGAATCAATATATATAACGTAAGACGTGCAAGTCAAGGTGTTGCGAAGTACGTTCTTTCAAACGGCGAGGACGCCGCAAAAGCAGGTGTTCTTATCGGTTATGATACACGTAATTTTTCACGCACATTTGCTGAAGAAACAGCTAAGGTTCTTACTTGTGCAGGTGTAAAGACTTATCTTTTCCCTATCGTTCATTCAGTTCCGGAAGTTTCATTCGGTATTCGCGAACTTGGCTGCAGTGCCGGCGTTATGATTACCGCCAGCCACAACCCTAAAGAATACAACGGTTACAAGGTATACGGCCCTGACGGCGGACAACTCCCTCCGGACGCGGCTGATGTTGTTGTTGCCGCAATCGACAGCTACGATATATTTGACGATGTTAAGTTTATTTCGCTTGACGAAGCAAAAGAAAAAGGCTTGCTTGAAATCGTAAGCAGTGACCTTGACGAAAAATTCCTTGATGTTGTTCAAACACAACAACAAAATCCCGAGGCAGTAGCAGAAGTTGCAGATACATTCAAGCTTATCTACACACCTTTCCACGGCACAGGCTCAAGACCTATCAAAGCAATACTTAACCGTATGGGCTTTAAAAATGTGCTTGTCGTTAAGGAACAGGATACAGAGGACGGTAATTTCCCGACTGTTAAGTCACCTAATCCGGAGGACAAGGAAGGTTTTGAAATCGCTATAAAAATGGCAAAGGAAAATGACGTTGACGTTATCATCGGTACAGACCCCGACTGTGACAGAGTCGGTATAGTTGTTCGTGACGCCGACGGCATATACAGAACACTTACAGGCAACCAAACAGGTGCTTTGCTTGTTGAGTACATACTTTCATCAAAGAAAGCCAAAGGCACTCTGCCTGAAAACGGCGTTGTTATCAAGACAATCGTTACAACAGAGCTTGCCGCCGCAATCGCTCATTCATACGGTATCGAAATTATGAACGTGCTTACAGGCTTTAAGTACATAGGCGAAAAAATGACAGAGTTCGCAAAGACAGGCGACCATACATATCTTATCGGCTTTGAAGAAAGCTACGGTTATCTTGTAGGTACTCACGCACGCGACAAAGACGGCGTTGTTGCGACAATGCTTATCGCAGAAATGGCTGCTTACTACAAAACAAAGGGTAAGTCACTTTACGAAGCACTTATGGATATATACAAGAAGTACGGATATTATTCAGAAAAGACAGTTTCATTTGTAATGCCGGGTAAAGACGGTATGGAAAAGATGTCACAGTTACTTACAGACCTACGTCAAACACCGCCGACAAAAGTTGCAGGTATGGACGTTGTACTTTACACCGACTATCAGTCACAAACAATTAAAGATACAAAGGGCAATGTTTCACCTCTTAAAGGTTTGCCGAAGTCAAACGTATTGAAGTACAACCTTTCAGACGAAAAGACTTACTTTATCGTAAGACCGTCGGGAACAGAGCCGAAAATCAAGTTGTATCTCGGCACATTCGCAGAAAGCTTTGAAACAGCCGAAAAGACTATCGAAAAAGTTCTTGAAGATTGCAAAAAACAACTTGGACTATAAACCAAAATGCCTTTCTCTTTGAGAAAGGCATTTCAGATTGTAGACAAAACCGTTATGGTTTTGTCTACTTTGTTCTTGGGTGTTTGAGGTGCAACCTCAATTTATAATCATTTCTGGCGACCTGTGCGACAGAAATGGCTTAAAATCTAAAGTTTCGACTTTGGAGGAACTTTATGATTTTTTC
>OLVO01002402.1_pt1 | contig 17109 bp, 8 predicted proteins | sample 1672571 | NCBI WGS metagenome assembly OLVO01 (sample SAMEA3136700, study PRJEB25190) | human gut metagenome | biome: human gut; feature: human-associated habitat; material: faeces | place: Austria | collected 2013
GCAGCGCGCAGCGGATGCCCTTGACCTTGTTGGCCGTGATGGACACGCCGATGCCGGTCGTGCAGCAGACAATGCCGCGGTCACATTCGCCGCTGGCGACGGCCTGCGCCGCCGGGCCCGCAAAGTCGGGATAGTCACAGCTGTCTTTCGTGTAGCAGCCGAAGTCCTTATAGGCAAGGCCGCGCTGTTCGAGATGCTTCATAATGGCGTGCTTGAGATCAAGCGCGCCGTGGTCACAAGCGAGAGCGATCATAGGGGTGTTCCTCCTGCGGTTTTTCTTTTATTATACCGCAGAGGACACAATTTGCAAGCGCAATCGGAGGCGGGGCGCGTTTTAATGGTATACGCTCAGGAAAATCTCGTTGACCGCGCTGCTGTCATCAAACCGCAGCGTGGCACAGAAATTTTCTGTATAAAATCTCATGTGATAGCTGGTATCCGCACCAAGAAACGCATACGAAGACGCCGCATTGCTGCCATACAGATCCTGTGTACGGTAGTAGTCCTGCGGCAGCGTCAGAATCTGCATTTGCGGGTCGACCGGGATGGTATCCAGAATGCCTTGCAGACTGCTGCCGATCGCCGCACCGCGCAGGAAGGCCGAGGAAAATGTGCCGCTGTCCGCTGACGGTGTGATATCGACGGATTCCAGCCGCAGAACGCGGTCAGAATCCGGCGTAAAATAGTAGCTTACGCCGTCAACGGTAAAATTATCGCCCGGCATCCGGCCGCGCCAGACGCGGCTGTTTTGATAGCTTTGCGCCTTTTTTATCGCTGTCTCATAGTCCATGCCGAGATAGATGCCGTTGGGGAGCGTCAGTTCGCACGGCTGGACGGGGATAGTTTTATCCGTTTCCACCGATGCCGGAGGGGTGTTCGGGCCGGAGAGGTACACCTCTGCGCACAGGAAGTTGACGTGTGCGGTCCTGGACTGGAACGAAACCTCCATATTCCCCGCAGACAGCAGCCCGGTGCGGCCGTCCTGCTCGGAAATGCCGAGCAGCGCCGCCGTGTCCTCGTATTCCGATTTTAAGAACCAGTAGATCGCGTTTTCACGCGGGCCGTCAACGACGGTCTCTGCGCCGGTTTCCGCAGAGCGGTACACAAGCGACGTTTTCCAGTGCCGGTTGCATCCTGCCTTGTTCTCGGGGCACGGAGCAGAGACAGACCGCACAAGCAGCTGATGCGTGCCGACCTGTGCCAGAAGCGTCGTGTCCAGCACTGTGCCGTCGGTGTCCAGCGGGGTGAAGCTGGCCGCGATTTGCTTTAAAAGCTGCCCCTCATAGCGGGTCTGCAAATACGGGTTATAGCCGGAGGATGTTTCCCTGTCCTCGCCCAGCGTCCAATGCACGCGCACCTCATAGCAGCCGTCGGCTGCGCCGAAGAGGTATACCAGTTCATTTTCTGCGCCGGAGGCCAGCGTGAAGACCGTATAGCGGTTGGTCAGTTGGGAATCGTATCCCTGCGCCATATAGTCCGCGATGCGGCTGGAAACGTCTGTACCGGCAAGGAGTTTTGCTTCGAGCGTTGAGCCTGTCAGATGCGTGCTGGATACCAGACCGCTTTCGTCATAGCTCCAGCCGGTCGTGGGCAGATACGCGCCCCAGCCTCCGGCCTCGTCCGGGAAGGTGGAGAAGTACGCGTCAATATGAACGGCCCTGCCGTAGCCGTCCATGCCGTTATAGAAGCTCGGATAGAAATAGCCCTGTATATTATTCGCACCATGGGTCGCGGCGTAAATGTCGCGCAGATAGTCCGTCAAGCGGCCGGACTGTTCATACACGGCCAGCGCCGTGCCGTCCGTGTCCTTTGTCCAGCCGAGCAGGCGGTAGTCCTGCGTTTCGCTGCGATAGGTGACGGTCACGAGATAGCGGGTGCCGTCCACCAGATATGCCTGCCCGTCGATATACGACAGGCCGGTATCAGTGCCCAGCATGAAGGTGCGCCCGTCGGCATTTTCCGGCGCAATCGCAATTTTGTAACTCCACAGCTGCAAGTCTCCCTCCGGGTCGAGGCCGGACAGGGATGCAAGCTGCTCGAGGTTCACCATCTGCGCGTCCTGCACCGTATCTGTTACAGTCTCAAATCCGCCGTCGGTCAGCACCTTATATTCGATTGGCTCCGGCAAAATGACCTGCGCGATATAATATTCGGCGTAGTCCTCTATACTGGAAAAGAACGCGCTTGTCGGGGGCGTGCTGTCTGCCTCTGCGGGGCTGTCTGCGGTAGAAGAAGCGGGCGGCTCTTCCTCCGGCTGCTCTGCGTCCGTCTTCGGGTCGGTCAGGAAGCACACGGCCACGGCGATGGACACGAATACCGCCGCCAGCACGACCCAGAACGCAGGCTTTTTGTAATTTAAAACGGACTTGATGCGGCCCTTCACGCCCGTCTCGCCGAAGGCCAGCGGGCAGGCCGTGATCATCCGGCGCGGGACGCTGCATTGCAGCAGCGCACGGGAATAGGCCGTCTTGCAGCTCTCTCCCAGCTCGCGCACGACCTTTTCATCGCAGGCCGCCTCGATATCGCGGCAGAATAAAACATACGCCAGCCAGCAGACGGGGTTGAACCAGTATGCCGTCAGGAGCAGGAAGCCCAGCGGCTTCCAGAGCTGGTCGCCGCGCTTTAAATGTGCGCGCTCGTGCGCCAGAACCATGTCCTGCGCGCCGGGCTCCAGCCCGAAGGGCAGATAAATTCTTGGCCGAATCACGCCGAGGATGAACGGGGACGGGACGAATTCCGACTGGAACACGTTCCCCTCCAGCCGCACCGCCGTGCGCACACGAAGCCGCAGGCGCAGCGCGGAAATGGCCGCGTACAGGACAAGCACTGCGCAGCCGCCGAGCCAGACCCACGCGGCAAGCCACGTCAGAATTTGCAGCGGGTTCGCGCTCTGCGCGGGGTCGGGCGTGAATGCAGCCTGTAAGGGCGGATTTACAATGGCGTCGACCGCCGGGATGCCGCTCGTGATGGCTGGCGCGGCGGAATACACGATCTCCGGCTGCACCGGCTCCGCGCTCGGAATGAGGCTCAGCACGCTTTCAATCGAGAACGGGCACAAAAGCCGCACCGCCGCCAGCGCCCACAGGGCGCACAGCAGCCATTTCGGCGCTTTTTTGAACGCCAGCCGCACCAGCACGACCGCAAAAATCAGAACCGCCGCAGACAGGCTGCGGTTGAGAAAGCCAAGAAAAAGATTTGTCATGGCCGCTTCTCCTCATAGCCGTCGATCATGGCGCGCAGCCGGTCGACCTCGTCCTGCGAAAGCTTCGTCTTGCGCGCGAACGCCGCGATAAACGCGGGGAGCGAGCCTTCGAACGTCTTCTCGACCAGCTCGTCCAGCTCTGCCGCCTGCGCCTCGTCCTTGGAGACGAGGGAGGAGACGAGGCCGTTTTCGTTTTTTACGATGCCGCGCTCGCCTAGACGGTGGATGACCGTATATGTCGTCGTCCGGCTCCAGCCGAGCCTTTCTTTGCACAGCTTCGCCAGCTCCGCGCTGGGCAGCGGCTCATGCTCCCATAAAATCAGGCAGAACCGGTATTCGCTCTCAAAGATCTTCGGGGTGGACATAGGCATTCCCTCCTTGTCTAATGTGTTAGACTGTAATTGCAGTCTAACGCATTAGACTACTCTTGTCAAGCCCCCTTTGCAAAAGGGCAGCTTTTTGCGGACAGAAAACTTTCGGCAGGATGCAACCCTTGCGGAATTTTTGCGTGTAGGAAAGAGAAGCGCGGATGCGGACGCGGCGCGGCCCACAATATCTTGTGGCGAGTGTTACGTCTACCTCGCAACATGGGCCGAAAGGGGCTGAAATGCTTGGTAAAACAGACATTTTCGTAAAAATCGGTTGCAATTTTTAATTTTTATGGTAAACTGATTACATGAAATTCTGCGGCCGCAACAGGCTGCAAAATGAAAGAGGTGCACTTATGAAGCGTACATTTGGAAGATTCATGAGCCTGCTGCTGGTGCTCGCCATGGTATTGGCGATGGTTCCGGCGGCATTGGCTGCAAATCAGGCGTACAGCGTCGAGCCGGACTCGACGATCAAGATCAAGACGTCGATCACAGGCTTTACTGTGACAAACTGGGAATCCAGTGATGAGAGCGTCGCGACAGTCGCAGCTGTCAGCGGCAGCAAAACAGAGGCGATCGTGACCGGCAAAAAGGCCAGCAACACGGCCATCCGGATCACGGCTACCGGTACATTGGCAAATGGCAGATCCCATTCGGAGTATTTCACGGTTTATGTGCGGGACGCATATACCCTCACGCTGGCGCTCAGCAACAGTAATATCAACGGCACGGTTGCGCTGAATCAGGGCGACACCAGAACGCTCACCGCGACTGTCACGGTCGGCAGCAGCGGCGTGAGCGCAGGCAATCTGGCAAACTGCGAAGTTCATTTCACCAGCGATAACGATGCCATCTCGGTTACTCCTGCCAGCGCGAAGGTCACCGCAAGCACGGTCGGCAACTACACGACCTATAAGGTTGAAGCGACTGTCAAAGCAGAGAAGGTCGGCGGCGCAACGCTGACGGCGCAGGTCTGGTATCAGGGTAAAGATGGCATGAAGCCGTCCACGTCCGCGACTGCGACCAAGACCATCGGCTTCAGAGTCAGCGGCGCGGCGACGATCTCGGTCACGCTTCCGACCGCCCAGCAGGTATTGTCGCTGGAGGCAGGCGGCACGTCTGCCACGCTGCAGCCGAAGGTGACCGGCTATTCCGGCACGGCGCAGCCGAAGCTGCTGTATCTGTACGATACCACGGGCGATACTACGGGCAACTATCTGTATGTCCGTCCCAATGCCACCACGACCTCTGCAACGGTCGAGCCGTACAAGGCCTGCGACGCGACGAATATCTATATCTGCATTGAAAGCTATAATATCGGCAAGACATATAATGATGTCAAGGATGACCCGGAGCATTCGATTACCGGTTCTTATGCCGTCTGCACCGTCAGCATCAAGAATAAGGGCATGGCTGTTACAGCACTCGAAGTCATGAACAACGAAAGCGTAACGATTAAGGATGCAAATGGAAAAGATAAAAAGGTCCGTCTGCAAACACTGCTGGACAACGGCACGATGGTCTTCGGTCTGCTGGACAGCTATTATAAGCCTGCTGTGAAGTCTGCGTTGATCCGTGACGAGCTGATACTTACTGCGCGCATCAAGGCTCCCGATTCGCTGCTTGCAAGCGCTGCGGATTTGAAAAATGCCTATTCCCGCATTGAGTGGACAAGCTCTGCCCCCGCTGTTGCCAAGGTGGGCACGACCGAATCGGACGGAACCTCGGCAACTGCGACGATCGTGCCGGTCGCAGCCGGTACGGCGACGATCACCGCGAAGGTCGACGGCAATGTTACCGCAACCTATAATGTTACGGTCTATCAGGGCCGCGCCTACAAGATCACGGAAGAACCGAGTATCGGCGAAACGGTCGGAAAAATGACCCAGACAGAACTCGAAGCTCTGTTTAAGAAAGAATCGGCGAAGGTCGAGATTCAAACCAGTATTTACTCCGACGAGGTAATGATCTATGAATTGCCAGTCAAAACTGCAAAAGCAAATGGTTCTGATGCGGCTGGCTATACGTTCACCTATACACTTAACGGACTCAAAACGGCCACAAAGGAGTTCTTCTACAACAGAAGCGACCCTGACGACAGCGGTGTTACGACGACAGGCAAGGTGACCTTCTCCGACATTTCCTTCTCGGAGCAGCCCGCAAACGCGGCCTATAAGATCACGGACACCATTGCCGATCTGGCCATGACGGCGTCGGTTTCGACGGGCAAGATCAAATCCGTGGTCTGGTACATGAACAGCGACCAGACGACCGGCGGTGTGGATAAAGCAATTCAGACAGACAAAATTACCGATAAGCCTACGAACTACCGTTCGGTTCTGTCCAATCTCAAGCAGTACATCACCGGTACCGGAACCTATGTGTTCTACTGCCGCGTCACGACCGACGACGGCAAGTATGCCGAAACACGCAAGGCCATCATCACCATCACGGGTGAGAACCACATCAACATTGTCTTCAACCCGACTACGGTAAAAGCCGGCGGGACGTTCACCATCACCGGCACGCCGCAGGAGTATGTGAGCGGCAAGCTGACCAATGTGACCGGCAAGACCTACACGATCACATGGACCTCGAGCGACGAGAACATTGTTAAGCTTTCCAGCAAGACCAGCACCAACAGCAGCCCCTCTATCACCGCGACGGCCAAGGCCGGCGGTCAGGTCACCATCAAGGCTGAAACGACGATCGGCGCGAAAAAGTATGCTGCCGAAGTGAAGTTCACCGTCACTGTCCCCGAGGCGGACACTGTCAGCGTGACACTCGGCGAGAACGACACCTATGTCATGCTCGACGGCAGCAAGCTTGCCGCGGCAGTCAAGACCGCCGCCAAGACCACTCCCAGCACCTTTACCTTTGAATCCCCGGCCAACGGCACGCTCTATACCTCGAGCGCCATGTCCGGCACGGTCAGCACGACGACCAAGTATTCTGCCAGCGAAGTCAGCAAGATGGTCTACCGTCCGACGAGAACCACCGGCACGCATACCATCAGGTACGCCGCCTATGACGGCAGCGCCCAGATCGCGACCGGCACGATCAATGTCGTGACCAGCGCAAGCACGGTCGAATACCACATCTCCGCCAATGAAAAGCAGCAGATGATCGTCAGCGACTTCCAGCGCGTCTACGGCTCCGGTCTGAGCACCGTGACCTTCGGCACGAACTCCGATAACCGCGGCGCACTGTACAAGGGCAGCACGACCAGCTCCGGCAAGGTCGGCAGCGAGGCCTACAGCGTCTCGACCGGCTCGAACCTGCTGAAAAACGTCTGCTTCATCGCGGGCAGCACCACGTCGAAGTACACTGTGACCATCCCCTTCACGGCAAACGGCTCGTCCGGTCAGATGAACGGCCAGCTTGTGGTCTATGTCAACGACACCCACACGCTGAACTCCACCGGCGCGTCCTTCCGCTCCATGGGCATTGCAAACGAACTCACGCCGGATAACGCCACCGGCAGCACCTACATCACCATTGACCGTGTCGTCGGCGGCAAGCTCTATTCCAGCTACACCAGCATCAAGAACTGCACCGCGCTGACCAGCAAGGATTTCGGCAGCACGAAGTTCTACTTCTCTGGCTCCGGCAGTCTGGATAACCTCTATATCCTGCCGCTGGCCGACAGCAAGAGCGTCGAGGTCAGCTACACCATCGACGGCAGCACGAAGGGCACGCTGTCCTTCAAGGTCAACCAGCAGACGGCCTCCAGTCAGTTCACCGACGTGAGCGGTTCTTACAAGTGGGCGGCCAACTCGGTCGACTTCATGTACATGAACGATATCATCAAGGGCAACAACACCAAGAACCCGAAGCTCTTCGGGCCGGGCGCCAAGATGACCCGCGCAATGCTCGTCACGGTCCTCTACCGTGCGGCAGGCGAGCCTACCGTTACCGGTATCACCAACAAGTTCACCGACAACAAGCAGGGCCAGTACTACTACAACGCAGTCCTCTGGGCCTCCAACATGGGCATTGTCAACGGCGCGACCGCCACGACCTTCGACCCGAACGGCAATATCACCCGTGAGCAGATCGCGGCCATCCTGTACCGCTACGCAGGCAGCCCGACCGTGACCGGTTCTCTGAGCGGCTATCCCGATCAGGCGCAGGTCAGCTCCTTTGCCGTCACGGCAATGCAGTGGGCTGTCGGCACCGGCATCATCACCGGCGTTACCTCCGGCGGCAGGACGACCCTCTCCGCAAAGGGCAACGCCACCCGCGCTCAGGTCGCCGTCATGCTCCACCGCTTCCTGACGTTCTAAGCATATCGACCCCTCGCCCCCGGCTCACGCCGGGGGCGTTTTTGCGCACAAAAAGGCGCCCCTACCAACTGCGTTTGAATTTCGCCGGTTTTCGCGGATAATGGGTAATCTATCCGTCTTAGTATGAAAAATCTCCCCTTGCCGGGCGGCAAGGGGAGGAGATGAGGGCGTTTACCCTTCGAACTGACTGTGGTACAGATTGGCGTAGAAGCCGTTTTTGGCGAGCAGGTCCTCATGGCGGCCCTGTTCGATGATGTGGCCGTCCTTCATAACGAGGATGACGTCCGCTTCGCGGATGGTGGACAGACGGTGGGCGACGACGAAGCTTGTCCGGCCCTGCATCATGGTGTCGAACGCCTGCTGGATATGCGCCTCGGTGCGCGTGTCGATGGAGCTGGTCGCTTCGTCGAGGATGAGCATGGGCGGCAGGCAGAGCATCACGCGCGCAATGCACAGCAGCTGCCGCTGTCCGGCGGACAGCGCGCCGCCCGTGTCGGACAGCACCGTGTCATAGCCCTCCGGCAGACGGCGGATGAAGGAATCCGCGTGCGCCATGCGCGCGGCGGCTTCAACCTCGGCATCCGTCGCGTCCGGCTTTGCAAGGCGGATGTTCTCGCGCACGGAGGCCGTCTTGAGCCACGTATCCTGCAGCACCATGCCGTACTGGCGGCGCAGGCTCTCGCGCGTGACGGAACGGATCTCGCTGCCGTCGACGGAAATGGAGCCGTCCTTCACGTCATAAAAGCGCATGAGCAGATTGATGAGCGTCGTCTTGCCGCAGCCCGTCGGGCCGACGATGGCAATGCGCTGGCCGGGCTTTACGGAGAGATTCAGATTTTCGATCAGATGCTGCTCCGGCGTGTAGGAGAACGCGACGTTCTGCAGCTCTACGCTGCCGGAGACGGCTTCAAGCTTCTTCGCGTCCAGTGCGTCAGGCGTTTCGGCAGGCTCGTCGATCAACTCGAAGACCCGTGCGGCGCAGGCCAGCGCGTTTTGAAGCTCCGTGACCACGCCGGTGATCTCGTTGAAGGGCTTGGCGTACTGGTTCGCGTAGCTGAGGAAGCACGACAGTCCGCCGACCGTGATCGCGCCTGCCACGGCGCTGAGCGCGCCGGTAAAGCCGACGCAGGCATAAATAATATTGTAAATGATGCGCGTGGACGGGTTCGTCATGGACGAAAAGAACGTCGCACGCATGGTCGCCGCCGTCAGACGGTCGTTGATCTCGTCAAACTGGCGCAGGCTCTCGTCCTCGTGCGAGAAAGCCTGCACGACGCGCTGGCCGCTCAGCTGCTCGTTGATCAGGGCGGTCTGCTCCCCGCGTGCCTTGGACTGCAGCTGGAACATGGAATAGGTATGACCCGCGATGAACTTTGCCACCAGCAGCGAAAGCGGCGTCAGCAGCACGACGACGAGCGTGATCTTCCAGCTGATCGAAAGCATGAAGCCGAGCGTGCCCACAATGGTCAGAACGCCGGTAAACAGCTGCGTGAAGCCCATGAGCAGGCCGTCTGCGAACTGGTCGACGTCGGCGATCATGCGGCTGAGCGTGTCGCCGGAGGGGTGGCTGTCCAGATACGCAAGCGGCAGCCGCTGCAAGTGGGAAAACGCCTGGCGGCGCACGTCGCGCGTCACGCAGAAGCAGACGCGGTTGTGAATGGCCGTCATGACCCACTGCAAAATTGCCGTCAGACCGGCAAGCACGGCGATTCTGACCGCCAGCGTACTGACGGCGGCAAAATCGACCTGTCCGGGGCCGACGATCTGGTCGATCGCGTCGCCGACCAGAATGGGGATATAGAGCGTGCCCGCTACGCTGGCCGCGGCCAGCAGCAAGGATGCAAGCAGCAGCGGCAGATACCGCCCGAGGCTTTTTAACACGCGCCGCAGCGCCCAGGAGGATGTATGCTTCATGATGCACTCGCCTCCCCCTTCTCCTGCGACCGGCAGATTTCCTGATAGACCGGGCAGGTCTGCTGCAGCTGTGTATGCGTGCCGAGTCCGGCCATATGGCCGTCGTCGAGCACAACGATCTTGTCTGCGTGCCGGATAGACGACACGCGCTGCGAGATCAGCACGACTGTGGGTTTCCACGGAAGCTTCGACAGCGCCTTGCGCAGCGCTGCGTCCGTCGCGAAGTCCAGCGCGGAGGCGCTGTCGTCCAGAATGAGAAGCTCGGGCCTGCGTACAAGCGCGCGGGCGATGGTCAGCCGCTGGCGCTGGCCGCCGGAGAAATTGCGCCCGCCTGGCTCGACCGCCGCGTCCAGCTGGCCCTTCTTATCCTGCACGACGCCATCCGCCTGCGCTGCGCGCAGTGCGTCCCAGAGCGCCTCGTCGGACGCGTCCGCATTGCCCCAGTGAAGATTCCCCCGGATGGTGCCGGAGAAGAGCAGCGCCTTCTGCGGCACAACGCCGATGCGCGTCCGAAGCGCTTGCAATTGAAGCGTTTTCACATCCTCGCCCCGCACGAGCACCTGTCCGTCTGTCGCGTCATAGAAGCGGGGGATCAGATTTGCTAGCGTAGATTTGCCGGAGCCTGTGCCGCCAATCACGCCAATCGTCTCGCCGGGCGCGGCACAGAAGCTGATATCGGTCAGCGCATCCGCGCCTGCCTGCGGATAACGGAAGCTGACGTGCCGGAATTCCAGCTCCGCCTCTCCCGCGCCGTCCGGCAGCGCGTCCGCACCGCTCATCATGCTGGACTTCGTGTCCAGCACCTGCGAAATGCGGCCCGCGCAGGCGGCGGATTTTGTGATGTTCAGGATCAGATTGGCAAACTTGATCAGCTCGACCAGGATCTGCGACATATAGTTATAAAGCGCGATCAGCTGGCCCTGCGTGATCGCGCCCTCGTTCACGCGGACGCCGCCCACGCGCAAAATCGCAACGATAGCCAGATTGATGATCACATACGTCAGCGGATTGAGCAGCGCGGAAAGTCTTCCGACAAACTGCTGCGCGGAAAACAGATCTCCGGTTTTCTCCGCGAAGCTTTCCGTCTCTGTCTGTTCGCGGGTAAAGGCGCGGATGACGCGCACGCCGGACAGATTTTCCTGCGCCGCACCGGTCACGCCGTCGAGCTTCGTCTGCACGCGCCGGTAGAGCGGAATGCAGCTGAGCATGATGGCAAACACAACGGCAAAGAGCACCGGGATGGCCACGGCGAAGATAAGCGCCGACTTTGTGTCGATGGTAAAGGCCATGAGCATCGCGCCGAAAACCACGATGGGCGAACGCAGCAGCAGCCGGAGCGTCAGATTGAGGCCCGTCTGCACCTGATTCATGTCGCTCGTCATGCGCGTGACGAGCGTGGCCGTGCCGAGCCGGTCAAGCTCGGCGTAGGACAGCGACTGGATGTGCGCAAAAAGCGCACGGCGCAGGCTGCCCGTCGCGCCGGTCGCGGCCTTGGCGGAAAAATACTGCGCGCACGTGGCGCTGGCAAAGCCGCACAGGCCGAGTCCGACCAGCACAAGGCATTTTTTCAGGATATACGCCGTATCGCCGGACGAAATGCCGACGTCGATGATATCCGCCATGATGAGCGGCACCAGAAGCTCAAACGCGGCCTCGAGCAGCTTGAAGCACGGGGCCAGGATCGCCTGCAGGCGGTAAGGCCGCAGGTAAACAAGCAGTTTTTTCATGGGTTGTTTCTTCTCTTTCTTCTGCTATTCAATGGATTTGAGCGCCTGCGACATATCGATTGTGCGGATCTTCCGCCGCAGGGCAAGATTGACAAGCAGACCGAACACCAGCGTCAGCGCGGCCGAGATGAGATAGCTCAGCGGCGCGACGCGCACATCGAAGCACATGAGATCGATCTTGATCTGTCCCATGACATACGCGTGCAGCAGCTTTCCCATCGGAAGGCCCACAAGCGCGCCGAGGACGGTCAGGATGATGTTCTCGCGGAAGACGTAGCGGTTCGTCTCGCCGTCGTAGAAGCCAAGCACCTTGATGGTCGCGATCTCTCGTTCGCGTTCGGTGATGTTGATGTTCGTGAGGTTATACAGCACGATGAATGCCAGCGCTGCCGCGCCCAGCACGACGACCAGCACGATATATTGCAGGCTTTGCATCATCGTCGCCACACGGCTGCGGAAATCAAGGCTGAGGGTGACAGCTGCCGCGTTTTTCGCGCCCGTGAGCGCTGCGGAGGCCGCCTGCGCGGCCTCGTCCGTCTGATAATTGACCCATGCGGCCTCGTATCCGGGCGCTTCACCGAAGACGTCCTGCCAGGTAGTCTGCGTCAGATAGACGTAATTATAAACATAGTTTTCAAACACAGCCTCGACGGTCAGCTCCGTCCGGCGCATGTCGCCTGTCTGTAAGGTGATGGTGTCGCCCGCCGACAGGCGCAGCGCCTGCGCAAGCCCCCGGCTGATGATGCAGCCGCCGTCCTGCGGGTAGGGGATCGGCGTTTTCTCCTGCGTGTGCAGGTCGATAAAGCCGTCCACGCTGCCCGATTCCGGGCAGACGACGTTTGTGGTCTTGACCGTGCCGCCGGCAGAAGCGTCCAGACTTTTTTCCGCGACAAACAGACAGCCCTCCGCGCCGCTTTTCTCGCAGACGGCGAGGAAGTCCTCGCGTTCGCTGCCGCTCAGCGCGTGCTGGAAGGTCACGGCGGCGTCATAGCGGGTGATTTCGTCGTATTGATAGTCGACGACGCTGCTGATGGAGTCCTGAATGCCGAAGCCCGTGATGAGCAGCGCCGTACAGCCGCCGATGCCAATCATCATCATGACCATGCGCTTTTTAAAGCGCAGGATGTTTCGGATGGAGACTTTATGCAGGAAAGGGAGTCGGTCCCAGATCAGCGGGAGGCGTTCAAGCAGAATGCGCTTGCCCGCCTTCGGCGCTCTGGGGCGGATCAACTCCGCTGCCGGCTTCTGCAGCTCGGCGTGTACGACGTACCACGTCGTACCGAGCGCGCACAGCAGATATGCGCCCGACGAGACGAGCGCAAGCGGCCAGTCAAAGGCATACAGGATGCCGGTAAAGCCGTACATGATGTTATAGGCATGCCAGATCATCTTCGGCAGGAAATACGAGCCTGCCGCGATGCCGAGCACACAGCCGAGAACCGAGGCGATCCCGGCATAGAGGAAATATTGAGACAAAATCGCGCCGTTGGAATACCCCAGCGCCTTTAAAACGCCCGCCTGCGTCCGCTGCTCGTCGACCATGCGGGTCATGGTCGTGATGCAGACCAGCGCGGCCACGGCGAAGAAAAACAGCGGGAACACCCGTGACACGCCGCGCACGATATCGGAATCGTTCTCAAAGCAGGCATAGCCGACGTTGCTGCTGCGATCCAGCACGAACACGTCCGGGTTTTCGAGCTTTTCCAGTTCGTCCTCGCCGTCGCGGTAGTCCTGCTCGGCATCGGCCAGCTTTTGTTCACCATCGGCCAGCTCCTGCTCGGCGTCGGCCAGCTTCTGATCGCCGTCTGTGATCTCCTGCTTTGCGTCAGCCAGCTCCTGTTCGGCGTCGGAGATCTTCTGTTCTGCTTCGGCCTTACCTGTGTAATAATCCGCCCAGCCGTCTTTGAGTTCCTGTTTTGCGTCTTCCAGCTCCTGCCGGCCATCTTCCAGCTCCTGCTTCGCATCTTCCAGTTCCTGCTGCTTTTCTTCCAGCGTTTTTTTCGCCTCGTCCAGCTTTTTCTGGTTTTCCGCGAACGCCTCGTTCGCCGCGTCTGCCGCCAGATCCAGCTGATTCTCATTGTCGGCCAGAGCGTTCTTGCCCTCGTCCAGCTGCGCCTGCGCCGCTGCAAGCTGCCCACGCGCCGCCGCGATCTGCGCTTTGGCCGCCTCCGCCGCCTCCGGCGACATCGCTCCTGCGGAAACCGCAGCGTCTATCTGCGCCTCCTGTTTGTCGAGCGCGGCTTTCTGCGCGTCTAACTGCTGCTGCTGCTCGGCAAGCGTTTCGCGTGCTTTCTGGAGCTGCGCGAAAGCGAAGCTCATCTCGTTCTCGGCCTGTTTCTTTTCTTTTTCAAATTTGGCGGCGTTTTCCTCATAGGTCTGCTTCGCGTCGGCCAGCTTTTTTTCGCCGTCTGCCAGCTCCTGTTCGCCATCGGCCAGCTTCTGTTCATTTTCCTCGATCGTCCGCTGCCCGTCCACCAGCTTCTGGTATGCGTCGGCCAGTTCCTGCTCCGCCTCCTGCTTTGCGTCGGCCAGAGAAACAACGCCGTCAGCATACGTCTGATGCGCGTCTTCCAGCTCCTGCTTCGCGTCGGCAAGCTCCTGCTTTGCATCGGCCAACTCCTGCTGCTTTTCATCCAGCGTTTCACGCGCGTCGGAGAGCGTCTGCTTGGCCTCTTCATAGAGGCGATCGCTGCGCCCATAAGCCGCGCGCTCGGCAAGCTGCGTGACCCACGGCTCCGCCTCGTCTATACAGGCGGTATACGCATCGGAATAGACCTCACCCTGCCGGTCAGCCAGCCGCAGATAGAGCGACGTCTCATAATCCAGTGCAAACGCCTCCGGCAGAATGTACACAAACGACGAAAGCGTTCCGCTGCCGATGGAGGTGCCGCCGCGCTCATAATTGATGTATAAGACGCTCTTGGCGATGCCGACGATGGTGAATTCCCGGCGGTTGAAGCCGTCCAGCGTATCTTCGTCGTTCTCTTCCGTCAGAACGACTGTTTTTCCGAGATCCTTTTCGGAATACAGCAGCCCGTCAGCCAGACATTCCTCCGACGTCTGCGGAAATCTTCCACATTTTAAGCCCGGCAGGTCGATCTGCTCAGGCAGCGACAAAAATCTGCACGGCTTCGCCGCCCCATCTGCGACGGAGGCCAGCGCGTCTGCGCTCTTTTCCCCCTCGCAGGCCGCCACGCGCGCATCGGCGGCGAGCGCTTCCGCGTCCGTTTCGTCAAAGCCGACCGTGCTGACGAGGCGGAAATCATACATCCGGTGCGCCTCGGCATAGTCGTCCAGCGTATGTACCATTGCGGTCTTTGTCAGCCGCAGGCCGCAGAAAAATCCCACGCCCAGCGCGACGATCGCCGCGATCGCCAGAAACCGGGTGAGACTGCTGCGGATCTGGCGCATTGTCAGCTTCAGCATACCCGTCACCATTCGATGCTTTCCACCGGCACGGGCGCTTCATTGCGCCGCACGTCGGTGATCTGGCCGCTTCTGACGCGGATGACGCGGTCGGCCATGGCGGTCAGGGCGGAATTGTGCGTAATAATCACGACGGTCATGCCGTTTTCCCGGCTCTGCTTCTGCAAAAGCGCAAGGATCTGCTTGCCGGTCTGGTAGTCAAGCGCACCGGTCGGCTCGTCGCACAGCAGCAACTGCGGCCGTTTGGCCAGCGCCCGCGCGATGGCCACGCGCTGCTGCTCGCCGCCGGAGAGCTGGGCGGGGAAATTCTGCATCCGCTCGCCGAGGCCGACCTGCCGCAGCACCTCGTCTGCCGGGATGGGATTTTTACAAAGCTGACCCGCGATCTGCACGTTTTCCAGCGCCGTCATATTGGGAAGCAGATTATAAAACTGGAACACAAAGCCGACCTCGTGCCGGCGGTAGGTCGTCAGCCGTTTGCGGTCAAACCCCGACACATCCTCGCCCGCCAGCAGCACATGGCCGGAGGTCAGCCGGTCCATGCCTCCGAGAATGTTTAAAAGCGTCGTCTTGCCCGCGCCGGACTGCCCGACGATCACGCAGATCTCCCCCTCCGCGATTGTAAACGAGGCATCCTTCAGCGCGTCGATGCACACATCGCCCATCCGATAGGTCTTGCAGACATGATCGAACAACACAAAATTCTGCACACAGAACCCCTCCTGTATTTTTTCTAAAAGTATATTATGGCATACTGTTTTCTGTTTTGCTTGAATAATCCATGAACGCCGGGCTTGAAAATACTTTTTCTTGCTTTTGCCGCAGAACGATGGTACTATTAAATCGAAAAAACTATAGGGAAGCTCTGATTCAATGACCGAGAGCATTCGGCGAGAGATTTTGGCCCAAGACATCGGATCAGAGGTTCCCTGACAGGAAAAGGAGCGGTCCTTTTGGCAAAACAGATCACGCGGATCGTGCTGACTGGCGGGCCTGCCGCGGGCAAGACGACGCTTATCAGCCGCATTCTCAAGGAATTCAAGCAGGACGAGGGCTGGAAGGTCATTACCATCCCTGAAACTGCGACGGAGCTGATCTCCGGCTTCGGCATCAAGCCCTTCGGCGGGTGCGTGTCCATGCTGGATTTTCAGGATTTTGTCGTTTCCGACCAGCTGCACAAGGAGCAGCTGGCGCTCAAGGCGGCACAGATGGTGCCGGAGGAGCACGTCATCGTGCTGTACGACCGTGCGCTCTTCGATGACAAGGCCTATATCTCCGACGAGGAGTTCCGGCAGGTGCTCGCGCGCTTCGGCCTGACCGAGCAGCAGGCGCTTTCCCACTACGATACCGTCCTGCACCTCGTCTCCTGCGCCAAGGGCGCGGAGTTTGCCTATAATTTCGGCAACGAGGCGCGCTACGAGCCGCTGGAGCTTGCGCGGGAAAAGGACGATCTGACGCTGCGCGCATGGCGTGCGCACCCGAATCTGCACGTGATCGACAATTCCGTCGATTTTGAGGACAAGATCGCGCGCGGCCTGCGCGCCGTCTATGAAGCGCTCGGCAGGCCCACGCAGCAGGAGGTCTGGCACAAGTATCTCATCGCGCTGCCCACGCTCCAGACGCTCGAGCAGACGTATCACGCCGCCAGCATCGACATGATGCAGACCTATCTGACCCGCGCCAACCCCAACATCGTCCGCCGCGTCCGCCAGCAGAAAAACGGCGGAGATTATCTCTATTTCTACACGGAAAAGCGCACGACCGGCTCCGGCCAGTGGGAGACGGAAAAGCCGATCTCCGAAAAGGAATACATCCGTTATCTCATGGAAGGCGACACGAGCCTGCACACCGTCCACAAGACGAAATACCGCTTCGTATATAACGGCTGCCGGTTCGAGATCGATGTCTACCCGTTCTCGCAGGACCGGGCCATCATGCGTGCCGCATTGCCGGAAAATGCCCCCGTGCTTACCGCGCCGCCCGAGATCACCGTCCTGCGCGAGGTCACCGGCGACCCCGCCTACAAAAACCGCCAGCTGGCGAAAAATCAGAGACTGTAAAAGCTGCCGCCCGCGTTCAGTTCCATCGAACGCGGGCGGTGTGTTTTGTGAAAGGGGCGTTCCGGTGTGCCTCCGGCGGCCCATTCTTTTCCGTCTTGCCGGAAAAGAATGGGAAGAAAAGGG
>OLVO01002433.1_pt1 | contig 16928 bp, 15 predicted proteins | sample 1672571 | NCBI WGS metagenome assembly OLVO01 (sample SAMEA3136700, study PRJEB25190) | human gut metagenome | biome: human gut; feature: human-associated habitat; material: faeces | place: Austria | collected 2013
TTTCATCATTAAGAAAAAAATGTGCTGATGCACAAAATGTCATTTGGAGATAATAATTTTTATATTTTTTTAAGAAAAACTCATATTAATTTTCTTTATATTCGTACCCCATAGTGGTAATATCTAGAAATGCAATTGGAAAAGGAGAGAGACTATGGGCAGAATATTTAAAAATCTTGTACCATACTGGAAGTCTGTAATTATGATACTGGTACTTCTTGTACTGCAGGCGTTTTGTGATTTGTCACTTCCACAGTACACATCCGATATCATTGATGTAGGAATCCAGAATAAAGGTGTCGGACATGTTATGCCTGAGGCCGTAACAGAGGATGAATATAATCTGGCACAGCTTTTTATGACAGACAGTGAAAAGACAATCTGGCAGGAAAGTTATGACAATGATAATGGTATTTACAGATGCAATGTAAAGAGCGAAAAGAAACTGTCATCTTATGATGATGAACTTGTTTTACCGCTTATAATTAATAATCAGATGGCAGATGAAGAAAAACAGAAGCTTCTTGCTATGTCACAGGCAGGAATGTTAAGCGATGAAATGGTTTCACAGATCAGGGAAAAAGCTGAAGAAACAGTTGATACGATGGGTTCTACACTTGTAAAGTCAATGGGAATCGCATATGCAGTAAAGCAGGATACTAATGCTGGAATTGATATGGATGCATTGCAGACAAAGTATCTGTTGGGTTCAGGAGCCAAGATGATAGCGATGGCACTTCTTGTTGCACTTACTACAGTTCTTGTTGGACTTGTAGCTTCAAGAGTAGCAGCCGGAATCGGACGTGATTTGCGTGGCAGTGTATACAAGAATGTAATGAATTTTTCAAATGCAGAGATGGATAAATTCTCGACAGCATCTCTTATAACGCGAACAACTAATGATATACAGCAGGTACAGCTTGTGACTGTTCTTATGCTTCGTATGGTTTTATATGCACCTATACTCGGTGTAGGCGGTATTTTTAAGGTGATGCAGACAGGTGCAGGCATGGAATGGATTATAGCACTTGCGGTGCTTATAATAATCGGAATTGTAATGGTACTTATGGTAGTTGCAATGCCTAAATTCAAACTTATGCAGAAACTTGTTGATAATGTCAATCTCGTATCAAGAGAAATTCTTACAGGTCTTTCCGTAATACGTGCATTCGGACGTGAAAAGAAAGAAGAGGAGCGTTTTGATGATGCCAATAAGGCACTCACTAAGACAATGCTTTTTACAAACCGTGTAATGACATTTATGATGCCTCTTATGACATTTATCATGTACGGAATTAATGTACTTATCATATGGGTAGCTGCACATAAGATTGACAGCGGAAGCATGCAGGTGGGTGCCATGACAGCATTTATCACATATGCAATGCAGATTGTAATGTCTTTCCTGATGCTTACAATGATGTCAATTATGCTTCCGAGAGCAGCAGTTTCAGCTAACAGAATAGATGAAGTTTTAAATGAAAAATCATCTATAAGAGACCCTGAAAATCCTGAAAGACTTGAAGAACACAAAGGTGTTGTAAGCTTTAACCATGTGTCATTCAGATATCCTAACGCTGATGCAGATGTTCTTTCAGATATTGATTTTGTAGCAAAACCGGGAGAGACAACAGCTATTGTTGGAAGTACAGGATGTGGCAAGTCAACACTTATCAATCTTATACCGCGTTTGTATGATGCAACACAGGGAAGTGTCCTGGTTGATGGACATGATGTTAAGAATATAACAATGGAAGATTTAAGAAGCGAAATAGGTTATGTGCCTCAGAAGGGTGTACTTTTCTCAGGTACCATTGATTCAAACATCCGCTATGGTAAGCCGGAGATCACTGATGCACAGGTAAAGGAAGCAGCAGAGGTTGCACAGGCTACAGAATTTATTGATACAAAACCGGAGAAATATGAATCCCCTGTATCACAGGGAGGTACCAATGTTTCGGGCGGACAGAAACAGCGTCTGTCCATTGCCAGAGCCATTGCAAAGAATCCGGAAATCTTTATCTTTGATGACAGCTTCTCTGCCCTTGACTTTAAGACTGACAGTCAGTTAAGAAAGGCATTGAAGGAGTACACCAAGGACGCAACTACCGTAATCGTTGCCCAGAGGATCAGTACCATCCTTGGTGCAGACCAGATCATTGTACTGGACGACGGACATATGGCGGGCATTGGAACTCATAAGGAACTGATGGCAAATTGTGAGGTATATCAGCAGATTGCAAGATCTCAGTTATCAGAGGAGGAACTGGCATGAGCGAACAGAGAAGAAGAGGTCCTATGGGAGGACATGGACGTATGATGTCCGGCGAAAAGGCGAAAGACTTCAAGGGCTCCATGGCTAAGCTTTTCCGTTATATGGGACGATATAAATTCCGCTTTATACTGATGTTTATCTTTGCAGTAGCGGGAACTGTGTTTAGTATTGTAGGGCCTAAGATTTTAGGTAAGGCGACCACAGAGCTGTTTAACGGCCTGGTTGCCAAGGTAAACGGAACCGGTGAAATTGACTTCGGAAAGATCGGGATGATCCTGTTATGGACACTTGGATTATATGTGTTAAGTGCATGCTTTTCCTTTGTACAGGGATTTGTAATGTCCGGAATCTCCAATGATGTTACCTATAATCTGAGAAAAGATATTTCAAAGAAAATCAACAGACTGCCTCTGAATTATTATGAGAGCAGAACAAACGGAGAGATCCTCTCCCGTATTACCAATGATGTGGATACTCTGCAGATGAGTCTGAACCAGAGTCTGACACAGCTGATCACATCAGTGACAACCCTGATCGGTGTATTTATTATGATGCTTTCCATCAATGTGTGGATGACTCTGGCAGCACTTCTGATCCTGCCGGTTTCCATGTTCATCATCCAGACTGTCATGAAGCATTCACAGAAATACTTCCAGGATCAGCAGAGCTATCTGGGTAAAGTAAACGGTCAGATCGAAGAAAACTTCGGTGGTCATAATGTGGTCCGGGTTTTCAACAAAGAGAATGATGTAGTAGAAGAATTTGAGAAAGATAATCAGAAGCTTTATGAATCTGCATGGAAATCTCAGTTCTTCTCAGGAATGATGATGCCGATCATGCAGTTTGTAGGTAACCTTGGATATGTAATGGTAGCTCTCTTAGGCGGTGTGTTTGTAATCAAAAAAAGTATTGAGGTTGGTGATATCCAGTCCTTCTTCCAGTACATCCGTAACTTTACACAGCCAATCCAGCAGATCGCACAGGTTACAAACCTGTTACAGTCCTCAGCAGCAGCTTCCGAACGAGTATTTGAATTCCTGGAGGAGCCGGAAGAGAGTCAGAATGAGAAGAACCCTGTAGATGTTAATACGCTTACAGGAGATGTACAGTTTGAACATGTAAAATTCGGTTACAATCCGGATAAGATCATTATCAATGATTTCTCTGCAGATGTGAAGGATGGCCAGAAGATTGCCATTGTAGGTCCCACAGGTGCAGGAAAGACAACTATGGTGAAACTGCTTATGAGATTCTATGATCTCAATGGCGGAAGTATTAAGGTAGACGGTTATGACATCAAAGACTTTAACAGAAGCAGTCTGAGAGAGATGTTTGGTATGGTGCTTCAGGATACCTGGCTGTTCTCAGGAACCATTATGGAAAATATCCGTTACGGACGTCTGGATGCTACAGATGAAGAGGTGATCGCAGCAGCAAAGGCAGCCCATGTGCACAACTTTATCATGCAGCAGCCGGGCGGCTATGACATGGTTCTGGATGAAGAAACCAGTAATATTTCCCAGGGACAGAAACAGCTTCTCACTATTGCCAGGGCAATTCTTGCCAATAATAAGATCCTGATCCTGGATGAGGCAACCTCCTCTGTAGATACCAGAACCGAAGTGCGTATCCAGAAAGCCATGGACAATCTGATGAAGGGCAGAACCAGCTTTGTGATCGCACACAGACTTTCTACCATCAAGGATGCAGACCTGATCCTGGTTATGAAAGACGGTGACATTATCGAGCAGGGTAATCATGAAGAGCTTCTGGCTAAGAAAGGCTTCTATGCAGACCTGTATAACAGCCAGTTTGAGAATAAGGCAACTGCCTGAAATAGAAAATTAAAGTATGGAAATCATGATATAAATCTATGGCAATTTCTGAAAAAATGAAATTGCTGTAAGAAAGAAATATATTATAAATCCCTCAGGGGTATTTGTAAAAGAGAATATATCCGGCTCCAGGCTAATGCAGATATTTCCTTCGCCAGGAAGATATAGGATCACACAGATACCGGCTGAGGGATTTTTGCCGGATTTTTGTCTTTTCTGTAAGAGGGGAATATGTTATAATTAAAAACCAATCTACGAAAATTGATATATTTTATCATCATAATAAAAAGAGAAAATGATAACAATAATAAGGAGTATTGTAACTGTGAAGTTACTGAACAGTTGCAAATATCAGAGGATATCAACAATATGACAGATAAGAAAAACGGCAGAGAATATCTGGGCTATGTGCTGGAAAAATTAAAAGAACGTATCACAGAAATCAGCCTTTCTCTGGTGGAAGGCCAGAAAGAGATTGAGGGAATGCATGAGTATTACTGGGAAAATTATACAGAGATGGACCAGTATGGTTATGAGAATTATGATAATCAGCAGGCATTGTTCCGCCAGATTTCCGCAAATGAAGAGCAGCTGATCCTGAAACAGAGATTTCGCAGAATGGCAGATTCTCCATTCTTCGGAAGAGTGGATTTCATTTACGAAGGAGAGGACGAACCGGAGATCTTTTATATTGGAATTGGAAATTTTGCAGAGAAAGCAGGGCATATTCCATTAGTATACGACTGGCGTGCTCCGGTAAGCGGTCTGTTTTATGACTATGACAAAGGACCGGCTTCTTATGAGGCTCCCATGGGTGAAATCCATGGCGAGGTTGCTTCCAAATGGCAGTACAAGATCCGCAACGGAAAAATGATCTACGAATTTGAGAGTGATGTGAAGATCGATGATGAGATCCTGAAAGCAGAGTTGGGAAGTAACGGTGAGGTACAGCTTAAGAACATTATCCGTACCATTCAAAAGGAGCAGAATGCCATTATCCGAAATACCAAAGACAGGATCATGGTGATCCAGGGTGCAGCAGGAAGCGGGAAAACTTCCGTGGCGCTTCACAGGATCGCCTATCTTCTCTACCATGACAGACAGAATCTGAAGTCTTCCAATATTCTGATTCTGTCACCGAACGGAGTTTTTGCAGATTATATTTCGCATATTCTTCCTGAACTGGGTGAAGAAAATATCCGGGAGATGAGTTTTGATTTGTTTGCTTATAAAGAACTGAAAAATACTGCGGCAGACTGTGAAGATAAATACGACCAGTTGGAACGAATTATGAAATTTCCGGATCAGGAAGCACTGCGGCGGGCTGACTGGAAGCAGTCAGCAGAATTTGTCGGAGAAATCGAAGGATTTCTTGCAATGCTGGAGGATTCCCTGATGGATTTCCGTCCGGTTGAGTATCGGGGAACGGTAATGACAGAAGAAGAGATACTGAAGCTGTTCTATTATAAATTTACCGAGACACCACTTCTGAAGAGGATGGATTTAGTAAGAGATTATTTTATCGATGAATGGGAGACATTAAGAGGACGGAATATTTCTGATGATGATAAATTGCTTTTACAGCAAAAATTCGATAAAATGTATGTGACGAAGGATCTTTACAGGATTTATTGCCAGTTGCTGGAAGAGTGTGGACTTGATCCGCTGTCCGGAGCAGAGTATGAGAGACGGAAAATCCCGTATGAGGATGTATTTCCGATGTTGTATCTGAAGTACAGACTGGAAGGTGGAAATCATTCGCATAAAAATATTAAGCATCTGGTGATTGATGAGATGCAGGATTACTCATATTTGCAATATACGATCCTTGCCAATTTATTTTCCTGTAAGATGACGATTCTTGGAGACCGGGCTCAGACAATGGATGTCCGGCAGCAGGATGTCCTGAAATTTCTTCCACGGATTCTTGGACGGGATCTTCATAAGATTGAGATGAATAAAAGTTACCGGAATACGGTTGAGATTGCCGAGTATGCAGCAAAGATCAGTGGCATAGAGGATCTGATCCTTCTGGACAGGCATGGAAAAGAAGTTGCAGAGCAGACGTTTGCATCGGAGGACTTCCTGCTGGATGCAGTTCAGGAAAATCTGAATGAGGAGTTTGAAACGGCGGCACTTCTTACTATGACGGAGGAAGAAGCCCTGGAGCTGAACCGTCTTCTGAAATTGCGGGGAGCGGAAGTCGCCTATATTGACAAGAACAGTTCCTTCTTTAAAAAGGGACTGACAGTAACGACCTTTTATCTTGCAAAAGGTCTCGAATTTGATCAGGTCTTTGCGGTGAGAGGCAAGGAGCAGAATCCTTTGAGACAGCAGGCAGAGTATATCTGTGCGACGAGAGCTTTGCATGAACTGTATATGTATGAGATCGCAGATGTATAAAAGGAAAAAGAGAGAAACAAGGAGGAGATGCATATGAAAAAGAAATTACTTGCTTTCGGAATGGCAGTACTGATGCTGACCGGTTGTGGCAGCAGTTCCGGCACGATCCGGTTCGGAGCAGCCGGACTGGGTGGAACTTACCATATGTTCAGTGATGCTTTTGCAGAAATTATAGAATCAGAGAGTGCTGACTGCTCGATAGAAGTAAAGACAACAGCAGGGTCTGCCGCGAATGTACGGCTTTTGTCAGACGGGTATGTTCAGATGGCCATCGCACAGGCAGATATCATCAATGATGCATATTACGGAGTGGGAATGTTTGAAAATGATAAGAAGTATCAGGGATATTCCGCTGTCGGAGGGTTATATACGGAGGCGTGCCAGATTGTAGTACGTGCTGATTCGGACATCCGGTCAGTAGAAGATCTGCAGGGAAAGACAGTCAGTGTTGGAGAAGAAGAGTCAGGAACAGAGAAAAATGCAGAGCAGATCCTGGCAGCGTACGGTCTGTCAGAACGGTTAGTAACCGAGGTGAATCTGGATTATACAGACGCGGTCGAACAGTTGAAAAAGAAAGAGATTGATGCCATGTTCTGTACAGCCGGTGCTTATACAACGGTGATCGGAGAACTTGCCAAGCAGTGTGAGATCCGATTCATAGATCTGGACGAGAAGGGAATCGACAAGCTGATGAAGTCTTATGACTTCTATACAGAATGTGAAATTCCTGAAAATACATATGTCGGGCAGACTGAAGCTGTCAGAACAGTAGGAGTAAAGGCAGTATTACTCGCAAGCGACAAATTATCAGAAAAGAAAGTAAAAGAGATCACAGAAATTTTATTTGAAAATAAGGCTGAACTTCAGTACATTCTTCCAACAGATATTTCACTTGATGAGAGCCAGGCAACAGAGGGAATCACGATCCCATTTCATGACGGGGCAGCCGTTTACTATGAAGAACATGGGATCAGCATGAACGAAGAATAGCATAAGAACGGGAGAAATAGAATGAAGATTCAGTTAGATATGTATCAGACGATTGCCGTTGCGGTAGTCGTGCTGATGTTAGGAAAATTTTTAAAGAAGCGTTGCAGTGTCCTGGAAAGATTCTGCATACCGGCACCGGTGATCGGCGGAGTACTTTTTGCAATTTTTACGTGCATCTGTTATGCCACCGGGATTGCAGAATTTGAATTTGACGATATTCTGAAAGAAGTCTGCATGGTCTTTTTCTTTACATCCGTAGGATTCCAGGCGAATCTGAAAGTGTTGAAAAGTGGCGGAAAGTCATTGATCGTATTCCTTGGACTGGTAGTCGTGCTGATCGTGACGCAGAATTTCATGGCAATCGGACTTTCAAAGCTTCTGCATATCAGTCCGCTCGTAGGACTTTGTACCGGATCGATCCCAATGGTCGGAGGTCATGGTACAGCCGGTGCTTTTGGACCGGTCCTGGAAGACTTTGGGGTAAAAGGAGCAAGTACGCTCTGTACTGCGGGAGCAACCTTTGGACTGATCGCAGGAAGCATGATCGGTGGTCCCATCGGAAAGCGTCTGATTGAAAAGAAAAATCTTTTATCTACAGCCATCGTAGAGGACGACAGCCTTCTGGTGGAAGAAGAGAAGAAGCACGAAAGACATACCAGTATGTATCCGTCTGCTGTATTCCAACTGATCATTGCGATCGGGATCGGAACGATTGTGTCCTATTTCCTTTCTATGACAGGACTGACCTTTCCAATCTATATCGGAGCGATGATCGCTGCAGCAGTGATCCGGAATGTAGGAGAGTATTCCGGTAAATTTACGATCTACATGGGTGAGATCAATGACATCGGAGGTATCAGTCTTTCCTTATTCCTTGGAATTGCAATGATCACGTTAAAGCTCTGGCAGCTTGCAGAGCTTGCATTACCGTTGATGACCCTGCTTGGAGGACAGGTTGTGCTGATGTTCCTGTATGCTTATTTTGTGATATTCACTGTTATGGGAAGAGACTACGATGCTGCAGTTTTATCAGCAGGAGTCTGTGGCTTCGGAATGGGAGCAACTCCGAATGCCATGGCAAATATGCAGGCAATCTGTGAGAAATATGTACCTTCCGTAAAGGCGTATCTTCTGATCCCGCTGGTAGGAAGTTTATTTGCAGACTTTCTGAACAGTCTGGCAATCACATTCTTTATCAATTTTTTATAAAATGTAATGGGGAGATTTTGAAATGTTTTGGAAAAAAAGAAAAAAGGAAAAAGTCAAATATGATGTTGCAAGTGAAAACCTTGCAGTCCCGGAGGTTCATACAGGGGAAGTAGAACATACCGAGACTGATCCGCAGCCGGATGAACCGATCACCTATGAAAATGTTGCAATCCCGGAAATCCATATCCGCAGGAAAAAGTAACCGGAGTACGCCATGAAGATTACGATCATCACTGTTGGAAAAATAAAAGAAAAATATCTTCGAGATGCAATCGCGGAGTACAGTAAAAGACTGAGCCGGTATTGTAAACTGGAGATCATCGAAGTTGCCGATGAAAAGACTGTGGAGCATGCCAGTGAGGCTGTGGAGGATTCCATCCGCAGCAAAGAAGCGGAACGGATCTTAAAATACGTTAAGGAAGATGCATACGTTATTACCCTTGAAATCAACGGAGAGCAGCTCACATCGGAACAACTGGCTGCAAAAGTGGAACAGCTTGGGATACAGGGGACGAGCCATCTGGTTTTTATCATTGGCGGGTCAATCGGACTTGGAAAAGAAGTCCTTGGAAAATCAGACTATGCCTTAAGTTTTTCAAAGATGACCTTCCCTCATCAACTGATGCGGGTGATCCTGCTGGAACAGATCTATCGCAGTTACCGGATCATAAATGGAGAACCATATCATAAATAATAAGGCAGGAGATCAATGAAAAAAATATGGAAATTATGTGCCTTTCTGCCGGCACTGTTCATGATGGGAGTTATTTTTTCGTTTTCTGCACAGACAGGAACTCAGTCAGGTTCACTCAGCCATGATATCAGTGTCCGGGTGGTCGAGACGAAAGGAAGGTTCTTTCATCAGGAACTTGAAAAAAAGGAAATAGAAAAGCAGGCAGATGAGATTGAGTTTTATATCAGGAAGGCAGCTCATATGACGGAATATGCAGTCCTTACCCTGCTGGTTGCTTTTGGATTTTATGTCAATGGATTCCGCAGAAAACGCTGGCTGATGGTGGGATTTATTTTCTGTGTACTTTATGCGGCAACAGATGAGTTCCATCAGTCTTTCGTCGGGGGACGCGGACCATCGGTGAGAGATGTGGGAATTGACAGTCTTGGTGTACTGATCGCGACGATACTTTTGGATGTAGGACAGAAACTGGTGAAGCTGCTGAAAGGGAGGAGACATACATGAGAGAAATGAGACTGGCAAAAAGAGAGATTACAGATCCTGAAGTTTTAAAAGAGATCGTAGAAGAGTGTGACACGGTAAGACTCGGTCTGACCGATGCGGAAGGGATGTTCATTGTTCCGGTGAATTATGGGTATGAGTTCACGGAAGAAAATGGAAAAGCAGAACTTCAATTGTATTTTCACGGGGCAGCGGAAGGAAGAAAGGCAGATGCTTTAAAATCCCAGAGTCCTGTTGCCGTTGAAATGGATTGCAGACACGGGATCATTACCGGAGATTATACCTGTGCTTATTCCTATTCTTACCGGAGTATCATGGGAAATGGAACCGTTACCCTTTTGGAAACATTTGAAGAAAAAGAGAAAGGACTTCAGCGGATCATGGAGCATATGGCTCCGGGAGCAAAGATTGAGTTCCGGCCGGAAATGTTGACGAGGACGGCTGTATGGCAGATCAATGTGTATGAATTTACCGGAAAAGAGCGAAAGGCGAAATAAGTGGAGAGGAGCAAAGTTCGTACCGGAACGAAAAGGAACCGTTCCATTTCCATGTCTAAAGGAGGTGCATTGATATGAATATGTGTGAACTGATCGTTAAGAAAAAGAGGGGCGGCAGGCTGAATGAAAAGGAAATCGACTGGATCGTACAGGGGTATACAGCCGGTGAGATCCCGGATTATCAGATGTCTGCCATGTTGATGGCGATCTGCTTTACCGGAATGGATGAAGAAGAGACAAAGAATCTGACTCTTTCCATGGCAAAGAGCGGTGATCTGATGGATCTGTCTGCAATTCATGGGAAGAAGATCGACAAGCACAGTACCGGTGGAGTGGGAGATAAGACAACACTGGTCATCGGTCCGCTTGCGGCAGCAGCGGGAGTTCCTGTCGCAAAGATGTCCGGCAGAGGACTGGGACATACGGGAGGTACGATCGACAAACTGGAAAGTTTCCATGGCTTTCATACCAGTCTGACACCGGAACAGTTTATTAAAAATGTAAATTCGATCCATATTGCTCTGGCAGGCCAGACAGCCAATCTCGCTCCGGCTGATAAGAAAATCTATGCTCTGCGGGATGTAACCGGAACCGTGGATCAGATGTCACTGATCGCATCCAGCATCATGAGTAAAAAGTTAGCATCCGGTGCGGACGGGATCGTGCTGGACGTAAAAACCGGAGACGGTGCTTTTATGAAGACACTGGAAGATTCCAAAGCTCTGGCACGTGAAATGGTGCAGATCGGTACGCTGGCAGGGCGGGATATGTCGGCAGTCATTTCTGATATGGATCAGCCTCTCGGATATGCAGTGGGAAATGCACTGGAAGTAAAAGAGGCGATTGCCACGTTAAATGGAAATGGACCAGAAGACCTGAGAGAACTGGTACTTGTCCTGACATCCCTGATGGTGGTAAAAGCAGGAAAAGCAAAAGATATCCGGGAAGCCCGTATCCTTCTGGAGGAGACCCTGGATTCAGGAAAAGCACTTCAGGTGATGAAAGAATGGATCGTGGCACAGGGTGGAACTGCGGAGGAAGTGGAACATCCTGATCTTTTGCCGCAGGCTCTCTGTCAGGAGGCGGTCTGTGCGGAAAAGAGTGGATTTGTTACGAAGATCCATACCGAAGAGATTGGAAGGATTTGTATGCTGCTTGGCGGAGGCAGAGCCAAAAAGGGAGATCCAATCGATCTGTCGGTCGGACTTGTACTTCGGAAAAAAGTAGGAGACCCGGTACACTCCGGTGAATCACTTGCGATCCTTCATGCAAATGACAGAGAAAAGCTGGCAGAGGCAAAGGAAAGACTTTTGAAAGCGTATGAGATCAAAAAAGAACCGGTTGCGGTACGTCCGCTGATCTGGGAAATCCTGGATGGAACAGAGGCAGAATAGGACATTTATGCCACGCATATACTGAAGGTAAAGGTGTATGTGTGGCATTTTTATGGACAGAGAACAATTAGCAGAGCGATTCGCAGAGGCTGCAAGTATGCCAAGGGATGTGGTGATGGGAGCATCTGTTATCACGATCACAGGAAGAAATGAAATATGCATAGAAAATTATCGGGGGATTCTTGAATATACAGACCTTCTGATCCGTGTGCAGACCAAATCCGGTCAGATCCGGCTGAGCGGAAAAAATCTGCAGATTGAATATTATACAAACGATGAAATGAAGATTACAGGAAGGATCGTACAACTGGAATTTACCGACGGGAGAAAGACCGGATGATCCAGTCTTTGTTCCGCTATCTGAAAGGATATGTAAAAATCCGGATTACCGGATATTCTCCGGAACGTTTCCTGAATATGTGCTGCTTTCACGGGATCAGGATATGGGAACTGAAAAGCGTCGGGAATGCTTACGAAATGTATATAAGTCTTGCGGGCTTCAGAAAGCTTCGTCCATTTGCACGTAAGACTCATATGAGGATTTATGTGACACAGCGGAACGGATTTCCGTTTTTTGTCCAGAGTTACCGCCACAGAGGTGCATTATTTGCGGGCATTCTGCTGAGTATCCTGTTGATCTGGGGATATTCACTTTTTATCTGGGATATTCATTTTGAAGGAAATGACAAATGGACGGATGAAGCACTGACAGAATTTTTAAAGACCAAAGAAGTTTCTCCCGGAATGAGAAAAAAGAAAGTCGATTGTCCGGGTATTGTAAAAGCAATCCGAAAGGAATATAATGATATCGTTTGGGTGTCAGCATCCATCGATGGAAGCCGGCTGAAAATTCAGATAAAGGAAAATGAAGATACCTTTCAGGAAGAGATGCAGGGAACCGAAGAAGTTTCAGAGAAACCAACGGATCTGATCGCAGAAGAAGATGGCGTGATCACAGGGATCATTACCCGTTCGGGTGTTCCGCAGGTGCATATCGGAGATTCTGTAAAAAAGGGAGATCTGCTGGTGCTGGGAAGGATCGATGTGACGGACGACGGTGGAGAAGTGACCGGTTATCAGTACTGTCATTCGGATGCAGATATTTATGCAGATACGAAGCTGCCTTATCAGGATTCCATCCCTCTAAGCTACGAGAAAAAGAGCTACAACGGGAAATCGCGGTATCAGTTCTACATGAAGATCGGGAACTGGGAGATCCAGGCAGGTATTTTGAAGAATCAGTTTCGGCACAGTGAGAAAAGTTCACTGGAGCATCAGTGGAAACTGGGTGAAAATTTTTATCTGCCTGTTGTGACCGGGTGGAGAAAAATTACTGCTTATTCTGTAAAAGAAGAAAAATACAGCAGGAAAGAACTTCAGGAATTTTTAAGCAGGCGGTTTCAGAATTTTTGTAAGGATTTAACTGAAAAAGGTATTCAAATCCGTCAGAATAATGTTAAAATACAACTGGACGAAAAAGAAGCCTGTGCATCCGGGACACTTTATCTGAACCGGAAGATCGCCTGTGAGGCTGATACAGAAATAGTAACGATTGAAAGGAAAGAACCGGATGAGTCTGTCAGAACTGATGATTGAAATCCCGGCTGAATACGAGGCAAATGTATTTGGTCAGTTTGATGTATATGTAAAGAAACTGGAAAGGACATTTCATGTAACGCTGATCTCCCGCGATGGAGCGACCAAGATCGTGGGGGAGCGTGCAGCGGCAGAGAAGGTGCAGAGGATCCTGAACCAGCTTGTAGAACTTGCCAGAAGAGGCAATACGATCACAGAACAGAATGTAGATTATGCAATCTCCCTTGTATTTGAAGATCAGGAGCAGCAGCTTGTAGATATTGATAAAGATCTGATCTGCCATACTCTGCAGGGAAAGCCGATCAAGCCAAAGACACTGGGGCAGAAAAAGTATGTGGATGCCATTCGCAGTGGCATGATCACGTTCGGACTTGGTCCTGCCGGAACAGGAAAGACCTATCTTGCAATGGCGATGGCAATCACAGCCTTTAAAAGAGAGGAAGTCAGCAGGATCATCCTGACGCGTCCTGCAATTGAGGCAGGAGAGAAGCTCGGATTCCTTCCGGGAGATCTGCAGAGCAAGATTGATCCGTATCTGCGGCCATTATACGATGCTTTATATCAGATCATGGGAGCGGACAGTTTTATAAAAAATTCTGAAAAGGGTCTGATCGAGGTCGCTCCGCTTGCCTATATGAGAGGAAGAACTCTGGATAATGCCTTTATTATTCTGGACGAAGCTCAGAATACGACACCGGCTCAGATGAAGATGTTCCTGACCCGTATCGGGTTTGGATCAAAAGTTGTCATCACCGGTGATTCCACACAGAAAGATCTTCCGGCAGGAACTGTATCAGGACTGGATGTGGCAGTGAAAGTGGTGAAGGATCTGGATGATATCAGCATCTGCACGCTGACCAGCAAGGATGTTGTCAGACACCCGCTGGTACAGAAGATTGTAAAAGCGTATGAAGACTATGAGAAGAAATCCGCACGACCAAGAGAGAACCGGAGGAAAAAGTAATGAGTCTGTATATTGAAGAAGAGGGTTCAGTCACACTGCCGTTTGATACAGAGGAGATTGCCATTGCAGTGACAGAAGCAGCACTGGACTATGCAGAATGTCCTTATGAGGCAGAAATCAACCTGCTCCTGACAGAGAATCAGGAGATCCATGAGATGAACCTGGAACAACGCGGCATTGACCGCCCGACGGATGTATTATCCTTTCCAATGATCGAGTATGATGCTCCAGGTGATTTTTCAGTAATTGATGAGGAAACCGGAGATGCATTTAACCCCGAGACCGGAGAACTGATGCTGGGAGATATTGTCATTTCCAAGGAAAAAGTCCTCTCTCAGGCAGAAGAGTATGGACATTCTCCGAAAAGAGAATATGCATTTTTGATTGCCCACAGCATGCTCCATTTATTTGGATATGACCACATGGAAGAAGAGGAACGGGCAGAAATGGAGGCTCATCAGAGAGCGATCATGGAAAAAGTAGGGATTCCACGCTGAGCAGACAGGTGCAGAATTCCCGGATGGGACTGCCCTGGAAGAAAAGCAAGAACTTTAGAATATGAGAGGAAGAAGTATGTCTGATACACCAACTAAGACAAAAGGCAGAGCCAAAAAGGATGATTATATCGTTCAGGGTTCGATATTGGCCGCAGCAGCAGTATTGACAAAGATCATCGGTGTCGTTTACAGGATTCCGCTGACCAATATATTAGGTGACGAAGGAAATGGATTTTACGGATATGCATATCAGGTTTATGCTATCGCATTGATGATCTCTTCGTTCAGTCTTCCGACAGCCGTTTCAAAACTGGTTTCTGTCAGACTTGCCAAAAGACAGAAACGGAATGCATTTCGGGTATTTCTGTGTTCCCTTGCATTTGCAGTGGGAGTCGGTTTATTTATTTCGCTGACGATTTTCCTGGGGGCGGGACTGATCTCTACCCATGCGATGAAATCCCCGTTAAGTGTCTATGCACTCCGTGTACTTGCACCGGGCTTGCTGATCGTTGCGGTAATGGCGGTCATCCGTGGATATTTTCAGGGAATGGGGACGATGATTCCGACGGCTATTTCACAGATCATTGAGCAGATTGTGAATGCGGTTGTCAGTATTGTAGGTGCGAGCGTATTATTTGGGATCGGTACAAAGGCAGGTGCTGAAAAGGGAGAAGAACTGCTCGGACCTGCTTATGGAGCAGCAGGAAGTACGCTTGGAACGGTCGCTGGTTCACTGGCGGGACTTTTATTTCTGCTTTTCGTTATAATTCTTTATAAAAAAGTGATCCGACGTCAGTTGAAACGTGACCGCAGTCAGAACGTGGAAAGTTATTCGTTCATTCTGAAAGCACTGCTTTTCACAGCGATTCCGGTCGTATTCAGCACAGCGGTCTACAATATCAATCAGATCATTGACCTGACGATTTTTAATCATGTGATGGAAGCACAGGGATATGTGGAAAAAGAATATATGGCCTTGCAGGGAATCTACACCGGTAAATATGATACACTGATCAACGTACCGATGGCAATCGCCAATGCACTGGGTACTTCTGTTGTGCCAAGTCTGACAGCAGTTGTGACAAATGGTACGAGAAAGCAGGTTCACAGTAAGATCAACCAGACCTTAAGGATTACGATGGTTGTTGCAATCCCCAGTTGTATCGGATATTTCGTGCTTGCTTCACCGATCATGGTTCTTCTCTATAATGACAGAAGTACAACACCTGCTCATCTGCTGATGATGGGATCGATTGTGGTAGTACTGTATGGTCTTTCTTCTGTGACCAATTCGATCCTGCATGGATTGAATTATATGACAAGTCCTGCCAAGAATGCGGGAGTTGCACTGGTGATTCACCTTGCAGCCTTTGTCCTGATGATGACGGTATTTAAAATGAATGTCTATGCACTTGTAGGAGGAAATATCGTCTTTGCACTGGCAATGAGTATTCTGAATCTGATCAAGATCCGGAAAGTCAGCGGGTTCAGGATGGATCTGCTCAGCACGTTTGGCAAGCCATTTACGGCTGCAGCAATTATGGGGGTCATTACATATGGTGTGTTCCGATTATTTGATCTGCTTGTGGGAGGAAGAGTGATTCCTGTCCTGGTCTCTCTGATCGTGGCAGTACTCGTATATGCAGTCGTCTTATTGAAGATCGGAACGTTGTCAGAAGATGATATTCTGGATCTGCCAATGGGAGGAAAGATTCTCAGGGCAGCGAAGAAATTCCATCTGATGCCGTCATAGAGCAAGGCTTTTCAGAAAGAGACAGATACAGGAATGCAGGAGTCTGAAAAGCACATTTAATATAAATTTTTCTTATAGCAGAATAAAATTTTAAAAAAAGCCGATACTGTATAAAAAAGGAGTGGTCCTTATGAAGAAAAAATACGTGGTCGGCTTTTTCCTTGCTCTTTTCTGTATGGTATTGCTGGTATCGGCAGGATATGCAGCCAGTTACCGGTATGTTATGCAGCGGCAGGAGGCAAGAGTGGAAGAAGCGGAAAAAAGGGAAGAAGACTTTTTACAGCAGAGTGTAATGACCGAAGGAGATGCGACAAAGAAGA
>OLVO01002435.1_pt1 | contig 16919 bp, 17 predicted proteins | sample 1672571 | NCBI WGS metagenome assembly OLVO01 (sample SAMEA3136700, study PRJEB25190) | human gut metagenome | biome: human gut; feature: human-associated habitat; material: faeces | place: Austria | collected 2013
GATGTCTTGCAAAGCACTTCCATGGGGTGCTTAAAGAAACTTCTAACAACCAAGTAAGTGCTTTGCAAGACATCAATGCTATGAACAAAGGTGTCCAGCCTAGACCTAAAGATGCTTCTATAAACCAAGACCCTACTGTATCTGAAGTCTATAAAAACAGTACTAATCCAGATGACTACAAGGTCACTATAGGAGACTGTAAGCTTTATCCTCAAGAGTATGTAGACCCTTATGATTCTTCATTATGTTATGTAGAGCCTTCTCAACTTCTCAGAGTCATAAAGAAAGACCAGGAGAGAATGAAGTCTAAGGATTTCCAGAATGGTTCTTCATATTCTGACTCTAAGTATGCTCAGAATGCAGAAGGCCAAGAGAACTCTTTGTGTTATCTGATTCCACCTTCTAGAAAGAACCTTAATGACATCTTGAATGATGACGATTCTGATAAAGATGCTAATGCAAACTGCCTTCATGCTATCATAGAGTTTGATGATGAATGTTGCAAGTATCCTGCAGAGCCTTACAAATGGGAGTGTCAGCCAGGAGATGTAGTCTATCAAGATAAAGTCCTTGCAACATGTCAACAATATGAAAAGATGGTTCCTGTAAAGAGCATATTCAGTAAAGGAGTCATCAGAAAAGACCCATGTACTGGAGACTTTGCTAGAATCAGAAAAGATGTGTGCGACCGACATATTATCATAGACTGTTATGAAAGTGGGGTCCAAGGTGTAGTAGACTCTTCTATAGTTGAAGACCTCAACAACGACTTCAAGAAAGAGAATTGCATATACAGACTTCTCTATGAGTATATGGTCTATTCTGTATTGCCTAACATCATTGCTAGGAAGACTTATTATGTAGAGCCTTCATACATGTTAGGTCTCTTCATAAATCCTAGTTGGGTAGACAATAACAACCATCCAGATGCTTATGATAATGTCTATAAAGACTTTATAGAACATTATGAAGACACAGTCAACAACTTCCAATATGAGATTCAAGAACTAGACTCAGAAAAAAGGATCAAGGCTACAGAAGGAGACCATTATAAGCTTAAAGCTCTTAGTGATGAGATTCTGAATTTGAGAAAAGATTTCATGTGGGGAAACCACAACTGGTCTAAAGCTAGAAATGGAATCATAGACCTCTACAACATGAGAGACAGCAGGACTCTTACTAAATGTTATGATAACTATTCTGATGCTAGGTATTTAGGAGAGACTTATTATGCAGACCTTATTGCTATGTTGCAGTTCACTGAAGAAGAGGAATGCATCTTTGACTATTACAGAGTCCTTGAGAACATCATATACAGAAGAGAGCAGATTGAAGGATATTCATGGGAGACTATAAAAGAAAAAGTCAACAAGAACCTCCGAGAAATAGGTTCATCCCTCAGATATGAAGAGTTAGACCGAGCTTTTAGAAAGATTGCCAATACAGACAAGTTCAGTGCAGTCCAAGAGATAATAACTTCTGATATGACCATCAGTGATTATTCTCTCTATAAGAAAGTCTATGCTGCTACAAACCTTTTCTTACTTTTGAAACGCAGAGAGAAGAACAAGAATCCTTATAGAGACAGGTATTCTACAGAATATTATTACCAGTACTCTAATGTTGAGATACTAGACTTAGTCAAGAAAGAAAGACAAGAGCTTGAAGACTTCTTCAAAGAGAAGATAGCTTTATATAACAAAGTTGACATAACTTCTTTGATAAAGAGGACCGAGAACCTTTCTGAGATACAAGCCGAATGGCCACCTAGCATTGACATTGTTGTTGATGGAACTACTTACAAGCTTTTCAAGTTCTCTAACATAGATGCTTACTTGAAATCACTCAAGAAAGGTTCTGACAATTCTATAGATGCTGGCATAAATCCAGATAACTATGTCTATAATGAGCCTAATGAAGCAGATTTGAAGAAAAGAATTGATGGAATCCTTAACGGAGGTGGAGTCAATGCTGAAGATGCACTGAACAGCCCTGACTTGATACCTGACACAACTGATGACAAGTTTTCTGGATTGACTGATATTCCTATAACAGACATCAGGTACTGGCTCAAGTATTGTGGTCTAGCAACATTAGTAAGCATTCCTTTCTTAGCTACTGGATTAGTCATCTTAGGGGTTCCTATACCATTACCAGGAATCTACACACCATTCACAGTAGTCAAAGGAGATGTTCTTATGGTGATTGGTCTTGGTATTAGAGGAATAACATTCTTCCCAATGATAATCTACGTCAATGCAGGTCAAGACAACTCTACAGCTTTAGTTCCTATACTTATGGCTCTTAAAGCTGTGAGAGACCAGTTTGAAAACCAGATTTCAAAGATAGAGAACACAATTCCTAATGTAGCTGACTTGATGATTGCACAGCTTGAAACCAACAATGCTAACTTACTTAATCAGAACAAGCAGATAGAAACTCAGATAGCTAACCTCAAAGCTCAGCAGAAACCTGAATGGTCTGAAATAAAGAAACAGATGAAGACAGCTATCAAAACAGATACTAGACAGGTCATTACCAGAGTCAAAGGTAAATAGAAACAAAGAGCCACTACTTTCACAAACAGTGGCTCTTTTAAAATTTTAATTTAAAAATTTAAAAAATGATGAATTTTTTCTTTATCAATTAAAAGTAGTTATTATGAAATCGCCTTTAAGGGTCTAATTAATAGTTAATTTCTCTCAAGTCTGAATCACCATCAACAAGTGGGCATGTTGCATTCTTGTGAGCATCGTCCAGTTTCAGCCAAGAGTTCAGAAGGATAGGTCTTGCTTCGAAATAAGAAACCTTAGTTTCATAGTAGTAAGCAGCTTTGATAGCACTCAGTGAGTTGTTCTTAATGACACCTCTGTAAGTGTAAGAAAGAATAGGACCATTTCCATATTTTGAGCGAACAACAATTGTTCTTACTTCTTCATCTTCATCTTCTTCTGGTTCAAAGTCAGATGTCAACTCACGACCTTTACCATGTTCTTTGATGAAAGCTCTTCCTGCTAATGACATCGCATCCAATTTAGAGTCAGAAAGTTCATGGATACATTTGAGCTTGAAATTAGCTTCTAGGAAGTCATCTGAACGTTCCAGGAACAAAGTTGCTAAGTCAGTATAGTTTTTAATGCCATAGGCTTCGAGTTGCTTAGAAAGCGTATATGGGTTTGATAAGGTAGGTATAGTCTTCATGATGTGAACGAAGATTCTGTCGTACAAGTTTTTAGCACCTGTCTTACGAGTAATCTTGAAAGTGGCACGGTTCGTTGCAAAGAAAAGTTTCATTGAGTCAAGCAAAGTTACAGAAGTCAAAGTCTTTGCAAACAAGTTCTTAACGTTTGAATTAGCTGAGTTGAATGTTGTTTTCATAATTCCTAAGTTTTTAAGTTTCAATTTTAAATTTGATTTTGATTACATAGCAAAGATACATATTTCTGTTGAACCTGTACAATTATTCGGTCTATTTTTTGCAGGATTTAACACTAATTTACATTCTATGGAAGGTTTTTACAGATTTTATACAAACAGTGACAGAGCTTCTAATGAAGCTAAAGCTCTTGAGTACTTAGTGAATGACAAGCTAGACATTACTCCTAGCAATCCTGCTCAGTTTGCTAAAGAGCTTGAGTGGTACTCTATGGAACCTTATCTGAACACTAACAACTTTATTCCTGGAATGTTCTATACTTTCAAGTACAATGGAACTCTAGCAGTCACCACAGGCAACAACACTTTCATAGATGCTATTCCATTATGCTTTTGTATAGGTTCACTAGGCAACTATGTCCTTGGTCTTAACTTCAATCTTATATTGAATAGCACACGTGCACGTATACTAGATGAGCTTTATTCTTTAGACACTGTTTTCTTTGAGAAAGAGCTTCCTACTAAGCTTAAAAAGAAAGAACCTGCAGTATCACAAGTCATTGGTTCTCTTTTCATAAACAAAGAAAGAAGAAACAAATTCCTCTCTTATATCTCTAACAAGTACAAGATTCCAGAAACATCTTTTGCTTATAGGAAGTATGATAAGAAACTTATCTCTAATGCTAGGCTTATAGATTATTACCTTTGGAAATGGATACCATTTCTGAACTTTGAGAATTCGATTAGAGGAGCTAATCTAAGACAAATCCAACTGGAAAATTCTTCCTTACCTCAATAGATATTGCATATAATAAAACACAATATTATAGTGATTTCTACAATTCCTGCTTCATTACTGAAGAAAACTGTGGACGCTAGTGAGTTGCCTACTCCTTACTGTCCAATATCTAATATTCCTGTAGCAGTCTACCAACAAATCTATCAAGCTATCATTGATGGAGAAGACCCAGATGACTTGAACATAAAGAACTTAGGTTCATTCCCTACATTTGAAAGTGCTGCTAGTGCTCTTGCTGCTTCTGCAGTAACTACTGATACAACTCCACTATTCAATGGAACAATCAACAACATTGGGTTCTTGATGGTTCAACAGATTGGAACTGAAGGTTCTGCTAAAGTTGTTTACCAATACATGTTCTATGAGAATGGAATCCAGATTCGTAAGATAGTTGACAATGTTCCTGGAGAATTCATTCCTGTAGGTGGTTCTGATGAGGCTCTTGCTGCTAGGGTTGATTCTCTTGAGTTTGGGCTTAGTGAACTTTCTAAAGAGGTTGAAGGAATCTTCACTAACATTACTACGGTTCAGACATCAGTAGAGAAAGAGATTGCTGACAGAACTGCTGCAGACAAAGCTCTTTCTGACAAGATTGATGCTATTGAGATTCCTGAAGTTCCTACTAAAGTCTCTGAACTTGAAAACGATGCTAAGTATCAAAGTGATTCTGAAGTAGATTCTCGAATCCAAAATGTAATTGGTTCTGCACCTGAAGCTCTTGACACTCTTAAAGAACTTGCAGATTCATTAGGCAATGACCCTGACTTTGCAGGAACTGTGACTAAAGAGCTTGCTAAGAAAGCCAACAAGACTGAAGTAGAGCTTAAGGCTAATCAAAGTGATGTTGATGTTCAAGTAAATATCATCAATGACAAGCTTGATACTAAAGTTGAGTTGCTGCCTTTTGGTGAAAGCCGTAAGACAATTCAATTGGCTAATCATGATAACCTTTCTGGAATTGGAACTGATGGTGAAGGATATAACTTAGCTATGATTTCTAAATGGGATAAAGCCGATTATGGTTCTCCAAGACTTCCTATCAACTTGAATGGTTCTGAGGATAGACCTACATATAATGACACTAAAGAAATTGCTTTGGTTGAAGATATTGAAGGCATCACAATTCCTACTAAAGTATCTGAACTTGAAAACGACTCTGACTTTCAAGATGATGAACAAGTAGATGCTAAAATCCAAGCAGCTATTGATATACAAACCGGTACCATCAACGAGAAGTTCTCTAATGTTGATTCTAGCTTAGGTTCTCTTGAAACACTTATTTCTGAAGAGACTGAAGCTAGAGGTCTTGCAGACACTAAACTTCAAGAAGACTTGATGAAGGCCGTTGAAGGAATGGTCAAACATGAAGATTACAAAGATAAGAAAATAATTGTTTTATCTAATGCTGAACAGATTGTAGGTCAGTCTAATCCAGATGAACTTGAAGATAAAGTAGATGTTTCTGGTGCTATCAGTCTGATTCAACTTAACAAATGGAATGTTGTTGATATTGGTTCACCTATTACCCTTACTAATATCAATATTCCTGATGGAGTAAGACCTACTGTACAAGAAAAATCTCAGTCATGTCCTAATGCTCACAAGATGGCTTACTTAGATGATATTCAGAAGTTAGAGCCTACTATTGATTCATTAGCGGCTCTTGTTCAGATTCTTAATGATAAAGTTGAAAAGCTTTCTAAGACTGATATCGAAGTAGTAGATGGAACTGATGCTTCTCTTAATGATACTACTAAAGATTATGTTGTTGTAGGTGATATTGCACAAACATCTTCTATTACAGCCAAGTCAGTAACTATCAAGAATAGTTCAATTTCAGATAATGCTAGACTTAGTATAAATGCTGGTGATGTTGAAGTGAAAGGTCTTGCAATTAGTGGTGACTTCCCTAAAGCACAAGGTGGAAATGCGGTGGTGAAAATCAATGAATCTGATTATATTGTTTTCAGAGACATGACATTCAACTCTAATGATGTTTACAATGGTATTGAGATTGGCTTGAATAGTTCTAAGCTTCCTAAGTATGTCTTGTTTGACAATTGCAAGTTTGAAGGAACTTTCACAAACAATCCTATCATAGTCTTTGGAACTGCTGATGATGCTATCATTAATATCCAGAACTGTTCATTTGATAAAGTGTCAAACATTTTAAGGCTCTCTAACAAAGCTAACACTAAATGTGTTGTAAATATCAGCAACTGTTCAGTTAATCAATTAGATACAAATCCTGAATACACAGGCGCTATCCTTTGCCAAGACTATACTAGTAAAGGTGAAGAAGTTGCAAACAACTTGTTCAGTCCTGAGAAGATTACAATCAACTTTAAGAACTTCAATGTTGCTGGCAAAGAACTTGTGATGCCTACTAATGTTCAAGACTTGTTTGAAGGACCAGACAAGATGGTTTATTTGTACAATGATACAGAAGAAGTAGTTCCTTATGAAGAAGGAAGATTCCCTAAAGTGAATATTTTTTAAGAGAACTAATCATAGAAACAAAAAGAGAGAACTTCACAGTTCTCTCTTTTTTTGTAATCAAAAATTTAAAATCTTACTTAAGCTTTCTTAGCTCTGCCTCTAGGTTTCTTAGGAGCTTCAACTTCAGCTTGAGTTTCCTGAGTCTCTACGTTTTCTTCTTTGATTTTTTGTGTGTCATTTGCTTCTTGAACCTGTTCTACATTATCTTCTTTAAATTCTTCTACAGGTTCTTCATTTTTTGATTCTACAATATCGGCTTCGTTTGTGTCTGGTGCATCCGGTGCTTGAGCCTCAGGTTCTTGAATAGTTTGTGTGTTTTCTGTGATTTCTACAGGTTCTTCTGAAGGAACATTCACATCTACAGTGATTTCTTCTCCAGGAAGAACAACTTGTGCAGAAACTTTATAATCTTCTCTAATATTTTCAGCTACAACTTCATGTTGTTCGATAACTTCAACCTTCTTCTTATTTCTTGTCAAGCCACATGAAATGGCACTTCCGTAACTCATAGTTTTCTTTTTTTAGAATTCCTACTATTTATAGTGGCGATTCTTATGTTTGATTATTTTCTTGTGATGATTTTTAGAAAATTCAAGAACCTTGACTATCTCTTCTGGGTATTTCTTAGATTCGTTTTCAAATTTCTTTTCTTCAAATTGAAAGCTTGACAAGAAAATAACAACAAAACAAATTATCAGACCAATTGCAATTTCCATAGTATAGTAATTAATGCTTTACCCCATTGATTAATTCATAAACTCTAATTTTATTATTAACGCCATAAATCAGATTGTCTATAGTCTTGATAGTCTCTTGCATATATTTAGCATGATTGTCTACTAAGCTAATCTGACTTCTTATCTCTTCTAAATCAGCTTCTATTTGTGTATTGATAGAACTGTCTGAAGAGAATCTGATTTGAGATTGTGTCTTATAATAAGTGTATTTCGAAGCATATTCTACTTTATACTTTCTTGAAAGCTTAGATAAAATACCTAGAAGACTGAAATAATAATCACAAGCATTTTGACGTTCTGAATATATTTCATTCAAAAGACTTTCTAAAGTTGCTAAAGATTTCATCTTCTCATTAAGTGATTTGACTTTGTCAACCCACTTAGATTGGATAGCCTTTAGCTTGTCTTCATAAGTCTCTTGGTATTTAGGTTCCTGCTGGATTTCTTCACTCATAGTAATTTCCACAATTAATCCATAGTTTATATAGCCGAATATAAGTTTCTATTGGATTCTTGTCTTTTCTTGCATATCCATTTCTAAAATAGAATGTAGAATATTTTGGTTCTCCATACAAGTCATACCAAGAACTTATTTTAAAGTTCCACAAGAACTTAATAGTGAAATAAAGAACATATATTGCACAATAAAATAAAGTCTATACGAGAACTATTATAGCACATAACAGATAATTAATTTTTAAATATTTCATAATCAATTGTTTTTATCAATTTCTTCTCTACTAATATTGTTCTTTGCAAGAACCTTCTCGAAAACTTTAAATCCTTCTGTGAGTCCTTCAATCAACTCATGAATACTACAAGCAACATCATCTTTATAGGTCTGGACCATAAATCCAAATCCTTTACCAAGATAATACAAAGTTGAGATGAAATCAATAGAGTTAGAGTAACAATTCAATACTTCTTCATCAGATACCTTAAATTCCTCTACTAGTTTTTCAGCATACTTGACATTCTCTACCGGATGTCCTTCTGTATCTTCTCTGGATAACATCTCACCTGAATAGATTCTGATTGTCTTTTCGGAAATAGGAATAACTTTTTCGTAAGACTTCTCTAAGTAAGCCTCATCAATGACTTTTAACTTTACTAAGTAACAAATGCAATCTACAAGATTTGCTATCAGACTTACAGAAGAGAAATTATGCAAATGGTTCTTGATATTATGAATATCTTCTTTATCTTTAGTAATAATGATTTCTCCATAAGGATAAATGATGACATCATAGTCTTCTTCATTATAGACAAAATCTGAAGGAATCATTTCAAGAAGAGTGAATAGGTCAAAAGCTGGATAAAGGTATTCCTTAGCAGTTTTACTAACAATCTCATCTTTAGGCATATGGAATGTATAAGTTCTCATATAAGGATTGATGTCATCAGTGACAAGGAAACCTTTGGCTAAGTCTTTTTTGATTCCAGATTCTATCAATTTCTTACAGTCTGAGACTGAAGTATGAAATTTCTGACAATGGTCATAGATTGGGTTGTACATATTGCTTTTGTTTTTTAGGTTACTGCTGCAAATGTACAACAAAAAAGCGAACTTAGAAAATTCTAGGTTCGCTTTTAACATATTTTAATTTTAAGTACTAAAAGTCACTTTCTACTGATGGGATATTTATCCCATCAGTATTTGGGAATGATATGGCAACAGATAAAGAATTAGTTACGGTAAGAGAGGCTTCTGACATTTTGAATTATGCAATCTCTTTACCAAATAAGAAGTGTATAACATTTGGAGAGCTTACACAAATTATAGATGAAATGCCTAAAGGCAATGGAGTTATCAACGAAAATTATAATAATGTAGAAAATGCACTAATTAGCAGCTCAACTTCTTATAATTTCTGTTTAGTTCAGAATTTGAACAATGATGAAGCCAAAATCATGAGTGGTTATGGTGGTATTACTTTAACATTTGGACAACTTGGTGGATACTATTGTATTCCTAATGCTTCTGGAAATCAATCAGTAACTATTGCTAAGAATACTACAACAGTACCTACTTTTTATAGATATGCTCCAACTTCAAATGGAGGATTTACTAGAAAAGATTTTAATGCTTCTTATGACATGGGCTCTTATGAAGGATATTCTCATTCTTGGAAAGTAGACTTCAATCAAAATTATGACATGAACGGCTATGGTTATTTCTTTTTTGTAGTTTACTAATAAAATTTTTCCAATATTTACATATTTCCAATTTTACCTAGGGACTTCTGCTTGTGAAAGTAGAAGTTCTTCTTGTTTAAAAGAAAAAGACCAACCTAGAAAAATCTAGATTGGTCTTCGCCAATTAAAACAAAAGCTCTATGAAATTATGAAGTATCGCAGGTCTTTCACAAGACCGAAATTGGCTTCTATCCTTGACGTTGACTCAAGTCAACATTAGCAAAGTCTTCAATATCCTCAATCAAAATATTCATCTTAAATCCATTACATGCTAATCCCCATCTTTCTTGATAAAGCTTAGCTTTCTTGTCATAGTTCTGCAACTGGTCTACATAAGTTCCAAGAACATCAAGAATAGCATTGTACTGCTCATCAATAGCTTCCATCTCTTGTGCTTCTAACAAACCAATACCTTGAGGACTCATCATAGACTGATACAAGAAGATGAGAGCAGGATAATCAAATTCAAGAGTTTCAATTTCACCTTTCTCAAGAAGGTCAATCTTCTCTTCAATGAACTCATTGAACTTGATAACACCTTTCCAGTAAGCTCTGTGCCAATGGTTCTTGTTTGCATTCCAATCAGCTACAAACACTGCAGTCTCCATAGCTTTGTCTTTATCTGCAATCACAAATGGAATGTTATTAGCTTCTTCGACTACAGCTTCAAAATCTTTCTTACAAGACTCTATCCATTCTTCAGAAACGGGTTCATCAGTATCTTCAATTTCACAAACACCTTCATTGTTTCTGTTATATTCTGCAATAAGAACTTTCTTCTGGTCTGGATTCAACTTCTGAATCTGTTGACGAACTTCATCTTCTTCAGAAACTTCTTGAGTCTCAGTTGCTTCAACAGATTCAGAAACCTGAATATCATCTACAACTTCAATTTCGTCAACTTCTTTCTTTGAGTTGAAATCAATTATTTTACTTTTCTTGTTAGCCATGAAAATATTATTTTCTTTTCGTGATAATAATTTTATAGAAGAAAAGAATATCGATTTCCGCTTTGATTAAAATTTTCTAAAAAATTTTTGATTTTTTCTGGTTTCAAGTTTAAACTAAAGATTTCCACCAACTTAATGTTATTTTCTTCAGCAATTTTTCTTTTGACTGGGTCTTTGACAGACCAGACATCAACACCATTCTTATAAATTCTTTGGTCTAAGTTCCTCCACTTCTTAAGAATCGTTAAGTCTTTCTCTGATGAAATATCAAATGGATGTTTACCATGAGTCCAGAATCCTTGATATTCTATAAATAAGTCTTTCTCTGGAACGTAGAAATCGACTCTGAATGGGAATTTTTCACAGAAGCTTTCTCTTATCACTCCAGAATAAAAGTCCTTTAGGATTAAAAAGAGTGAGTCCTCGCGCATTGACTTTCTAAATCCATTTCTAACTAATTTAGTCTGGTGTTCTTTCCTTCTAAACTTTATCTGAGAATAAACCTTCTCTAGGTACAAACTTCTTTGTTTTAGGATTTCATCCATTTTCAAATCAAGCTAAGCAAAGCACTTAAAAACTGTTCTTTATTATAAGTTTTTAATAACTTCATTTTAACAGCAATAATATCACAAGCTTCTGAAGTTTTAACTAAATACCAGGTATCTTCAAATTTAATCCAAACTAACTTAGACCAATTAGTAGGATATGGTCTGAATTTCTTAATCTCATCTGGATTATGAGTCAGAGTTCCAAGGTCTATCTGGATTTCAACTCCATACTTCTTTATTAGTTCCATCTTATTTTTGATTTTCTTTTTCTAAAACTGCTTTAATCCACTGAATAGCCTCACGAGCTTTTCCTAATTCTCTACTAGTATTTTCATTGTATACTGCAAGAACTTCTGTAGTTTTCAAAACTTCTTCTTTTTCTTCAGCCTCTTTGCATATCTCACTCAAAAATTTATATCCATCATAAGAGGACATACTATCTAAAAGTTTAATAGCTTGTTCTAAACCTTTTCTTTGTAAAGAATCCATAATTTCCAAATTTTTATTTGATGCAAATATAGAAATCTTATTTGAATCTAAGAAAAGAATTCATACTTTTAACTACTTTTTACATTTAGAACCTTCTGTCAAAAAGAAACCAAATCTTCATTTTTAATTTCAGATTTTATTATATAATACGGATCTGAATAACATTTTGTCAGGAGACTTTTTATTTTTGAAAAAAGTAAAAAATATTTACAAAAAATGACCAATTTTTGGTCTTCGATTAAAAAATTTTCAAAAAAGTTACTAATCGAAAAATCGTTATATCTTGGTGAAGTATACTAAGTTATTCAAAATCGTTATTTATAACGAGTATAAATTACGAAAAAAGTTAATCAAAATCTTAATCGATTTTGAAAAAGCCCATATAAGAAATTGCGGATTTCCGGAAATTTAGGATATAGGGAAGGAAGAAATATTTTCTAATTTTTCTTTGATTGGGGCATGGGGTGCTGGATGAAACTTTTGACAATGTGTTAAAATTTACTTTTTGACAGGGAACAAAAAAGACCTGATGAAGGACCAGGTCTGAATTTTATTATCGAGCATTATATACTGGAAGGAAACCTGAAAGAACAAGCTACCAGCGAGGTGGAAAGTCTGGGCAACCGCCAATTGATAAGTTATCATCAGCAAGAGGGTACTTGACTAGAACTTTAGCTTTCAAGAAACATCCACATATGCTACAATGCTTTCCTTTCTTGTGAGGACATTTCTTGCAGATGGCATATCTCTTTAAAGCAATGAATCCCATCCCAGTAAAGAAAGAAAGGAACCATTTGAAGAAACCTTCTATAATGAAAAAAATATTTTGGAAAAATCGAATCATTTCTTAAACTATATAATATAATTTTTATAAACTATCTATGAACCAAAGTGAACTAAATATGAAAAAAGTAAAAGATACACAGAAAGAATTAGAGACATTATTTGCCGATGTCTTTTATGTTATTGAATCAGAATCATTCAGAATAAGCTCTCCTTTATTAGAAGACTATACTCCAGTTGAAGGTGAGACTTTGAAAACAGTATATCAAGTCATGACACCTGAAGGCAACATTTTCGAAATTGATTCTAATACTGTAGAAGAAGGAACTGCAGCTATCATCATTGACCCAATCTCTAAAAAAGAATATCAGGTTATTTTTTAACATGAAAGAGCTTTATAAGAACATAAAGTCCATAGGTCTAGCAATTGTAGGTTTTGATGATATGTGCCACTTGACAAATATCATTGAAGAAATCAAAGACAATATTGATTATGTTGTTGTTGGTCTTCAAAGAATCTCATATAATGGTGAGAAATTAGACCCAAGTGACGAGAATGAAGTTTTAAGGCTCAAGGATGGCGGATTGATTGACAAGGTATTATATATAGACCTTGATATGAGAAAAGAGCCTAGGGAGCAAGAGACAGACAAAAGGAACCGTCTTATTGATGATATTGCTGAACACGGATGTTCTCATGCTTTAGTCATTGACTCTGATGAGTTCTATACTGACAAGGATTTCAAGAAAGCTCTGAGGTTCTTAGATGACACTAACTCTGAAATCTCATACTGCCGTTATGTGAACTACTATCATGACTACATGCATTATTTGGTCTATCCTTTCAAAGAAGGAAACTATGTTCCATTTGTGACTTCAGTCAAGTACAGATTTGCATACAACTGCTCAGACTTTCCTAAACCAAGTGACCCAACAAGACGTTATGAGAGACCTAGGTTCTTAGGTGAAGATGGCAAGGAATATTATTCTGTAGGATATACTGAGTTAGACTGGAAGACTATCAAGATGCACCATTTGAGCTGGTTGCGTTCTAACATAAGGAAGAAACTGTACAATTGGAGTGCTAAGAAGTGTTTTGAGAACCATGTAGAGCTGATAGACAAAGCTGTTGAAGCCTATGAGCAGTTTGATGGGACTACTGAAGGTTTTAAGGCTAACTTGTTGTTCAACACTCCTGGCAACCAAGTTGATGTAGAGACCTGGCCTAAGCAGTTCATAAATCCTAAATATGATTTCAGGAATAAAGTTGAGAGAGTTCCTGAAGAAAAGAACATTCTTATCTTAGTGATGAGCATGGACCATCCACAGTATGAAGCTCAAGAGCAAGCAATAAGAGAGACTTGGATGCAGTATGCTGAAGAGAACTTCAAGAACATAAAAGTTTTGTTTTATAAAGGAACTGAGAAAGAAAGCTACAGAGAAGGTGATACACTTTATATCAAAAATAGTGATTTGCTAGAGCATACTTACTCTAAGACAATGGATGCTTTAGACTTCATAGACAAGAACCTAATCCTTAAAGACAATACTATATTTGAATATGACTATATTTTAAGGACTAACACTTCAACTTATATCAACATTGACTTGTTGAATGAGTATGTGAAAGGATTAGACAAGTATGAGTTCATGATGCATTGTGCTGAGATAGATTGCTGCTGGTGGAGCAAGATGCATTTCTATGCTAAAGGGAATGCTTTGTTGATGAACAAGTTCTATGTTGAGAGAGTCAAGTATTTGAGGAATAACCATATGGAAAAATCCTTCGGTTCAACTGACGACTGCATAATAGGAGCTACAATTAATGCTTACTTAGGACGGTTGGGTATAGACCATAAGAAACACATTAAGTCTTTTGGGATGTTCTATGAACTTGATAAAGAACTGAAAGGAACTTTTGAAGATTATAAAAACCAAATCATTATTTCAGTAAAGACTGTTCTTGATAGTAATGAACCAATCAACGATGAAAGGTCTTATGATGAGAAGAAGATGAGGAATCTACATGCTAATATCATGATAATGAAAGAAGAAGGCCAGAAGTTCGAAGTTCCTACTGAATTCAACAAAAAGGTAATGTGGATAGAAGACAAAGTCGAATGGTTAAAAAGAGATGGAAACAAATGCAATACAAGGTATATTGTCGAGAACCATCAAATTCCTTATCAAGATGCAATAGAACAGATGAAATTGAAATATAACTTATAACGATTAAGAAAAAGTAAGATGGCAAAAAAAGTAAAAGAAGAAACTTCTATCTCGGGAGCTTCTGATATTTTAAAAATAGTTTCAAGTTTTGATGATAATTCTGAAATCTTAAATGAATCTAAATCTTCAGTAATCAAAGAATATTTAGGAACTGGTTCTTACATATTGAATGCAGGAATGAGTGGTTCTATATTTGGTGGAGTTCCAAGTGGACGTGTAGTTTCATTTGCATCAGAAGCTGGGGTTGGTAAGACATTTATTGCAGTGTCAGTATGTAGAGAAGCTCAAAAGAAAGGTTGGACACCAATTTATCTTGATTCTGAAAATAGTATAGACCCTGGTTTTGTAAAACGTTTAGGATGTGACCCATCTAAATTCATTATCAAACAGGTTTCTACAGTAAAGGAAGTCACTACTTTCATCATTAATCTTTGCAAGAGTTTTGAAGATAAAGGTATAGAGTTTCCTAAAGTGCTTTTAGTTCTAGACTCTATAGGTAACTTGACCTCTGATAAAGAGTTAAGTGATTCTATTGAAGGTAAGTCTGCTCGTGATATGACTAGAGCTCAAGAAGTCAAGTCAATGTTTCGTGTCATATCTACTCCATTAGGAAAACTTTCTATTCCTATCATAGTGAACAATCACGTTTATGCTTCTATCTCAAGTTTCTTTGGTGGAGTTGAACAAGCTTCAGGTTCTGGTATAAAATTTTCATCTTCTATTACTATGATGCTTACCGCAGCTAAGTTAGAAGATAAGACTAATGACAAGACTGCTTCTGAAAAGAAAGGTGAGTTTACTAAGAACGGGGTTTTAGTTACGGCTAAACCAATCAAATCTAGATTCTGTATTCCACAAAAGGTTAAATTCCAGATTCCTTTCTTCTGTAAGCCAAATCCTTATGTTGGATTAGAACAATATATGACTTGGGACAATTCTAAAGTTGTCCGTGGCGATATGTTGAATGAGAAAGAATATCTTAAGTTAAGTCCTGGAGAACAATTGAAATGCATCAAGTTTGAAGATGGAGATTTTTCATGTTGGGTCCTTCCTAAAGATACTTCAAGAAAAATGTTTGTTGGACATTTACATGATACAGTTCCTATTCTAGAGTTCTTTACTGATAAAGTCTTTACTCAAGAGTTCTTGGAATATCTTGATGAGAATGTCATCAAACCGGCATTCCAATTGCCAGACCAGAGTTCTTTTGAAGATATTAAAGAACTTGAAGATACTATGGGTATTCAAACTCGGGATAGTGAGAACTATACTGAAGAGTAAAACAAAATTTAAAAATAAAAAAGAGGACTGCTTTCACAAGTGGTCCTCTTTTGTTTAGGTAAAATGGAAATATGTAAAATAAAATATTTTTTAAGGGAACAATGATTCATTCCATGTTATGCTAGAACCAGTTAAGATGAAAACATCTCCATTTCTGTAGTCATTAAAATATTTACAAGTTACTTTTGGAGATGGATACCTAGGATTATTTTGAATTTCTACAGCTATAGTAGTTTGTGCATTTATTGGATATCCATTTACATCAAATGGATTTCTTACTTGTTGGTTTACTCCATTGATAGAAATTCCGACATCTTTGATATTTACTTGAGTAAATCTGATTTGCAAGTTCCATGTTGATTCTGACCTACAAGTAAAACCTAAATTTATTGGGTCAAAATAATCATAATGATTTATAACTAAAAATTTCCAAGGTGCCTTTTCTAAATATGCTAAAGGGACTAATTGTTTATAACCATACGGTTTATAGTCTTCTACCTCATCTAATAACTTACATCCATAATTTTTTGCTGATTGATATGTACACATCCTCAAGTCAGTGGTAGACATATTACTTTGTCCTATTATAGAGGCTTCTTGTTCTGTAGCAATTCTTTCTGCTGCCATATCCTGGTCATTTTTCCAATACTGATGGGATAAATATCCCATCAGTAGAAAGTGACTTTTAATAGCTAATATTTTCCATATTATGTTACAATTAATAACTAATCCAATTTCCCCAAATACCATCCAAACAATTTCTCCAATAAATTTTTCTAGTTTCTGCATTATTACTACCACCAGATAGTCCAAAAAATATTTGAGTTATCATACTTAAATCACTATCTTTTGTACTAATAAGAATTCCATAGCCATTTGTTGGAGTATTTTTTATTGTATTAAAACTCTTTATTTTATAGATTCCTGGTAGACATGTATTAAGGTCTTCACTTGGTTTTTTTAAAGTAAATAACTGTGTAGGAGTCAATAACTTTTCTGACATAATGTTCAAAATTTTTGTACTGCTGGGATA
>OLVO01002438.1_pt1 | contig 16907 bp, 10 predicted proteins | sample 1672571 | NCBI WGS metagenome assembly OLVO01 (sample SAMEA3136700, study PRJEB25190) | human gut metagenome | biome: human gut; feature: human-associated habitat; material: faeces | place: Austria | collected 2013
TTTAACATTTTTTCTATATCTCCTCCTTTCTATGGTTTTATTTTAACGTTATTATATGTCTATTTTGTGAATACAATTTGAAGTATTAGTAAATATATCTTTAGTCTGATATGTCCATGTCAAAGTAGAATTCTACACCATTCTTTTTATTTTCTACTCCATATTCGTTTTGATAGTTGTTCATTATTGCCTTTACCAATGCTAGTCCTATTCCGCTTCCACCATCTTGCCTATTTCTAGAAGAATCAAGTTTATAAAATCTGCCCCATATTCTTTGTAAGTCTTCTTCTGGTATATTCTCTCCTGTATTAAATACTTTTATGCGTATTACATTTGATTCTGTTAAGTTTTCGTTTTCTATTTTTATATATTTTTCTCCATCTATTTCTTTTACATTTTTTATTGCATTTGTTAAATAGTTTGTTATAATTTGATCCATGTAAAATTCGTCTGCATATACATAAATTGGTTCATGTTGCTTGGGTGGTATTTGCCGCTTCCTGAATGCTCCCGAGGGACGTGAAATCCTTGCAAAACTGGACTTTCCCGATACACATAAGTTGCTTTATGCCATAGCTTTCGGTTATCCGGACGAAGAACCGACTCCAAAGCCTCGCGATATGGGCAAGGTCAGGACGATAGAGTGATTTTTTCTTTCAACTATATTATAAAAACGAGTCCGTAAGTCGAAACTGTTACGGACTCGTTTAAGTTTTCACCCGACGGGCCTTTTAATCCTGTTTGTCGTTTTTGTTCGTCAGGTTCTTTCCCTTGTATTGTCCAGTCAGGGCATTCAAGAAGCTTTCTACCTTTTGGGATTCAGTTTCCGATATCTTACGTCCTACTTGGTAGGTGGCCATTTTGCTGATGGCTTCGCCAAGTGTAGATACGCTTCCATCGTGGTAATAAGGGTAAGTCAATGCCACATTTCTTAATGTCGGTGTTTTGAAACGATAGCGGTCGCGTTCAATTTTGGTCTGTGCCCAACGTCCGTTGTCTCCGTCCGTAAGTCCTGACTTTTGTGTAAGCTCCCGGTCTTCGAAATAATTGGCACGCTGTCCCATCAGTTCATAAGTCAGTCCACCCATGTTGACACCGGCATGGCAAGTGGCGCAGTTGTATTCCTTGAAAAGTTTGTACCCTTCTATCTGGTCTGCCGTCATGGCGTCCTTTTCACCTTTTAAGTACCTGTCGAAAGGAGAGTTGGGCGTGAGCAACGTCTTTTCATATTCTTCTATGGCATTGGTGATCGTACCCATGCTGAGTCCTTCCGGATACACACTGAGGAACTTGGCTGTAAACGCCTCGTCTGCGGACAAGCGTTCCACAATTTCATCAAAAGACTTGCAACCCATTTCCACCGGATTCAAAGGAGGGCCTCCGGCTTGTTCAGCCAATGTGGCGGCACGTCCGTCCCAGAACTGCACGAAATTGAAGCAGGCGTTGAAGACGGTCGGGGCGTTTACGCCTCCCAGTTGTCCGTTGATACCTTCCGAATAACGCTTGTTGTCCACGCCGCCCGTTTCGATGCCGTGGCAGGTGGCACACGATATGGTACCGTCTGCGGAAAGGCGTGTGTCGTGGTAAAGCCTTTCACCTAATTCAGCCTTTTGAGCATTATACGCTACACTGTCCGGAATAGGACGTACGGGTTCGTTGGCAAACTCAGGGGCAGCCAATGGGTTGGGGAAGTACTTTGCACGAATCTCCTTCACATCGCTCAAGGCAATTTCCTTTTTCGCGTCAGTGATGGAAGAGCCCCAATGCACAAGGTAATATGTGGCCATGGGCATTGAACCGTTGGAGATACATTGTTCCACTTTGGCCAAATCCACTTCGTTGGGCATGGTCTGTTCCTTCAGTGCCTGGATAAACGGTGCGATGTCGAATGCCGCATATCCGTCTTTCACATGTTGGGCTATCAGTCCCTTTGCCAAAGGCATAGTGGCATAGAACGGCAATTCCGGATTGGCGGTATGACAGTCTGCACAACCTCCGTCTTCCAGCACTTGAAGTAACTGTTCATGTACAGGCAAATCGGGCGAGGGGGCTCGGTTTACCATCCGGTAGGTCACGGCCAATGCTGCTATGACAACTACCAAGCTTAATAGAATTTTAGAACTTTTTTTCATCTTGTACAAGTCGTTTTAATTGATTGTTGATTGATATAAAAAACACTGTTTTCGTCACATATTTCCGTACACATGTATGCTGCCTTGTGCCGACGGAAGATAATTAACCCCATACCAGCACATCTGCAAACAGGCAAAAGCAAAGATGAGCAATACATAGGAAAGCCGATGACTTCTGTGTGCGTTGAACCGCCAATGTATATATAACAGGTAAGTCGTCCAAGTCACGGCTGCCCATGTTTCCTTGGGATCCCAGCTCCAATAATTACCCCATGCATTCTTGGCCCATAACGCCCCGCTGAGCATGCCGAAAGTTAGGAATGCCGTACCTATATATACCAATTGGTCAGCTGTGGGGAGATAGCGTTCCGTATGTTGTATGATTCCGGCTACCGCAAGGATGAAAGCACATCCCGACACGGAATAAGAGAACATGTAGACCGTTACGTGCGGGATGAACCAGGCACTTTGCAATGCCGGCATCAAGGCTTGCTCGTGTATCTCCGGCTTCAGCAGGTTCATCGTGATGAATACGGAAGCTACGACCGTGGAAAAGAACATAATCCACCGGTAACGCCACTTGGCGTAGGTGAGGATTCCGGACAGCATCATGAAAAAAGAATACCACAATCTCGTCTCGCCCAGCGTGCGTAGGGGAGGGCGGTGAAGCCCGGTCCAGAAAACTGCGATGAATGCGGCATAGACGCACAGCCCTGCCACGGTGAGCAGGACAGAGGCATAGGGCCTTCCTTTCCATGCCGCAATGGCACCCGCCATCCACAATAATACCGAGGGTAAGGCAAATTCTGCAAATTCATTCCACGTAATCATGTTGCTTTCCTCCTTCTTCCTTTTTTCCCGGTACGGAATGGTCCTTGTATGAAAAGCAGGGCACTGCCTGCAATGAGCATCCATATTCCTGTCCATTGGACGTATTTCCATGGCTGCCGTACCCATAGCACGATGCAGTATGGGGAAATATCCGTGGTTCCCGTCGTGTTTATACTTTCCAGATAGAGGTCATCTTGCCATGAGAGGCGGTGGGGATGGTTCACTTTCAACTTGAATGTGGAGCCTTTGCCCGTACGCAGTTCTGCTGTATAATCCTGCGGGATACCGCGTTCGGAAAAAGTCGCTTCCGATGAGACCAGTTGCAACGTTTCGCCCAGTGCCGTCTTGTAACCGCCTTTGTCGAAAGCCTCCGCTGTGGGTTGTTCTTTAGTTACTATCGCCCGCCATTCGTAGGTGTCGGGAGCTCCGAAGAAACCGCCGGACAAAGCAAGCAAAAGACCCGCATGCACGAGTGTGAAACGCAGTTTGTAAGGGCGTGGACGGGACAGACCTCGAAACAGTACCAATGTGAGGTGTGCAACCAAGGCAGTCAGGACGGCTACGAACCACCATGTGCCTGTAACAGGGAGATTGGTGAAGCCTTGCACTAAACAAGACCCCAAAAACAGGGTCAAGAGCAGGTAGGTGGTGGAAAGCGAAGACAGATGGGATGCAAATGGGGAAAAACGTTTTTCCCTGGAAATCACCCATAGGCCAACTGTCAGGAATAACAATAGGCCGACATTCACCGGAAATGCAAAAAATGTTTTCGGGAAATGATAAAACAGCCATTGACAGATGAGTGCTGTCCCAAAGTAACAAATCCACAGGGCTTTGGCCATAGTGTAGTCTTTGCTTTAAGTTTTTATAATATGAACATTGAAACAACAAAGGTAACCATATTTTGGAGGAATTTACTATTTTTTTCGATAAACTTGCATATAATGGCTCTTTTCATTATCTTTGCACTCGATTTCAAGGAAATCATGCGGAAATAGCTCAGTCGATAGAGCACTAGCCTTCCAAGCTGGGGGTCGCGGGTTTGAGTCCCGTTTTCCGCTCATGTAAGACTTGCTGTTTTTAGCAGGTCTTTTTTGTTGTATTCGTGAGGTAAATGCTATTTACCCGGATAGCCCCGTTATAACGTTTAATGCAATGTAGTCGTGCAAAGTCTTGATATGTGCCATAAAATATCGTTAATACTTTATCTTTAATCCATAATATGATTGTTGGAATTGTGTGAATATAGTATATTTGTGTGGAGTACAAGTAATGAAAGATAAAAGTATGCTCTTTTGATATAGATGATAAATCAAAATGGGATGAAGAGGTTTCATGGCTTTGTGAGATGTGTAGATAGTTTACGGGACTGATTGAAAAAATAAAAATAGTATGATATGATAGAGCAGGTTGTAATAAATAATTATAAGTCGATAAGGGATTTGTCTTTACCCTTAAACCGATTGAATGTGCTCATTGGTTCAAACGGTGTGGGTAAAAGTAATTTTATCTCATTTTTTGAATTGACGAAAGCCATATATGAGCAACGGTTCGGAAGTTATACTTTGTCAAAAGGTGGTATTGACAGCTTGTTGTATCGTGGAAGGAAGGTATCTCCTTCCATCCATGGATTATTAGATTTCGATAATAATAATGCTTTCTTTTTTGAAATAAAACCCGCGCAATCCAATAAGGGATTTATAGAAAAAACGGGGGATTATTTCAATAATTTCCATACAGAAGGTAAGGATTATGCGGAATGGAATAAGACGCTATGGGATTCCGCTGTTGAAGAATCTTCTTTAATCCAAAATCTCAAATGGAGGGCCGGTTATTTAAAGAAATATTTGAGTAGCTTTACGGTATATCATTTTCATGATACCAGTGTAAGTTCTCCTATGCGTGGAGATTGTAATATCAATGATAACGAATACCTTCGTGACAATGGTTCTAATTTAGCGGCATTTCTCTATTCTATGATGCAAAATGATGAAACTAATTTTCGGTTGATAGAAGGAGTGGTAAGTTCCATTGCGCCCTATTTTAAGTGTTTCAAGTTACGTCCGGATGTAAATGATAAGGAAAGAATACGCTTGGAATGGGAAGAAAAGGAGACAGATATGTATCTTAACGGATACAGTTTTTCGGATGGGACTTTACGTTTTATTGCTTTAGCCACTTTACTGTTGCAATCGAAAACCCCCGAGGTTATTGTGATTGATGAGCCCGAGCTTGGTTTGCATCCTGCTGCTATAAATAAGTTTGCCGAACTTGTCAAACGTGCATCCAATAAGAGTCAGATTATCTTATCCACACAATCTACAAATTTAGTGAATTGCTTTGATGTGAAAGATATTATAGTTGTGGATAGGATTGAGAGCCAATCTGTTTTTAGGCATTTGTCAGAGGAGGATTTGGCGACATGGATGGATGAATACGATTTGTCAATTAGTGATTTGTGGGAGAAGAATATGATAGGAGGACAGTTATGAGACGTGTATATATTGTTGTGGAAGGACAAACTGAGCAGGAATTCGTCAATACTGTTATTTCTCTTTATTTACAAGAATTTGGCGTATTCAATATTACTCCGGTTTTAATCCGGACCAGTAGGAACGGGAGAGGTGGAATGGTGAATTACCAGCATTTATGGAATACCGTCAAATCGCTTTTGGGATCTTCAAGGAATGATTTTGTTGTAACTACATTCATCGACTTTTTCAGGATACCTAACACCATGCCGAGGTATGAAGAATGTATGGCGAAAGCCAGTAAAATAGAGCGTGTCAAAGCACTGGAAAGCGCTATGAATGAACATATAGGAGATAGACGTTTCTTTTCTTATATCCAGTTACATGAATTTGAGGCTCTTTTGTTTTCTAATAATAATGGTTTTGAGTACTACTTCTCAGAAGATTGTGCTAAAAAAACAAATAATATTGTTTCCTCGTATGAAAATCCGGAAGATATAAATTCATCTCCAGAGGGAGCACCTTCTAAAAGATTGTTGGCCTTGAAATCTGATTATAATAAAGTGTTGGAGGGAAACTTAATAGCACTGGAGGTGGGGATAATGAGTATGCTTGAAAAATGTCCGAGATTCAATAGGTGGATAACCCAAATCATTGACACCTGTAAAGTATAGGTTGAATGAGGTTCGGGGCATATTGTATGAAGGCAGAAAGTCGGTTGTTTATATCTGATGATTTTATAGCGTTTGGAAAAAGCTAACACGCATTTTGGGGCGTGTTGGTGATGTAAAGTCTTATTCCGTATAGAACCGGAACACCGTAGTTTGCCGGTATTCCTCCCCAGGACGCAACAGGCAGGAGGGGAAATCGGGATGCGATGGTGTGTCGGGATAGTATTGCGCTTCGAGGCAGACGGCGGTGTCGGGATGGACGTAATAACCGGCTGTGTAGAGCAGTACGGAGGGCAGGTCGGTTTTTACCGTCAGGCTGCGGCCCGTGGTGGGCTCGGACAACCGGGCGGCCTCCACCATGTCGGGAGACTTTTCCGTTTTCAGTACGTAACAGTGGTTGTAACCTTTGTTCCATTTCAGTTGCTCATGGTCGGCATATAAGTCCTGTCCGATGGGTTTGGCTGAAGTGAAATCGAAAGGCGTGCCGCCCACCTTCACCCGTTTGCCTGTGGGGATGAACTGCGGGGTGGTGTCCAACATCGTATGTGAAGGGATGCGCAATACATGTTCCGTGATTTTCTCTCCTTTGCCGCCCAAATTGAAGTAGGCATGGTTCGTCAGGTTCAGGTAGGTTGCCCTGTCTGTTGTTCCATAGTAGCGGATGGACAGCTCGTTGCCGTCGTTCCAACGGTATTCCACCGAGATGTGTGCGTTGCCCGGATAACCGCCTTCTCCATCGGGGGAAAGCCGCGTGAAGCGCACGCCGTCGTCCAAAACTTCCCAGTCCCACAGCATGCGGTCGAAGCCGGAGAAGCCGCCATGGTTGGTGTTCTGCCCGTCGTTTTTTTCCAGTTCGTAGGTTTGCCCGTCGATGCAGAGGCGTGCGCCTCCGATGCGGTTGGCAAAACGGCCCACGATGGCTCCCATGTAGAACTCGTCCGACAACAGGTCGGTCGGGCTGACGAGCACATTCGCCATCTCTCCGTGTTTGTCCGGCACGATGGCAGAAAGCCAACGGGCACCCCAGTTGGTCAGTTCAACCACGGCTCCGATTGAGTTTGTCAACCGGAAGCCGTAGACCGGGGTACCCGTCGGCATATTACAGATCACTTGTGTGTTTATTCGCATAATTCACGATGGATTTGTGCACCTTGGTGGTTGATGTCCAAAGCGCGTGCCTTGTCCAAGTACTCGATGGCGTGTACGCGGTCTTCCAATCCTAAATAGCCCAATCCCATGACATAGTTGCAGTGGATGGCGTTGCGTTTGTCCAGATTGTCCTCCCAGATGGCCAGGTCGGGCAACGATACGGCAAAGTAGTCTATGCGGCAGTGGTCGAACAAGTGTTTCTCACCATGCTTGATGAGCTTGTTGAAGCGTCCGCGTGCCTTGCCTTCCTCGCCCAATGCGCGCCAAGCCAGTCCCTGATAGAAAATCTTGTCCGGTTGCGCATCGTTGTAGAAAAACGCCTGTTGCGGTTCGGCAGAGCCTTGGGTGGCCTTGTGCAACCAAAGTTTGGCGTTTTCTTCATCTCCCAGTCCGCGGTAAGCCAATCCTTTGTAGTACCAGATGTCGTTTTCTTCTGCATTGATGAGTTTGCCTTCGCCCAAGTTGTACGGGTATTGGTCTGTGGCCTGCAACAAATCCAAAGCGTCGGCGTAGCGGTGTTCGCGCAGGGCGATTTTGGCCAGTTCCACATGGCAGATGGTGTATTGCCCCGTGATTTTTCCTTCACCGCCTTCCCACGGATGGAATTTGCGGGCGGCAATCAGTGCCTCGGCCTCTTCATAGCGTCCTAATTGGTTGTAGAGCGTGATGCGTTCGATGGACAGGTCGTCGCGGCTTTCCGTTTCGGCCGGATGGGCTTCGAGGAATGCGAGACGTTCCGCTTGCGGACGTCCGAGCCGTTTGTAGAGCTGGTCCAATTCCATCAGGATGCGAGCATCGCTTTCGTCGAGGCGGTAAGCCTTCTCCAGTGTTTCCACCGCCTTCTGCGGATCGTTGCGTTTGTTGTAGTAAGCCAGCGAGAGGTTGCGCCATACGGTAGGGAACGCCGGGTCGATAGCGGCCGATGCCTCCCAACATGCGATAGCATTGTCGTATTGCCGTGCGGCATACCAGAAGTTGCCGAGGGCGTAGGCCGCTTTGGCACAGGCTTCGTGGTTCTCTTTCATTGCATCCTGCAACACCAATACTTCTTCGATGCGGTTGGGGAAGCAGTAAGAATGGTCGTCCTGTTCGGCCTTTTTGTAATATTCGAGCGCCTTGACCGTGTCGCCTTTACGCGAGTGGCAGTAGCCCAACGCGTAATGTACCATCGGGTAGACTTCGCCTTGTGTGGCGGCGTACCCCCCTAACAGGTTGATGGCCTCGTCGTAAAGTCCGGCTTGTGCGAAATCGAGTGCGTATTCGATGTAGACGTGGGCTGCACCGTGCATCAGTCGCTGCATTTCCTTCAGCACGTGGTCATCGCCCGTGAGGAGATATTGCTCGAAGCGGCATCCCATATTGAAGCGGTCTATCTTGAGCGATTCCGCTATCAGTTCGAGGGCTTCTTCCTTACGTCCCAAGTGGCGCAGGATGGAGGCTTTCAGTTGGCGTGCCTTATGGTGGTGCCAGTTGCGTACGAGCGAGCGGTCTATCAGGTCAAGGGCTTTCTCGAAGTTGCCCCGGCGGCAGTCGATGGCGGCCAAGTTGTAGTAGGCGGCATCCTGCCAAGCGGCATTCCAGGCCGATTTGAAGAACGCGTCGTATGCCTCGTCCGTTTTGTCCTGCATCAGACAACTCCAACCCAGATTGTAATACGGTTCACCGTCGTAAGGGTTCGGATTGCGTTCCGTCAGGGTTTCGACGGCTTTGCGGAAATAGCCTTCGGCTTTGGCGAATTGTCCCTTGCGCATCAGGAGCAAACCCATGGCGTTGTTGCAACGCACATCGCCCGGTTCGCGGCGCAACGCCTCCTCATAGTAGTCCATCGGGTTGTAAGTCGCGTGGCGGTATTGCTCCAAGTGCAGCCCCGTGAGGTAGAGTTGCTCGATGGACGCGATGTCCTTCGGGTCTTTGGCGGCCTTGGCCGGATCCGGTACGGGCTTGATTTCCGGTTTGTCAGCCTGATAGCTCACCAGAATACGGCCTTCGTGGTTGCGGATTTCAACCAGGATGTCTTCGTCTTTCAAGCCCTCGGCGGCAAATTCAGCTTGGAACGGTTCTGCCGGAGAGATGGAAATGACTTTATCGAAAAGGGTGTTGCCGCCCACGTTGTCCTTGACAAAGATATGCACGTCCTTGTTCACTCCGGTGGTGTACAGGATGACTTTGCCTTTTCCTTCCTTGACTTCCAAGTTCAGCAACGCGTCTTTGGTGGCATTCTTCACGTAGCCCACTTCGGCGTAGGGCATGAAGTACTGTTTCCACGATTTTTCCTCGTAGGGTTGCAACCACGTGAAGTCCGGCTGGTTGTCGGTGTACATGCCTGTCATCAGTTCGATGTACGGGCCGTCCTCGTCCGTCAGGTTGCGGTCCCAAGCGCGTCCGAAGTCGCCGTTGCCCCATGTCCATTGCTTCTTCCCCGGTGACACATGATGATCGGCCACGTGGAGCAATCCGCCTTTCACGTCCTCTTCATATCCGCCCACGAAGTCGAATTTCGATTGGATGGCCATGTAGGATGTCGGCACGGGGATATTCTTGTATTTCGAGATGTCCACACCGGCGGAATAGTCTTGTTTGTAGTAAGTGCCCGTGGCGATGGGGAACGACGACACGTCACGCTTGCCATGGTCGAACACGGCGTTCACGTCTGGCGGGAACACCGAGTGGTAGTGGTCGTTGACCACCACGGCCGGGTTGGCCCACCACAGGAACGTCTGCGGGAAAGACGTACGGTTGTAAATCTTCACGTTGATTTCGATGTACGACTTGCCCGGATAGAGCGTAAAGCCCTGCATGCCTTTGGTGCGGAACATGCGTTCCACTTCGTTGCACCATACCGTCTTGCTGCCGTCGGCATGCTCCTCGATGGAGAAGTCCGTGGGCAGGAACGTGGACGGGCGGTGGTGTTGCGGCCAGTTGAACTCGATACCGCCCGAAATCCACGGGCCGGTCAGGCCGACGAGCGCGGGCTTCACCACTTGGTTGTAGTACACGAAGTGGCGTTGCTTCACCTTGTCGTATGCCATGTGGATGCGTCCGCCCAATTCCGGGAGTATCATCACCTTGATATATTCGTTCTCGATGAAGAGCGCATGGTAAAGCTTGTCTTTCTTCTCGTCGGAGATTTTCTCTACCACGGGATAAGGATAGACCGCGCCGCTGCTGCCTTGGTAGACACGTTTCTCCAAGAAGATCGGATTCTTTTCTTCCTTGCCGATTTCGTAGGTGGGGAGCAGGATGTCCTCTTCCCATGCACGCACCTCGGAGGTGTTCACCGTGCTTTGAATCAAATAGGATGTGATTTTTTCCATGATGTATGAAGTTATTGGATAAGTTCGTGTTCGATTTCTTCCAGACTCTTGCCTTTCGTTTCAGGCAGGCGGCGCCATACGAAGATGCCACCGGCGAGGCAGATGATGCCATAGAGCCAGAACGTCCCGGCTGCGCCCAATCCGCTGTTCAGCACCGGGAAGGTATACGTCAGGATGAAGCAGGCGGCCCAAAGGGCGAAGGTGCATACCGACATGGCCACGCCCCGTATGCGGTTGGGGAATATTTCGGAGATGATGACCCACATGGTCGTAGCCAGCGTCATGGCGTAGCAGGCGATGGCGGCCACCACGATGACGAGCAGCATGACTCCGCTGATATGGAACCAGTAGGCCGCGCCCATGAAGGCGTAAATCAGCGTCAGGCCGAACGCCCCGAAGAGAGTCAGGGCTTTGCGTCCCCAGCGGTCTACCACGCACATGGCTAAGACGGTGAAAATCACGTTGGTCACTCCCGTCACCACGATGTTCATCAATACATCGGACACGCCGTAACCGGCGGCCATGAAGATTTCCTGTGCATAGTTGAAGATGACGTTGATGCCGCACCACTGTTGCAACACGGCCATCACCACGCCGATGAGCAGGATTTTGCGCATCGAGGGGTGGAGCAGTTGTTTGAATCCGCCTTCCACGGTTTTCTCTCCTGCGGCGGCTTCTATGGCTGCCAGTTCTTCACGAGCGTGGGCCTCGCCGCCTATCTTCGCGAAGATGCCGAAGGCTTTCTCCTTGTACCCCGATGAGGCCAGCCAGCGCGGGCTTTCGGGCAGGACGAAACTGAAGACGAAGAAAAGGGCTGCGGGTACGACCATGGCCCAGAACATCCACCGCCATCCCATTTGTCCGTTCCACGACAGGCGTATCATCTCGGCTGTGGCGTGGTCGGCCACCGGTTCGGCAATCTGCCAGTTGACGATTTGTGCGCTAAGGATTCCCAGTACTACCGTCAACTGGTTGATGGACACGAAACGTCCGCGCAAGTGGGCCGGGGCGATTTCCGCTATATACATAGGAGAAAGGCTCGAAGCGATGCCGATGGCGAATCCGCCGATGAGGCGGAACACGTTGAACAGTCCGAACGTGTCGGCGGCACCCGTGCCCACGGCCGTACAGATGAATAGTCCGGCGGCCAGTATCAATATGGGTTTACGGCCTAATTTGTCACTCAGCTTGCCCGCGCTCAACGCGCCGATGAGGCAGCCGATCAACGCACTGCTCATAGCCCACCCTTGAAGCGAAGGGCTGTCGGCAATCTGGAAGTATTGTTCATAAAAAGGTTTGGCGCCACCAATCACGACCCAGTCGTAACCGAAAAGGAAACCGCCCATGGCGGAAATCAGCGCAATCAGAAACAGGTAAAGATTTGTTTTTGTCTTCATGATTGTAGAAATGGTTTAAGAAATATTTTCTGGGTGCAAAGTAACGCGGTTTTTGCGGTTCCGGAAATGGATAGAATCACTTATGATATGGACAATTTTGCGGTGGGGCGTTTTTGTGCGGCCAGACGGCGGTTCGGGGTATGGGCGATGCAGTGGCTTATTTTGACAAAGGGAGGACGGCGAATCGTTTGGCGCAGAACGGAAAATCAATCTCTTGAGAACGGAAAATCGTTTGGCGCAGAACGGCGAATCGTTCTCAGGAGAAAATTTTGTAAATCATAAATCGTTGTATCATAGTGTGTTATTGATGGAGCTCCTATTGGGCTTCTACTCTAAAAAATATTGACTTTGGAGCGAATTTGTTTGTTTTTGACGAGAATTTCGGACAGAGGCAAGGTTTTCTTTTCGTACTTTTGTATGCTGAGTTATACTACTTGAATAGCATACAAAATATCATGGAAATAAAGTTGAATTTGAAGCAGGCCGGAGTACTGGCCATAGCGGCCGTGGCGGCTTTGAGCGTGCAGGCTCGTGGAGGAAAACGCTTGTCGGAGTATGTGAACCCGTTTATCGGGGCTACGACGAACACACAAATGGCTAAGGCCGAACATGGGTTGGGAAAGACCTTTCCCGGTGTGGCCACGCCGTGGGGCATGACGCAGGTCAGCCCCAATACCATTACCGGAGGCGACAACGGTTCGGGGTACAGTTATGAACATACGACCATCGAGGGCTTTGCCTTGACCCAGATGAGCGGCATCGGATGGTATGGCGATTTGGGGAATTATTTAGTGATGCCCACTACGGGGCCTTTGCATACGTATCGCGGCGAGGCAGAACGTCCGGAGGAGGGCTACCGTTCGCGTTACGATAAGGAGAGCGAGACGGCACGTGCCGGATATTACGCTGTCCGCCTGACCGATTATGACATCCGGGCGGAACTGACGGCCACTCCTCACGGCGGGGTCATGCGTTTCACTTATCCGGAAAACGAATGTTCGCGCATTCAAATCGACTTGGCTCGCCGCGTGGGCGGTACGTCTGTCCGGCAGTACGTGGAGCGTGTGGACGACTATGCCATCCGCGGATGGATGCGTTGCACGCCCGACGGAGGCGGTTGGGGCAACGGGGGAGGGAAGGCCGATTATACGGTTTACTTTTACACCCGTTTCAGTAAGCCGTTGGAATGTTACGGCGTATGGTCGGCCGAGTTTCCCGAGGGCATGGGGCGCAAGCTGGAAAACGTGACTTCGCCGGAATTTGCCGAGGCTGTACGCCGGGCGAAGGTGACGGAACGTCCCGACCGCATGGAGGGAGACCATTTGGGATTTTATACGGAGTTCCCCACGCGCGAAGGCGAACAGGTGCTGATGCGCACGGCCATCTCCTTTGTCAGTCTGGAAGGAGCGGAGGCGAACTTCAAAGCCGAATTGAGGGGAAAGGACTTCGAGCGGTATTGCGAAAAGGCGGCTGCGCTGTGGGACGAGGCCTTGTCGAAAATCAAAATCTCCGGAGGGACGGAAGATGAGCGCACGATTTTTTATACTTCGCTGTACCACACGATGATAGACCCGCGCGACTATCGCGACGTGACGGGTGAATACGTGGGAGGAGACCGGAAGGTGCACAAGACCGATGCATTCAAGAAGCGTACGGTGTTCAGCGGTTGGGATGTGTTCCGCAGCCAGTTCCCCCTGCAAAACCTTATCAATCCGGAAGTGGTGAACGACATGATCAACTCGTTTGTCACTCTGGCCGAGGAAAACGGTACGGGCGTGTACGAACGTTGGGAGTTCCTGAACGCTTACAGCGGCTGCATGTTGGGTAATCCGGCCATAGCCGTCATCGTCGATGCCTATATGAAAGGCATACGCGGATACGACGTGGAGAAAGCTTACCGCTTTGCCCGTCAGACAGCCGACCGCATCGGGCACCATCCGGAACTGGGATATTCGCCCGGCGGCAGCGGCATATCGGAAACGTTGGAATACGGATACTTCGATTGGTGTGTGGGCGAATGGGCCGAGGCTTTGGGCAAGACGGAGGATGCCGGCATCTATCACCGGCGCGGACAGGCATACCGTAAAATATTCGATAAGGAAAAGGGATGGTTCCGCGTGCGCAACGCCGACGGCTCGTGGGCGGACTGGCCGGAAAAAGGACGCTTGCAGGAGTGGTACGGTTGCATGGAGTGCAATCCCTACCAACAGGGTTGGTTCGTGCCGCACGACGTGCCCGGCATGGTGGAAATCATGGGCGGTCGCGACAAAGTGCTGGCCGATCTGGAATCCTTTTTTGAAAACACGCCGCGCGAATTCTATTGGAATCCCTATTATAATCATGCCAATGAACCCGTGCACCACGTGCCTTTCCTCTTCAACCGCTTGGGGGCGCCGTGGCTCACGCAGTACTGGACGCGTGTGATTTGTGCCGACGCTTACAAGAACAGTCTGGCCGGGCTGTGCGGCAATGAGGATGTGGGGCAGATGTCGGCCTGGTATATCCTGGCTTCTGCGGGGTTCCATCCGCTTTGTCCGGGCGAGACGCGTTATGAATTGACAGCCCCTGTGTTCGACCGTGTGGAGATCGCGCTCGACCGCCGTTATGCCAAAGGCCGTAAGTTTGTAGTCACTACGGAGGGGAATGCGCCCGACGCCTGTTACATCCAGTCGGCCACGCTGAACGGCAAGCCTTACAACCGTTGCTATATCGACCACGAGGATATCGTCCGTGGCGGTGAGTTGCACTTCGTGTTGGGGCGCACGCCGAACAAGCAGTGGGGTGTGGAATGAGCGGCCGTACGGCAAGTCATATAGGAATGGAGAGAATCGCAAAATTGTCCATGTGATAAGTGATTCTCTCCATTTCGGCTTTTAGTGAAACGGACTTACTTTGCAGACGAATAATCATTCTTAAATCTATATAGCGATATGGCTCAAAAAATCATGTTATCTTTGGCGGTATTCTTCTGCTGGACGTTTGCCCTGAAAGCGGAAGAGTACAAATTGTCTTCGCCCGACAAGAAACTGGAGGTGAAGCTCCGTGTGGAAGGGCGTACGGAATTTGAAGTGTGGTACGATAAGGTGAAGTTGGTGGAACCTTCGGTGATAGGGATGAACCTGTCCGACGGGCGTCACGTGGGAGGCGACCCCGTGACCTCTGTGAAGAAAGACCGTGTGAACCGCAAGATAGACGTCGTGGTGGGGAAAAACAAGACCCTGAAAGAGGCGTACAATGAAATCGTGCTGTCTTACGGCACGGACTACGACCTGGTCGTGAGAGCCTACAACGAAGGGTGGGCTTACCGTTTCGTGACGCACTGGGACAAGGAAATCATTATCGACAGCGAAGATGCCGTGTTCAATTTCGCTTTTACCCCTACGGTGTATTTCCCGGAGTGCGACAGCAATACCGCACCCGAGCGTGAACAGTCGGGCAAGGTGCACCAGATTCATCAGGGCTACCGTAATTTCGAGCGGCTTTACAAGGTGTATCGTTCGCCGGGTGAGATTCCGGCCGGCCGTTTTTCCGTTTCTCCGGTGCTCTTCGAGTATCCCGGCAAGCCCTACAAGGTGGTGGTGACGGAATCGGACACTTACGATTATCCCGGCTTGTATATGGAAGCCGCCGGGCAGAATGCCATGCGCGGAAAGTGGGCGGCCTACCCTAAAGAAGTGATGGACGGAGACCCGTCGAACCCTTACCGTTGGTATTCCAACCATCTGGTGATTTCACGTGAGGATTACATTGCAAGGACGGGAGGCGACCGCACGTTCCCGTGGCGCGTCATGATCGTGTCCGATGACGACAAGACGTTGTTGAACAATGAGCTGGTCTACATGCTGGCCGAACCTTGCAAGATTGAGGATACCTCGTGGATACAACCCGGAAAGAGTGCTTGGGAATGGTGGCACAAAGCCGTGGTGGAAGGCGTGGACTTCCCGGTGGGGAACAAACATCTTTCGTTGCAACTTTATAAATACTATGTAGACTGGGCTTCGGAGAACGGTATAGAGTACATGACGCTCGATGCCGGATGGAAAATGGAGTACATCAAGGAATTGTGCGACTATGCCCGGGGGAAGAACGTGAAGATATTGGTTTGGACTTGGGCCAGTTGTCCGCTGGAGAATCCGGACGATTGGATCAAGCAGATGCACGAGTGCGGGGTGGCGGGTGCCAAGATTGATTTCTTCGAACGCAACGACCAGATTGCCATGCGCTGGGGGCGCGAATTTGCCGAACGGTTGGCGCAGTACCGGATGGTGGCCATCTTCCACGGTTGTCCCGTACCGGTGGGCTTGAACCGTACTTACCCCAACGTGATGAATTATGAGGCCGTGAGAGGGGCTGAATGCAATTTCTGGGAAAAGACCATCACGCCCGAATACCATACACGTTTCCCCTTCATCCGTTCATTGGCCGGACCGGAAGATTACACGCCGGGCGGCATGCGCAACGTGACGCCCGAAGAGTTCCAACCGCGTGACCGGGACAGCATCCCTCCGATGAATATGGGGACGCGTTCGCATGTCTTGTCCATGTACGTCATATTCGACCATTGGATCGGTTACCTGTGCGACGCACCTTCGGAATATAACAAATATCCCGACATCTTGGATTACCTGTCGAAAGTTCCTTCGGTGTGGGACAAGACCCTTCCGCTCGATGCCCGTTTGGGCGAGTACATCGTGATGGCCAAACAAACCGGTAAGGATTGGTACGTGGGCGGCATGACGAACTGGACACCGCGCAGCGTGACGGTGGACTTCGGTTTCCTGAAACGTGGGAAGACCTACCGCGCTGTGGTTTTCAAGGATAAACCGGAGTCGGGCGACCATCCGACAACGTACGCCTGCGAGACGATGAATGTGGACCGGAATACGAAACTGACGTTGGATATGGCTCGTGGAGGCGGCTTTGCGATTCGTCTGACGGAAGA
>OLVO01002447.1_pt1 | contig 16839 bp, 16 predicted proteins | sample 1672571 | NCBI WGS metagenome assembly OLVO01 (sample SAMEA3136700, study PRJEB25190) | human gut metagenome | biome: human gut; feature: human-associated habitat; material: faeces | place: Austria | collected 2013
GAAGAGCTATATCCAATACAATTAGATGTATTTCCTGTTTTCCTATAACATTCATTGTTTCATTAACATTTTTACATATGATAACATGAAAGTTTTCTTTTTCTAACAAATATGTTAATCCTTTAATTATAACCTCGTTATCTTCTACTATTAGAATACTTCTCATAAACGTCTCCTTTTCGCATATTATAACATATTCCTATGTAAAATTAAAAGAGCTGTTTGGTTGAAATAATCACAAAGCAAATTTGGGTTACTTCAATACAGCTCATCTAGTCTTAGATATTGTCCTTTCTAATTGTTTCTATTATATTCTGCTTATTTATTCTATTTAGTGAATATTTCATTGTTAGTCCTACTATTATAAATACAAATATTACAGAAATTATTATTGCTTGCCATGGTATTATAAATCCAAAGTCTATCGAATTTGTAAACGATTTGAATATTTCATATGAGCCTAAAAGCCCTATTGGAATTCCTATTAATAGTGATTTTGTTCCATACATTACGCTTTCTAGTCTTATCATTTTGTTAAATTCTTTTGTTGTCATTCCTATTGATTTTAGGTTTGCAAATTCTTTTGAGCGTAGTATCATGTTTGTTGTTATTGTGTTGAATATATTAGTTACACCAATTAGTGTGATTACTGCTATGAATCCATACAAGAATATTGATACAAGTATTATTATCCTTTTTTGTTGATCTGCATACTCAGCTAAATTTGTTATCATTATATCTTCAAAGTCTTCGCCTTCTTTTTTAAGGTCTGTTAGCTTGTTTTCTATTTCTGATGGTTTTTGTGCATCTATGCATAGGTTTCCACTATTTAATTCACTCTTATCTTTAGTAACTACTGGATAATCTTCAGATACAAACAAGTAGCCTCCCTCTGTATAACATCCTTCATATCCCATTGGTCTTTCTGTTGTAATTTTAGAAATCTTAATTTGCTTTTGCTCATCATCCATAGTAACTTCCATTGATTCTCCATCTTTAACATTAAAATAATGCTCAACCTTTGATTTTCCTTGCCCTAGATAATGCATCATGTCGTCTCCAAGTATTGCTATATTTGAATAATCTTTCTCGTTCATTCCAAGGCTTTTTACATATGACTTGAAGTAGTCATTGTTAACCATAACAATTGTCAAACCTAGAGTATTATACTCATATTTTCCAACATCTTCTGGGAAGTCTTCTTCATATATCTGTTTTTTATTTTCTAATTCTTCTTTAGCAAAGTCTGTTCCATATTTGTTTACGTCTATCACAGCACTAGTCTGGTATGAATAACTGTAGCTATTTATTCCGCTCCATGTCGCAATTTTTTCATATAATGCTTCATTTCCACCATTTACGGCTATGTTATAGCTCAAATCTGTATAATATGAACCTGTCATCATCTGTCCATAAGTTAAAAATGATGAAAGTGCTATGAATATTGATATACTTACAACTAGCGACACTACTGTTGTTCTGTATTTTTTTCTATTTCTTTTTAAGTTTTTGCTTGCAATTACTCCGCCTATCCCAAATAATTTTTTCGTTAATTTTGATGTTTTTATTTTTCTTGTCTTTATCTTTATATCATCTGTTCCACGTATTGCCTCAATTGGTGGAATTTTAGATGCTTTTATTGCAGGAATTAAGCATGATAAAAATATTGTAATGCCAGAGATTACTACTGAAATTAAAATTGCCATTCCTGGTACATTATACACAAATTCTGTACCTTCCATCATGTCTCCAATTAATAAATTTACTATCCATAATAAAATTATTATTGCAACAATTCCTAATAAGATTCCAAGTGGAATTGCAATTATACCAATATATAATCCTTCTAGTAAAACACTTCTTTTTATTTGTTTTTTAGTTGCTCCAACAGATGCTAGCATTCCATATTGTTTTGTTTTTTCAGATACAGAAATACTAAAACTGTTTCTTATTACAAACACACTGCTTACGATTATTATTACTATAATAACACTTGCAATTCCATATAGAACTCCTAAAGTGCTCTCACTAAGAACTCCTTCGAACCTTAATAAATCTGAATTAACTTCTACTTCAATTTCATTCTTAGTTTCCGCTTCTATTGTGTTTTTTATTTGATTCTTTACATTTTCATATTCTTTTGGATTTTTTAGAGTTACATAGAAGTTGGCTGTAGCTGTTCCACTATTTGAATATGTAACTGCCGTATAGCCTGGTGCTGTATATGGTTCTACACCCGTATTAGGTCTTTTCATTATTCCAACAACAGTGTATTCTTTTTCCTGTCCATCAACAATTTGCTCCTCATAATCTTCGTTGTCTCCGGCTTTTCCAGTCTCTTGATATATATATTCTTTTGACGAACTTGCTAGATATGGATTTTTTTGATTAAGCTTACTGCCGTCCATTAGTTCTCTTGTTCCAACATTTAAAGTAATTTTATCTCCCATATTAATCTTAACTCTACCATTATCAATTAAATGTTGTGGAATAACAATCTCATTCTCATTTTGAGCCATTCGACCTTCTATCAATTTATATGCACCTTTTTCGAAAGCTTTTTCATTCATAGAAACCACATAAATATATGGTTTATCCTCATTTTGAATACTCTCGAATTCACTGTATCCCAGCTCTTTTGTAGTATAATAACTATCAACCGCATTGTTTTGAGTAATATATTTTTGCTGTTCCTGTGGCACATTAGAAAACGAAATATGATAATCTCCGTCAGAATTCTTAATAAGATTTACAAACGTCTGCTGTGCACTCGTGACCAATCCTGCAACCGCACAAACCAGCGCAGTAGAAAGCATAATTCCAATAATAGTAACAACAGTACGTTTCTTATTAAGCAATAAATTTTTCTTAGTCAACTTATTTAAAACATTCATTATACATTCCTCTCATCCTTTATTATCTTTCCATCTTCTATTGTTATAACTCTTTCTGCTTCTTTTGCTATTTCTAAGTCGTGAGTAATTACTACAACAGTCTGGTTAAACTTTTTGTTTGATAGTTTTAATAATGATATTATTTCATCACTAGCCTTTGAATCTAAGTTTCCTGTTGGCTCATCTGCAAGCATTAATGCTGGATTATTTATCATTGCTCTTCCTATTGATACACGTTGTTGTTGTCCTCCAGATAATTGGTTTGGCAGATGCTTCTCTCTTTTTTCTAACCCTAATGTTTTTATTAGCTCATCTAATCTTTTCTCATCAACTTTTTGTCCGTCTAAGTCACATGGCAGTGTTATATTTTCTCTTACATTTAATATTGGTATTAAATTGTAAAATTGATAGATTAAACCAATTTGTCTCCTTCTAAATATAGCCAGATTATCATCATTTAAAGAATAAATGTCTTTTCCATCTATGAACACTTTGCCTGAAGTTGGTCTATCCACTCCTCCTAACAAATGTAGCAACGTAGATTTTCCGCTTCCACTAGCTCCAACTATTGCAACAAATTCTCCTTTCTCAATTGAAAATGAAATGTGATCAACTGCATTAACCTTATTTTCACCTTTTCCATAAGTCTTAACTAAATCTTCAACTCTTAAAATTTCCATTATATTTTCCTTTCTTTTCAAATTTTCTTTTACTGAAATTATAATACATCATCAAAGTGACAAATAAATGACATTTGTAAATTTCTATTTCATTCATTAAAGAAAATTTTTTTCATATAAGTCACCCAGATTTAATATTGATAGACTCAATCGAAATTCGTATACTAGAATTAGATATTATTAAAAATACATACTATAAGAATAAGCATGATAAAAAGGCTCAGTAGATGTTATTTTTAGATGACCCTAATTTTAAGAATGTATGACTCAAGGACAACATGAAAAATCTATTGAAATAAAAATGAGCGAATTTCTTCACTCATTTTTTTTGAACTTTTTTACAGTCTGTTTATTATATCAACACATTAATTTTAGTTATTTTTTGAGTTCTTTCGTAAACTCCAAATATTGTACATTATCATACACAAATTTTATGAATTCTTCTTTATCACTTAATTCTCCAATATATTCGCTCGGAATTTGTGATACAACTCCTCCCAATGATAATTTTTGAAATACGCTTTCAAATGCTAGTTTTTCTTTATAGTCTATTTTTTCATCTTCACTCGCATGGTACGAACTTGTATATTTTTCTTTGTCTGTTACATTTTTTATTACTCCAAATCTTTCTTTGTCTATTCTTTCGAATGTTTTGCATACCTTTTGACTTGTTTCTCCATATAAGCAAAAACCTAAGCCAGAGGCTTTCTTCCACTTTTCAACAGTTTCTTTTAAATACTTTACTATCTTTATAGCAAATTCTTTTCCATTTGGTTCAGTGTTAGAAACTTCTTTCATCATCATTGTTGCTTCATATACTCCTACATATCCTAACGAAATTGTAGAGTAACCATCTTTCAAATATTTGTCGATTTTTTCTCCCGATTTTAAATGTGCTATCGCACCATATATCCAATGTATTGGGCTCGTATCACTTACTGTACCAAGCAAAGCATAGTGTCTGCACAATAAAGCCTCATGGCACAATTCCAGTCTTTCATCTAGCAAGCTAAAGAATTTATCTTCATCACCATCTGCCACGATTGCAATTTGTGGTAAATTTATGCTAACAATACCTTGATTAAATCTTCCTTCAAATTTATATGTTCCATTCTCGTCTTTCCATGGAGTTAGAAAACTTCTAAAGCCCATTGGCGAAAATACATTGCCACTATAGTTTTCACGCATTTTCTTAGCCGATATAAAGCTTGGTTCTTGTGTCTTATTTGCACATTCTAATGCAAGATGTGTTAAATAATCATATTTTCCACCATTTAAGCAGTTATTTTCATCAATTACATAGATCAACTTTGGAAATTCCGGATTAATATATTTTCCTTCTGCATCCTTCATTCCCTCAATTCTTTGCTTCAAGATTTCTTCTATTATAAGTGCATTTTCCTTTATGTATTCATCATCTTCTCTTAAATACATAAATAACGAAACCAGTGGACTACGCCCGTTTGTAGTCATTAGTGTATTTATCTGATATTGAAGTGTTTGTACCCCACTCGTTACTTCTTCTTTTATCTTTTTATCTAATATTTCTTTTGAAGGCACGCCTCCAAACTCTTCCTTAAATTTTTCATAACTCTTCCTAACATACTTGCCCAAATGACTTATATTTACAGATTGTCCACCATATTGCGTTGACGCAACTGTTGCAAGAATTTGTGCAAGAACCGTGCAAGCAACTCTAAAACTTTTTGGGCTCTCTATCAATTTTCCATTTATCACTGTTCCATTGTCAAGCATATCTCCAATACTAATCACACTAGAATTAAAAATTGGTTGTAAAAAATAGTCCATATCATGAAAATATAGTACTCCTTCTTCATGAGCCTTTACTATTTTTTCAGGTAACAGTAGTCTCTTCGTTAAATCCTTAGAAACCTCTCCAGCTATGTAATCCCTTTGTGAAGACGCAAGCACAGCATTCTTACGTGTTCCGTCTTCCAACATCTCCATATTTTGATTTTTTATGAGTCCAAGAATAGATTCGTCTGTGGTGTTCTTTTTTCTAACCAATGCTCTATTATATCTATAAATCATGTATTTTTTTGCAAGCTTAAACTTTTTCTTATCCATAAGTTGCTCTTCTATTATATCTTGCACATCTTCAACCAAAATTCTCTTTTTATCAAGTGACTCAATATATTTTATTATATCCTTAATATCTTGCTTATCTGCTCTTTCCTTTTCTGTAACCTCTTGGTTTGCCTTCTCAATAGCAATTGCAATCTTCTCTCTATTAAAATCTACTACACGTCCATCTCTCTTAATAACTTTCATAAATTCCTCCTTGGATTTATCTAAATTACTGTCTCTTTAGTTTCATTATAAATAATATTTTTTAATATAACTAAGCAGTATTGTTTGCAAAACATTTTTCTGCCCCCATCGACATAACTTACCTAAAAAACATTATCTCATAACTATTATACCTTAACAATTTATTTTTTCTGTTGCAAATGCAACGTTTTTGAAGTATAATTGAGTAAATTTTATTTACAAATTTAAGGACAATGTTAATGGAAATATCAGATATAATTGAAAACATTTCTTGTAATTGTATTAAGGTTCAACGTAAGACCTTTGAAAAAGGTAGTATTATTACAACTTACATAGAAAAAAGAAAACAAATTTGCATACTGCTTTCTGGAAAAGCAGATTTAATTAGATATGATTTAAACGGAAACAAGGATATAATAGAAAGTTTTGTTGAGACGGATATTTTTGGTGAAGCCTTCTACCCTGTTCATACCAACCACGAACTTTTTGTTTTAGCAATGGATAAGTGTGAGGCTCTTCTATTTTTGTATGATGACATACACGAAAAATGTAGAAGCAATTGTAAATTTCATACAACACTCGTATCTAGTCTACTAGAGCTTATATTAAAACAAGCAGTACATCAAAATACTAGAATAGAAATACTTTCAAAGAGGTCTATCAGAGATAAATTACTTACTTATTTTTCTATTCTTTCTAGTAAAAACTTCTCTAAAAATATTACACTTCCAATTTCAATGACTAGCCTCGCCGATTACCTAAGCGTAGATAGAAGTGCAATGATGCGTGAGCTCAAATGCTTAGTAGATGAGGGATTTATAAGCCGTGATGGTAATAAAATTAAACTTTTATATTAAAAAATTTATATTTTTAATTTTTGCTTTTAGCTAAAGCTTCAGTTGGAAAAGAATTAAATTTTGTCAAGAAAAAGTCCCATTTAAAAGGCAATGGCGCATACTTTTTGTATGTAACCGCGTTTTAAGTGGGCTTTGACGTAGTCAAAATTGTAATTATTTTTCAACAATATTTAGTCATTATCACTTTCTATATTACTCCCAGCTTCATAATTTTCGTTTTCTGTATTTCTGTTCTCTGTATTTGTAATATTGTTTTTTCCTTGAAAAGTCTCATTATTTTTATTGCTCTCTGTATTATTTGTTATTTCCGTATTGGTTTCAGTATTTTCCGTATTGCCTGGCACTTCTGTATTTTGCTCTGTGTTTTCTATTTTATTTTCAATATTGTTATTTTTATTGCTTTCTGTGTTTTCTTTATCATTCTTTTGGGCAATATCATACTCCTTCCAAGGGTTGTCCGAAGCTGGATCAGTTGGGTCCCAACTATTTACCTCACTGTCTCCAGAAATTTTCCTTTCTGATGGCTTACCCAATGGTCCAGGGTTAGAATCTTTGTAAAAATATACTTTTGTTCCAGCCGCACAATTATCATATATCCATTTTGCATTTTTTACAGTAAGCCTTATGCAACCCAAAGAAGCTGAAGTACCTAGTTTATCATACTCCCAATATTCTAAACTTGCATTATTATATTTCTCAGTATATGGTACAGAATGGAACAATATATTTCCAGTTATTTGTGTTGCATATTGACCATACACATCACCTTGAAGCCCTTTCCATTCCCATCCACCATATTTTTTTAGTGAATAAGTTCCGCTCGTTGGGGTTGCAAAGCCAACCGAACAAAGCATTACCTTTACGCAGTTTTTGTATTCTCCGTTTTCATCTTTTTCATATACATTAACTACATTTTGCTTACAATTTACTTCTAATCTATATTTTGTACCACTCGTATTTTTATCTTTTTCTTCAGTTACTGTATTTTCAACTACTTCGTTCTCTTCTACACTATTTTCTATAATCTCTTCATTTACATCTTCTTCAAAATTTTGTGTATTTACACTATTTACGAATTCATCCGCTAAACTTTTTGGTTCCTTTGTGACAACTTCTTTCGCAGTATTCTTACTAATTATACTTGCAGTTATTATCGTTATTAAAATAGCTAATATTAAAATTATAATTCCTAATATAATTCTTTGCTTTTCTTGTTTTTTCTTTCTATTCTCACTTCTTGATTGCATTCTAAAAATCCCCTTCATATGTTAGTAATAACATTATACATTTTAAGAATAGTCTCGTCAATAAAATTTTGCTATTTTAAAGATTTTAACTCTTTTATACAATTGCCACATTTATAGCATAATTTTTTTGCTCAAAATGTGTTACATAAAAGCCTTCCAAGGAGTATTCCTGGAAGGCAAGTATACTATTAAATTTTGGTGTTATTTTTAGAAAATGAATAAATGTTTTAATTAATCATTCATGGTACTCTTTGCCTCATATTTTGCCTTCAAACTCTGAACATACATCGAAAGATACTCATAATCAAGCGTAAATTCGAGGCCAAAAATTGACTCTCTACCATTATACTTAATAGTATATTTTTCGTACCAATCTTCATTTATTATTGGTATATAAGAATCATATTAGTATTATATTTTCTCTTTATGTTAATGTCAACATTTTTCCCATTATTTACCTAATTAATCATTCCAAATTCTTATTACTTGGTACTTCTATTGATTTTCCATCATAGCTAAATTTCGAGCCATGGCATGGGCATTCCCAAGTTTTATCTATATTATTAAAGTACAGCTCACACCCCAGATGTGTGCAAATAGGTTTTACTTTAAAAATTTCTCCAGTATTTGCTTTATACACTCCAACCTTTTTATTATCTATTTCAATTATCTTGCCCTCTCCTATTTTTATATCATCTATTTCATCTTTTGGTATTTTAAACCTACTCATAAGTATTGATTTATTGGCTTCTTTTAACATATTTCCTACTTCGACTCTATTCTTTATTGGTTCTACTCTTCTTGCTTTAAACAAATCTTCATACTCATTTTCTTTTCCTAATATTTTATCTGCTATTATGTTTGCCGCAACATTTGATGATGTAATTCCCCATTTATTAAACCCTGTTGCCACATACACATTAGGCATCGTAACAGAAAAATCTCCTATATACGGGATTTTGTCGAGACTTATGCAGTCTTCTGCTGACCATTTATATAGCACTTCAGCATCTGGATACATTTTTCTAATGGCAGTTTCTAACCTTGTATAGCCATTCTTTAGCTCCTCGGTGCCCGTTTTATAATCAAAACCAACAGCTAGCAATAATTTCTTTCCATCTTTATTAATCACTCTAAAAGACATATTAGGAACTTCGCAATTTATATACATTCCATCAAATAGCTCTCTTTTTACATCAGCAACTATTGCATACGATGTTGACTGATACATCTTCAAAAAATAATATCCAGGAATCTTTATAAACGGATATCTCGTTGCCATTACTACATAATCTGCCGTAACTTTATTTTTATTCACATATATTTCGTACTTTCCATTCGACTTCTTTATATCTGTAACCTGAGAATTCTCAAATATTCTACTATTATTCTTAGTAATACATTTGGCCAGTCCATATCCATATTTCACAGGATGAACTTTAGCCTGATTTTTAAATTCTATTGCACCCGCAATTTCCATTGGTAGCTCTATTTTATTAACATATTGGCACAAATCTTTTTCTAGTTTATCTACTGCTCTCTGCTCTTTTTTCAATTTGTCTACTTCTGTTTCTTTTGCAGTAAAAACATATGCCTTTTCTCTCTTAAAGTCACAATCTATTTTTTCATTCTGCACTATTTCACTAATATTTTCTATTGCCTTCTGATTTGCCTCTAAATATTTTTTTGCAAATTCTTTTCCCTGTGAATCTATTAAATATCTGTAAAAAACCTCATGCTGACTAGTAACTTTTCCAGTGTTTCTGCCACTCGTGTGACTACAAATTCTATCTCTTTCTAATAAAACAACATTAGTATATTTACTTAAATAATACGCTGTTGTAAGACCCGTAAGTCCTCCGCCAATAACACAAACAGAGGCCCTCATATCATTTCTTATACTCTCATATTCTTTATAATTTTTTCTCTCCTCTTCCCAAAAAGATTGCATAATTTTTCCTCCCGCTCCGTCTAAAACATTTATTACATATTTTTTCCAAGATTGAAAAATTTATGCAATTTTAATTATTCGCAATACAAACTTATAGGCACAAAAAAGATGCCGATTTTATTCAGCACCTTTATTATCTATTTTTCATTTTCTTCTTTAATTTGCTTTTTCTTTTTTCCAGTTATACTAACATTGCTTACTTTTTCAGCAATCGCCTTAGTTGTGTCTTCAACTTTTGTCTCTATTTCTTCTTTTTGCCTAATTGCTTCTTTCTTTATCTTCTCTGTTTGGTCTTTAATTTTTATCTTAACAGCTTGTAATTTAGGGAAAGCATCCACCAATCTTCTATGTAATGCAGACTTGCTTTGTAAAATTTCCCTTACCTTCTTAGTAATCTCTTCTGTATTATCAGTTTCTTTATTTGCAGTAATATCAGCCTTTTTAATTGCTTTAATAACAACTCCAGAAACAATATTATCAACCACATAAATTGCAAATAATATTCCAGACACAATATTTAACCACATCTCTGGTATTAATTCTAGTTTATCTAGTAAAAAAGGATTTGTTACATATGTCACCATTAATCCCAAAATTCCAAAAGGAATTATCGTACCTAAACAAACTCGTCCATTTAAATTAAACTTTCTTTGGCTATAATCCCACCATCTTGCCTTAAACATTTTTTCCATTACTAAACTGGTCAAGTATTCCAAAGTTCCGCATACGACTATCGCCATAACAAATAGCACAAGTGCATCATATTTATATCTTCCCAATAAAAAGGTTATTAGAAGAGCTCCATAGCCATAAATCGGACAATAAGGTCCAATTAAAAATCCTCTATTTATAAACCTTTTATACTGAATAAGTTTACATGTAACCTCCATTATCCAGCCTGCTACAGCATATATCATAAACAGCAAAAAATATATTCTAACATCATAACCTAGTATTGTCATAGAAAAACCTACCTTATAAATCAATAATTACATTAAATATATTACCAGTTATATGGAAAATTTGCAATACATTTATCATAAAATTAATCAGCATTTATATTAGCACTATATACCATTAGTCTTATATGCAAAAAGCAAATGCCGACTAGCACTTGCCTTCTTTTTCTTTTGTTTTATTTATCATATTTTGTTATAGCTTTCGCTATAGCGAAATATATACCGTATATTCTTAAGAACAAATCTAAAAATTTTCAATCCTACCTCTATGCTTCTCTATAAAAGTTCTAATTTTGTAATTTAATTTGTTCTTCTTTTATAAGTGGATATCTTATAAGCTTGTCACCTTCCAAATTTTCCTTATTCATATTTACAGCTGTAATTTGGTGATTATCATAAGTTGTATAATAATAAATCCCTTTAGTAGCATTACAACATGATGTATAAATAGTTATCTCATATTTATCATTGCCTAAATTGCAGCAACCTCTCTGTTGGTCAACAGAATTAAGAATATGGAAAAACTGGCTAACACTCTCTAATTCTCCATCTTCAGAAACAGAATTCATCTTAACAAATGCTGTTCTAACAAACCTAGATTGCGAAGATAAATCTCCTGGAAGTCCAATCGCTCCCATTCCACGACTATAATTCTTTAAATCCAGTCTAGAAGAAAACGTGTTTTCTGGTGATTTATTTGACAGATGCATATAATTATTCAAATTAAACATTTGCTTATCAAACGGCGGATTATTAGTTAGTACTCCAACTGGATTATCATATATTTTTATTCCATCTGCCACAGACTCCACAGTAATTGCTTTGTTACTATCAGCAATAATCCAATGCAATTGAGCAAGTGGCAACCTATCATTAAAAGGCTCATTCAAAAAATTCATATTTTGAATAAGCTTTTTCGCTTCATCAACACTTGAGCACTGCCCAAGAATCCATGGAATAAACTCAAACTGAGTTACATTATTTTTCCCTTCTTTTTCATCATGATAGACTGCGTTTCCAACAAAATTAAGTCCTGCAATTCCAAGCCCTTTCTCATTTATTGCATCATAATACAATGGGTAATCTTCTATCACATAAGCCATTCCAATAATAGCATAATGCGAATTCATCTCCCCCATTTTTCTAAAGTTAAACTTAAAATTTCGTGGAGTAATCGCAATCTCATCTCCATATGAAAACTCATAGTCTAACGTACGTCCAAAATAAAAATCTTTAGTTTTATAAGTTGTAGCTGTACACATAATACCTCCTAATATTCACATTTTTTAAAACCGTTAATCTAAAAAAAACAAACCTTTACATTTACATACTATCATAAAAAGGGTATTTATTCAATCTTCTTGTCACATTTGACCAATCAATAATATTGGTCATTAAAATATTATAGAAATCAAATAAAATTTTAGTTCAAATTGAAACTAAAAAAGTCCCACATTTCTGTGGGACTTTTCATTATTCAATTTCAATATATTTCTTGCTTGGTAATTCTTTCTTGTCTTCCTTCTTTGGAACAATAATAGTTAATGTACCATTCTTAAATTTAGCTTTAATTTCATCTTCTGTAATGTTTTCTCCAACATAGAAGCTTCTAGAGCAAGCTCCAGAATATCTTTCTTTACGTACAAATCTGCCTTTTTCTTCGTCATTTTCTTCTTTATTAACACTAGCATGTACTGTTAAATATCCATCTTGAATCTCAAGTTTTATTCCTTCTTTGTCATATCCTGGTAAGTCAATGTCAATAATGTATTCATTTTTCTTCTCTTTAATATCTGTTTTCATTAGTCTACTTGCTCCCTCATTAAAGAATGAATCTCCAAATACATCATCAAATAAATCAAAATCATGTTTTCTAGGTATCATCATCATAAAAATCAACTCCTTAAAATATATTATGTGTTGACACTTGATGAGAGTGGCACATGTTTATGATAAATATTCTTTACCATTTACAGATATATTATACATCTAATTTTGGCAGAGTCAAGTATCGAGTGCCAATTTTCACGTAAAATTCATATTTCTTTCACATAAAATTCATATTTCTTCCAGACTTATTGATACCAGCTCAATTCAGCGTATTATTTGTTTTTATTAAATTATCTCTCATTATCTTCTACTTCTTTTACAAGTGCTGTTTTCATCTTATTTCTTTTTCCGCCATATATATCATCAAACAAGCTATTGCCAACCATTAGTACACTCACGGGGGGTACATTCATTTTTTCACATGCTTTCAAAAAATTCTTCTTTAATGGTTTACACGCAAATCCTATGTAATCAATTCCGTTTTCATTGAAATATTTTTCTATATCTTTGTCTACTCCATTGCTCACAATCATAATTTTTATCTTGTCTTTTAAGTCTTCAATCCATTCCTTATTACATTTTGGAATGTCTTTCATTTTTTACGCAATGTATCATCTACGTCTAAAATTATGGCTTCAATTCCATATTGTTGTCTTAATTTCTCGATTGCTTGTACATCTAATTCATTTACTTTGCTTAAAGTCATATCTGGTTTTATAAATTTCGATAACACATAATGAACTAAATCTAATATTTTATCTGCTACCAATTCATCTAAAGTCTTCATAATTTGCTCCTTTGATTCATTTTATACGTTTAAAATAATTTATTCTATGTTGTTTCTTAATTTATTCTTTATAAATTCGAGAAAACTTTACCTAAACTATCATTTATAACAAGATTTGCTTTATTATCATAAGGAGTTGAATCCCTGTTTATCAATACCAGATTTCTGCCTCTAAAAAAGTTTATTAAACCACTTGCAGGTTGAACAGTAAGTGACGTGCCAGCAACAATTAACAAATCAGCCTTTTGAATAGCATATATCGAATTTTCGATTGTCTCCTCGTCCAATCCCTCTTCATACAAAACTACATCTGGCTTTATTATTCCTCCACAGCTGCATCTTGGAATGCCATTGCTGTTAAACACATATTCAGCATCATAAAATTTATGGCAATTCATGCAATAATTTCGTAGTACACTACCATGCAATTCATATACAACCTTAGAGCCAGCTTTCTGGTGCAAACCATCTATATTTTGCGTTATTACCGCCTTTAACTTACCTTTGGTTTCAAGTTCTGCAAGTTTTATATGCGTAATATTAGGCTGGTATTTTAACGAGTTCATCTTTGATTTATAAAACTTAAAAAATTCCTCCGTTTTATTCATAAAAAACGTATGACTTAATATTGTCTCAGGCGGATATTTATATTGCTGGTTATACAAACCGTCCTTACTCCTAAAATCAGGAATTCCGCTTTCAGTTGACACACCTGCACCACCAAAGAATACAATATTATCACATTTGTTTACTAATTGTTTAAATTGCTGTATTTTATCCTCCATAATTATGCTCCTCTTTTATTTAAATAATTGTTTGAGACTACTTGATTTCAAACTTTCTTTATATTTTGAGAATTATTTTCCGCTTTCAAGGTCGTAATCCCATAAGCTCAAATGACCTTTTGCATCTATTGGTTCATCAAACACATGCACATCTTCTAATTGCCAGCCATAATTTTCTTGAAAAGAACTTTTGGTATAAATATCACTATTTTCCTTTAATAGTTCTTCTTTAAATTCATGTGTCATCTTTATACAATCAACTAATGTTACTTTTCCTAAAATTTTACCTTGTGGCAATTCTTGTGGCAGATAATTTGCTAATCTTTTTACCGCTTCTTTATCAATTCCTTTACCAGCATGTATAAGCAGTTCTCCCCTATATTTAGTTTGCCAACTTCTAAATTCAAATCGCTTATCTCCTTGCATAATTAAAGTTGCCCATGGTTGCTTTATAGTTAAAACTTTCATAATTTACCTCGTTGTCTTAATATTATTTATAATTTATCTATCTACACATTTTAATATTCAAGATATATTTTTATTCCATTTTGATTATATCACTTTGTGTTAATTATTTTAATACATATTAACGCTTTTCTTTATATTTTATCTATGACAATAGCGTAAAATACCTGGTTTTTCAATTCTTGGTATGGCCTTCGGGCTATGAGTTGTAAATTTCTGGTAATTGTGAATTTGTGAAATTTGTTGTTTTTGTTGATTTTATGCTAGTTTCAAAGATTAATAAAATTTGAGCATTTGTGTATTTTGGTGACATTTTTTGAGGATTTCTTCCCCAACTCTTCCCCAATTTCTTATATACATTTGTTCGTGTAAAAGATGGATATTTATGGGAAACCTAAAAATTATTTAGGAGGTTTTCAGTTATGAATAATAAAATTACTTATCGTAAAGAAGGAGATTATTTTATACCTAATTTGTCTTTACCTATACAACCTAAAAAGCAAATTGGAAAATATGGTAGATTAAGATTAAATTACTTAAAAAATTTTAATAAAGGTCTATATACTGAATTACTTATAGATGGTATTTTAAAGCAACATTTATTAGATATAGATAAATGTGCTAATGAAAGAGTACAATTACTTATAAAACAATTTGCTGAATCTGAAAATGTTAATGAATACTTAAAAGAACATCATCAGATGGAATGGGTTCAGGCTATGAATAATATTAAAAATAGAGCTGAAGAAATTGTATTAAATGAAATTATATATGTATAGGAGGATATGAAAATGGTTAATTTTAGAGAAGTAAATGATAATGATATTTTAAAAGAGTGATTAGATTATAGAGAACATGAGGTTTTTGGTAGTCTTACTGAAGAAGATAAAAAACATCATATTTATTTTGATGAGATTGTTGAGAATATTTTAAAGACTGTACCTAAGCAAAATCAGAAATATGTTAAGAAACAATTGGATAAACTTGATGAGAATTTTATGGATTATCTTTGCTATTGGAATGAGAAGTATTATAGGAATGGTTTTGTTGATGGTGTGCAGATGGTTATGGGATGTTTTGATGAATAGTTAATTTACAATTGTGCCACAAGTTTGCAAAAATGTGGCACGAATGTTTTCTAATATTCTCCAGTTATGTATGACCATATAACATTATTTATTTCTTCTAACTTTTTTATATCATTTTTTAATAATTCTATCTTCAAATTAATAGTTGATTCTTTTTTATTACTATAAATATAATAAATTTTATGTACTAAATCAAATGTATTATTTTGTAATTTAAAGTTTAAATATGCTTTTTTTTCATTTTCTGGAGTATCATCAAAAATAACATTAAACCCACCTACTCCTTTATTTTTAAGTATGAAATCTATATTTCTTTCATCTATATGTGTAACAAAATTTCTAAACTCTTTTTCACATAACACTGGATAGTTTACTTGATTAAAGTCATATGATTTACAATTATTCTTTCTAATATCATCATACTTATTTTTACCGTTTAATTCAAATCTATTAAGTATTTGTCCCATTGACTCCATTAGCAAGTCAATGTATATATGATAATATACACATTTATTACTATATTCTTGAAAATTAATATCTTTTGAATATATTTTTTCTATTGCAAATTTAGCTTTTTCTAAATTATATTTTAGGTAATATGCTGTTTCAAATTCATATTTTCTTTCATTTGTGTCTATCCATATACCTGTTTTTGGATCGTACATATTTATTCCTCCAAATTATATAAATTTTATTTTATATCTTTACTATATTATCTTTTCCAAACCAATCTATTGCTTTTATAATTACTTCTCTTGATGGTTGACAATAATATACATATAATTTTTCTTTTGCTCTTGTACAACAAACATAAAAAATCTTTTGAGTTCTTTTTATCATCAATCGTCTCTACCGCCCCTATCGTGTGGTCAAACCCCGAAATGGTTTCCTGCAACTGTTCATCTAACACGGTTCGGTCTGTAACTACAACCACACTGCTGAAAATAGATTCATCATTCGAATCATGTAAAGAGGCCAGTCTATACGCTGTCCAGGCAATAGAA
>OLVO01002454.1_pt1 | contig 16821 bp, 19 predicted proteins | sample 1672571 | NCBI WGS metagenome assembly OLVO01 (sample SAMEA3136700, study PRJEB25190) | human gut metagenome | biome: human gut; feature: human-associated habitat; material: faeces | place: Austria | collected 2013
GACGGAACGGCTTACCATGAACAGCCGCCCGAAGCAGCCGAAGTACGCGAGAAATGAAGCAAGATATCGTACAATGATCGTGGAGCCAATCATTTGAGAAAAGGAGGCGCGAAAAGCGTTATGAAAACCAAGCTCCAACCCAATTTAATCACGGCGCTGTATGAGCGCCTCTCACGAGATGACGAGCTGGTCGGTGAAAGCAACAGTATCACCAACCAGAAGCGGTTCCTCGAAGACTATGCGACCCAGCGAGGTTTCACCAACATCAGACACTTCACGGACGACGGCTACACCGGCACGAACTTCAACCGTCCTGGCTTCAAGGCCATGATGGCAGAGGTGGAGGCTGGCAATGTCGGCGCGGTCATTGTCAAGGACATGAGCCGTTTCGGACGTGACTATCTGCAAGTCGGTTACTTCACTGAAATGCTGTTCCCTGAAAAGGGCATCCGCTTCATTGCTGTGGTCAACGATGTGGACAGTACCAAGCCTTCCTCTGGTAACGACTTCATCCCGTTCCTCAACGTGATGAACGAATGGTACGCCAAGGATACCAGCCGCAAGATCAAGGCCATCTTCCAGAGCCGTATGGCAAAGGGTGAACGCTGCACCGGCTCCGTTCCTTACGGATTCATTTTGAAGAAGGAAGATGGCCTCAAGACCCTGTGCATCGACGAAGACGCGGCAAAAGTGGTACGGTCGATCTTTGAAATGGCTGCTGATGGAAAGACCCCCAACGAGATTGCAGCGACCCTTAGTGAAAACAAGGTGCTGATCCCCATGGCCTATGACCAGCAGACTACCGGCAGGCAGAACTATCGTGGTGTCATTCCCGATCCCTATGCATGGAAGCCTCAGTCTGTACGGCACATTCTGAGCCGTCCGGAGTATATCGGTACCCTGGTGCTTGGCAAGTCGATGCGTCCGAGCTTCCGCAGCAAGAAGCGTGTGGCAACAGAGGAAAGTCAATGGCTGGTATTCCCCGAAGCACATGAGCCTTTGGTGGATCAGGAAGTCTGGGAGAAGGCTCAGCGTCAGCGTAGACGCAGGCCGACTGTTGCCCCACCGGGAACCTATGCTAATCGACTGAACGGCTTGCTCTTCTGTGCCGATTGTGGAGCCACCATGTACCATCACCATACGACACGAAACGGCGTGGACGTGTCGAGCTGGCAGTGCGGTGCGCACCAGCGGGACGGACGGGTATGCTGCTCGCACTATCTGGAAACTCCTGCGCTTGAAGAACTGATCAAGACGACTATCCGCTCTGTAGCCGGTAAAGTCCTGGAGGACTGCGGAGGATTTGTCAGGGAACTGCAAGACCAGTACGCCAGACAGCAGGCACAGACGAATGACCAGGATCTGGCTGAGTTGAAGAAGCTGGATGCCAGGATTGCGGAAATTGACATGATGGTCAAGAACCTCTATGAAAAGAACTTGAAGGGACTGATCCCGGACAGGCAGCTTGAAAGGATGCTCAAGGAATTCGATGAAGAACAGACCCGCTGTGAAGAACGTAAGAATGCCCTGATGCAGAAGCAGCAGGAGTTTACACTTCACAAGGCTGATGCCGAGCGCTTTGCAGCTCTGATTCGCAAGTATCAGGACTTCGATGATCTGTCCGACGAGATGATTTTTGAACTGATCGACAGGATTGAGATTCACGCTCCGCTTGCCCCCAAGACGAAGTACAAGCGCCAGCAGATTGACATCTACTTCACCTTCCTCGGCAATATTGCCTCGGCAGCAAGCAAGCAGGCACAGATGTCGGATGAAGATTATCTCGCCTATGTTGCCGAAATGCAGGAAGTAGATCGGAAGAAGCGGTCTGCTAAGAAGACTGCCAACAAGAAGGAGCGTGACAAGGTACTGCGTCAGGCAGCAAGTGAAGGAGATCCCGAAGCGATTGCCCGCCTTGAACAGCGGAGGGAGAAGTCCAACGAAAGGCAGAGGATCAAACGGCAGAAGGCACGGGAGGATGATCCAGATTACGCGCTTCATGTTGAAGAACGGAAAAAGGCGCGATTGGAAAAGGCTATGGCAACCAAGCGTCAGAAGTGCGGCGGCCAGTTCAAGACCGACATCCTCCGCAAAGCAGCCGAAGGTGATCCAGAAGCAATCGAACAGGCTAAGGCAATTCGAGCAGAGGAAAACGCCCAAAAGGCTGCATCCGCAAAGCGAAGGATGGAAGAAGACCCGGCCTTTGCAGCACACCGTAAAGAGCAGCAGAAATACCACAGCAAAAAGCACTCCCAGGATCGAAAGAAAGCGTATGCCGAATTGCGTGCCAGAGCGGAGGCCGGTGATGAAGAAGCTGTTGCACAGGTCGCGGAGATTCGTGCCAAGAACACCAAGAGGCAGCGTGATTATATGGAACGGCAAAAGGCTAAAGCAGAACATGATCCGGTCGTTGCAGAAAAGCTGGCGGTTAAAGCCGATAAGAAGCGCAAGTCCAATCTGGCCTATTACTACCGGCTCAAGGAAAATGCCGACACCGATCCCGCAGCTGCCGCAGTGATGCAGCGGAAGCGTGAGTATGCCCACAAGTATAATACCCAAAAGTGGCAGGAACGGAAAGCTGCCACAGCTACTGACGGACGATGAAAGGAGAACACACCATGAGTAACAAGATGACTGCCCTGTATGCCCGATCTGCCGCGAACAATCCCGAACACATCACTCAGCAGATGAACGACCTCGTGACCTTTGCCCACGCCAACCACTTCACAAATCTCTGCCACTTCACTGACGACGGATACTCCGCATTTGACAAAGAGCGTCCCGGTCTCACTGCTCTGCGGAATGCCATTCTGGCAAAGAAAGTCGATACCATTATTGTGAAGGATGTGTCCCGCATCTCGCGTGTCTACAAAGACTTCTGTGCCTTCGCCGACATGGCTGAAGAGAATGGCGTGAGGCTGATCGCCATCACCGAAAAGGTCGACATCCTGCCCAAGCGTATCCATGATGATGATAACGGCCTGGACTATGAACTGAACGGTGACTACTATCTGCCGGTGCTCCTCGATCCCGAACTGGAAGACCACCGGCCTCTGGGTAAGTGGGGCATGATGCGCTCCGACTATCTGAAAGAACATCGCCCTGGCTTCTACGCACGGCTGCTCCTTGGCGGTGATCTGCACAAGCACCTGGCAGATTTGGAAGAGCAGGCCCGTGAACAGCATGAACTGATCGTCAAGCAGATGGCGCAGGCCGAAGGCATCACCGAGCAGCTGAAAATGCAGAATCAGCTTGCCTGGGTTGGCAGGATGAACAACATCGCTGCCAGAGCGGACGAAATCATCCGCACCGAACTGATTTTCAACTGATAAGCAGGAGGACATTGTTATGAAGGTACTGAAGCTGATTCCGAAGATTCTTATTTCTCCTTTGATTCTTGCTGTCGGGATCGTGTATGTCCTGGGCAATGTCCTCGCTGCGGTTTCGTCCATCGTGACCAATCTGGTCGGCACTGTGTTCATCTTTGGTGCCGTGTGCGGCTGGATCACTCACGCCCAGGAAGGGCTGGTCTGGCAGGCAGCAATCACCGGCCTGGTTGTTCTCTTCCTGCCATTGATCGTGAAGGGGCTGCTGGTACTGGTACTCCACCTATCAGGTCCTCTGATGAAGATCATGGCATGGTAAACCAATAATCAATCGTCTTCCCATAACCGCTTCTTCGGAGGCGGTTTTCTATTACGAAAAAATATGGAGGTACCGCGTATGTGGTATGAAGTCCAACTCGAAGCTAAAGCCCATCGTTCTGAACGCGTTTTTGCGTCCACGCCCGAAGAGGCAGCTGCCAAGGCCATTGCCGAAGCCAATTATGGTTATCACAATTGGAAGCCTGTCGAATCCGAAAAACCCGTTGCAATCCAGATCGTGCCTGCGAATGGCATGGATGAATATGAGTACATCAGCTGCATCAAGGAGATCTTGAAGAGCATTGAGGATGCAAAGACCTACGGTATCCCTGTTGCACAGCTGCTGTTGAACATGAAAGCGTTCTGCGAGGAAACGATGCTGTCGCCCAAGGCATGCGAAGGCCGCGATAAGCAGCTGGACGAATGGCGCAAGTCGCTCGGCTATTCTGATGACGTCGATCTGGATGGAGACGACTAACTCAATACGATGAAATATTAGGAGGATTTCCTTATGATGAATTCCATCAAGAACATCACTGTCAACGGTATCCATTACTATCTCGTCGGCAACTGCTATATGCCCACTGCTCCCGGCCTTGTGCCTGATCGCCGCACCGGTGTCTACGGCATGATTCATCTGAAGTATCTCCAGATGGCCCATCCTGATGACGCTGCTGAGCTCATGGCCAGTGGTCGTACCCGTCAGTATCTGCTCCGTGTCGATCAGCTGGTGAAGCTGTATATCGAGGATCGTGAAAAGATGGCTCCTGTCCCGCAGTTGTCTGATCCCGCCTTTGAGGAGAAGTACATCCGTCATAACAGCGTGAGCCACAACGCCACCTGCAAGGCTGAGAATAAGTACATTTTGTCCGGTCTGCACCGTGACATTCTGGCCGGTATCAAGGAGCCTGATGGTGAACCCACCGACAAGGTCTTTAGAATCACGATCCAGGATGACGAGCGCATTCCCGAAGTGTCTTTTGAAAAGTGGTTGGATAAGCATCCCAGCAAGAAGGCTGCTGTGAAAAAGGCCATGCGTGTTCGCCTTGAATACAAGAAGTGTCGTCCGCCCCGTGGTTCTTTTGAACAGTGGCTGAACATGCATCCCGAAAAGAAGGATATCCTTGATGAGGAGAAGTTCATCCGCTGCGAGTACAAGAAGGAACAGGCTCGTCGCCGGAAGGGAGTGTGTTGATATGATCTTCAATGTGCGTCTTCGCCAGTCCCGCGTATATGATTCCGCCGTTGAGGCAGATACCCCCGAAGAGGCTGTGGGGATTGCCCGAAAGGCTTCCATGCACGATCCTGCCAACTGGGCTGTGGAAGGCCCCATTCGCAAGGTCAGCGTTGAGCCGGCTCCCGATCAGGTGCTGCCTGATTACAGCGAGGCCATGCTGGATGAACTGATGGATGCGATCATTGCTGATCTGATTGCCAGCATCTACTTCGGTGATGATGATGGCAGCGGAGACACTGTTCCGGTGTAAAATCTCCGGTCTGCAACGAATGGAATAAACGATCACCCTCTGGGTGGACTGCCTATCTGCTCTCCACTCGGAGGGTGAAATCATACGGTCTGCACCGATGATTTTGAGAGAGAAATGCGGCATAAGCGCCGCAGAAAAGGAAAAACGATGATGTACACGGCAGTCCCCAAGAAAATCACAGCGGTTGACCTGTTCCTGGACATGCGCGAGGAAGAGCGCTTGCAGGAGGAAGGCTACATGGATAGCAGCTTTGATGACGAGGATGAGGGTTGGGGTTATCCATACTCAGCTGAATCGCTGGTAGATGAGATAGACCGGCTGAATGATCTTGCTGACGATCAGGATTATGACTTCGTATATGACCTGGACTGATACAATTGTCTCCTGACAGGCGACCAAAATCTGTTATGGGTCTGATAAGATACATTTTGGGATGCGAACGCCAGTTTTAATACATTTATGGTCGATTTTTCGTGTCAGATGTGCTATACTCTAAATTGGTGTTCTTTATTCTTCATTACCCTGACCCGAAAGGGGTTTGAGATATGTCCGAGACGAAGAGCAAGCAGGTAAAGAGCAAACAGCGTGTTGCAGATCATGGCGAGGTATTCACCGCTGAACGCGAAGTCAACGCTATGCTCGACCTGGTGAAGCAAGAAACAGAACGCATCGACTCCACCTTCCTGGAGCCTGCCTGCGGAAACGGCAATTTCCTTGCCGAAATTCTTCGCAGAAAGCTGGCTGTGGTGGATCAGTATAAGCGCTTTCCGGCTGATTGGGAAAAATACTCCGTTGTTGCTGTGATGAGCATTTATGGCGTGGATCTCCTTCCTGACAATGTGGAAGAGTGCCGCGAACGCCTCTACGGTATCTGGGAGAAGGCCTACAAGGCTGTGTGCAAGAAGGAATGCACCGAGGATTGCAAGGCGGCTGTCCGCTTCATTCTCCAGCGCAATATCCTCTGTGGTGACGCATTAACGCTGAAAGCAGCCGATGGACAGCCTATCATTTTCAGCGAATGGAGCATGGTTGGCAAAGCTACCGTCAAACGACGTGACTTCCGGTTGGATGTACTGATGAACGAGCATGATGATCCCAATGCTTATGAGGACAACAACATGCAGTTATCGCTCTTTGGTGAAGACGCTACCGGCTTTGACAACTGGATGACCGATCCTTTGACTGGCCAACCAACACCTGCCCCAATCGCTGAGTTTGAACCAATCTACTACTGGAGGGTACAGGAACATGGCACTTGATTTGATCAGAGCAACCTACAATCCTGATGTTCTATCCTGCTTGGCCAACCTGAGCAACGACGAAGTTTTCACTCCTCCGGAAGTGGTAAACCAGATGCTCGATATGCTGCCACAGGAACTGTTCAGCAACCCTGATACCACATTCCTTGACCCTGCTACCAAGAGCGGCGTGTTCCTGCGTGAGATTGCTAAACGCCTGTTGAAGGGGCTTGAAAAGCAGATTCCAGATGTGCAGGAGCGTGTGGATCATATTTTCAAGAAGCAACTGTTTGGTATCGCTATGACTGAGCTGACCAGCTTGTTGGCACGGCGAAGCATATACTGCAGTAAATATCCAAACAGCAGTTTCTCCGTGACGAAGTTTGATACTGCCGAAGGCAATATTCGCTATCGTCATATTCAGCACACATGGGACAACGGTCGCTGTTCATTCTGTGGAGCAAATCGCGGTGAATATGATCGTGGCGACACTCTTGAAACACACGCCTATGAAATGATTCACACAAATCAACCGAAGGGACTTTTCAACATGAAGTTTGATGTTGTTATCGGAAATCCGCCGTATCAGCTCAGTGATGGTGGTCACGGTGCAAGTGCTATGCCTATTTACCAGAAGTTTGTGACTGCAGCGCAAAAGCTAAGCCCTCGATACCTGTGCTTTATTATCCCTTCCAGATGGACCAAAGGCGGTCGTGGACTCGATGATTTCCGTGCAGACATGCTTAATGATGACCGCATTGAGGTTATGCACGATTTCTATGACGCTTCAGACTGTTTCCCAGGCGTAGAAATCAAGGGCGGTGTTTGCTATTTCCTGTGGAATAGGGATTATCACGGCAAATGTCATATCTACACCCATAATTCTGGCAACAAGGTTGTTACCGAATCCGTTCGTCCGCTCCTTGAAAAAGGAATGACCACTTTTATCCGAAGCGTTGAGCAGATTTCTATTTTGCATAAGGTACTTGAGAAGGGCGAGCGTTGTTTTGCGGACATCGTGACCGCCAATGACCCCTATGGATTTGATGTTCGTGTTGAAGGCAGCTATAAGAGAATTAAGCCACAGTTTGAAATGTCTCCGTTCGCTGGTGCTGTCACATTCTATTACAATGGTTGGCGCAAAGAAGGCGTTGGTTACATGAAACGTTCTTCTATCAGAAAAAACGAGCAAATGATTGATAAGTGGAAAATCTTTGTTCCTAAGGCTTGGGGCACAGGTGATCCCGGAACCGATCTTGTTAATGCCTTTATTGTTGAACCCAACAGTGCAAGTACGGAAACGTATTTGACAGTCGGTCCTTTTTCCAGTGAGACAGAAGCCAACAATGTTCTGGCATACATGCACACAAAGTTTTTCCATTTCATGGTCTCGCTGATTAAAATAACTCAAAACGCTATGAAAAACATCTATAACATGGTTCCCGTACAAGATTTCTCTCATGAATGGACGGACCAAGAACTGTATAGCAAGTATGGATTGAGCGAATCAGAAATTGAGTTCATTGAGAATACCATTCGTTCTTATGCGGGAGGTGAAGACTGATGGCCGATGATTTCTTTTCCGCTCGTCCAGAAGTCAAACCCACCATCTACGCCTACAGCATCCCTGGTGTTCATCCTGGCTATCTGAAGGTCGGCTTCACGGATCGTGATGTGGAAACCCGTATCAACGAGCAGCTGCACACCAGTGCAATGCGGCACAAGACTGAGCTGACCTTCAGCGCCATGCGTCCGGATGGTAGTTGCTTCACGGATCATGATGTCCATGCCCTGCTGAAAAAGAAGGGCTTCCTGCAGCTGAATGCCGGTGATGACCGCAATGAATGGTTCCGCTGCTCTGTGTACGATGTGAAGGCCGCTTGCATTGCTGTGCGTGATGGCACTGCCAACATCGAAAACCGCAGTGCTACCTTTGGTATGCGTCCGGAGCAGTTCCGTGCTGTGCAGGACACCATGCGGTTCTTCCAGTCCGCCAAAGACGATGACCCCACCGGCGCACCCAAGTTCCTGTGGAATGCCAAGATGCGTTTCGGCAAAACCTTCGCCTCCTATCAGCTGGCGAAGAAGATGGGTTTCAAGCGTGTGTTGGTGCTGACCTTCAAGCCCGCTGTTGAATCTGCATGGCGCGAAGACCTTGTGACCCATGTGGACTTTGAAGGCTGGCAGTTTGTCAGCAACAAGGACGCTCAGGGTAATGATCAGTCCATTGACCAGCAGTTCTATTCCTGTGACAAGAAGCGCCCCATCGTAGTATTTGGTTCCTTCCAGGACTTGCTGGGTACCAATGATGCTGGCGGCATCAAGGCAAAGAACGAGTTCATCCACACCGAAAACTGGGATCTCGTTATCTTCGACGAGTATCACTTCGGTGCCTGGCGCGAGAACGCCAAGAAGCTGTTCGACACGCCTGATGACGAAAGCAATGCCGACTTCAACGTGGAGCAGTACAAGGAAGAGGAAGCCGACAACGCCATCAACGAAAGCTGGCTGCCAATCACGACCTCTTACTACCTCTACCTGTCCGGTACTCCTTTCCGCGCCATCAACAGCGGTGAGTTCATCGAAGAGCAGATCTTCAACTGGACTTACTCTGACGAGCAGAAAGCCAAGGCTGAATGGGTCGGCTCCGGTAATCCTTATGCTTCTCTGCCGCGCATGATCATGATGACATACCGCATTCCGGATGCCATCCGCCGCGTGGCCCAGGAGGGCGAGTTTGACGAGTTCGACCTGAACCTGTTCTTCGGTGCTGAGTTCCCCAAAGGCCAGCCAGAAAAGGCTCAGTTCAAGTATAAGAACGAAGTGCAGAAGTGGCTTGACCTGATGCGTGGTTCCTATATGCCTACCACCAAGGACGAGCTGAAGATGGGCGAAAAGCCCCCGATGCCTTTCTCTGATGCCCGACTGCTGGGTGTCCTTCAGCATACCTTCTGGTTCCTGCCCAATGTGGCCAGCTGCTATGCCATGGCAAATCTGCTGGCTGAAAGGCAGAACACCTTCTATCACGATTACAAGGTGATTGTCTGCGCCGGTACCAAGGCCGGTATCGGTCTGGACGCGCTTTATCCCGTGGAAGATGCCATGGGTGATCCGCTGGATACCAAGACCATCACCCTCAGCTGCGGCAAGCTGACCACCGGCGTAACCGTGCGCCCCTGGAGCGGCGTGTTCATGCTGCGCAATCTGAAATCTCCGGAAACTTATTTCCAGACAGCTTTCCGTGTTCAGTCTCCCTGGACGGTGAAGGACGAAGCCGGTCACAGCGTCATCATGAAGCAGGACTGCTACGTGTTCGACTTCGCTCTGGATCGTGCGCTGCATCAGATTGCCGACTACGCCTGCCAGCTGAACACCAAAGATAGCGATCCCGAAGCCAATGTCGGTGAGTTCATCAAGTTCCTGCCCGTGCTGGCCTATGACGGTGCCAAGATGAGCCGCGTGGATGCCGAGGACATCCTCGACTTCACCACTGCCGGTACATCTGCCACACTGTTGGCAAAGCGTTGGGAATCCGCGCTGCTGGTCAACGTAGACAACGACACGCTGACCCGCCTGATGAACAGCAAGGAAGCCATGGACGCGCTGATGCGCATCGAAGGCTTCCGCAGCCTGAATGCCGACATTCAGACCATCATCAACAAGAGCGAAGCCGTCAAGAAGGCCAAGAAGGAAAAGGGCGACAAGCTCACTCCGAAGGAAAAGAAAGAGATCTCCGAAGCCGAAAAGGAATTGAAGAGCAAGCGCAAGCAGATCCAGGAGAAGCTGATCAAGTTCGCCACCCGTGTTCCTGTGTTCATGTACCTCTCTGAATACCGCGAGAAGTGCCTGAAGGATGTTATCACGCTGCTGGAGCCGAAGCTGTTCAAACTGACCACCGGTCTGGATGTGCATGACTTCGATCTGCTCTGCTCCCTGGGTGTCTTCAATGGCGAAACCATGAACCAAGCCATCTGGCAGTTCAAGCGCTATGAGGACAGCAGCCTGGAGTACACCGGCATTAATCGTCATGAGGACGAAGAGAACGTCGGCGGCTGGGATACCGTCATCCGCAAGGAAGAGTTTGAGGCGATGTTCTCTGCCCAGCAGAAGAGTATGGCAGCGCCCAAGCCTGAGCGTCCCACCTTCGTCAATCAGCCTGTTACGCCCAAGCCTCAGCCGAAGCCTGTGGCAACACCCAAACCTGTTACCCCTGTCCGTCCTGTTGTATCGCAGACCGGCTCCACCATTCGTCCGCAGCCGAAGCCTGTCGTACCGAATACGCCGGTCACTTCTCGTCCGGTTTCGCCCTATGGCTCGATCAACATTCCCGGACGCCCCGGCAGCATCAACATTGCCCAGCCTGTCCAGCACATTGATGTATCGGACATTAAGGTTGGCACGGTTGTTGGCTCCAAGGCTTTCGGTGATGGTACCGTGGTCAGCATCTATGAGAATGGCAAGTATGTGAAGGTCAAGTTCGCTGCCGGTATCAAGCAGTTTGCCATGCAGGATGCGTTTGATAAGGGATTCTTGAAGAAGAAGTAATTCCGCGAGGTGATGTATAGATGGCACATCTCAGAAGTCTGAGTACAGATACCCCCTGGCACATCGAGAAGATGGTTCGTGAGGAAGGCGATGAGCGTCGCCATCGTACTTATTGCGCGAATTACAACAAGGATACCAAGTACTGCCGGTATTTCCTCAGTGTGTGCCGAGGAACCGCTCACTGCAAACACTATGTTGATTCCAGAATCAAAGGCGACAAAGATCGCTATGAGCAAGATAGTGAACGGGAAAGCAGCAAGCCCCCAACAATTGCCCCCGGGCAGAAGTTAAACATCACACTTCCCAAGGCGTTGCCTTCCGAGGCGAAAGGTGTTACTGTCAACACTCGCGTGGTTCATCCGAAGTACGGCATCGGCATTGTGTACAGGTTCGATCAGGAACGCAAACACATTTATGTTGACTTTCCAAGCGGTGTAAAGGCATTCATCTTTCCGGATATCTTCGAGATGGGACTGCTGAAGAAAAAGTGATGAGGTTCTCATGCTATGAATAAAAAACGATTTGCAATAGCCATCTCTGTGGTGCTGATTGTACTCCTCGTGATCAGCGGAATAGCCTTTGGTATAGCGAAAACGGATCATCCGGGAAAGTATATTTTTGATGTATCGCTTGTTGTTGGGGCTACTGATTGGCTTTCATTCTTTGGATCAATCGCTGCTGCGATTTTAGGAGCAATCGTCGCGATTGTCGGCGTGTGGTGGACTTTAGCGGATAACCGAAAGCAATATCACCAAGATCAAGTCAATCAATCTCTTCCGTATTTCGCGCTGAGATTCTTTCATCACAAATCCAACTACAATCCTTTTGCCTGCTTCAGTTTTGATGAAGAAGTGTTGACCCCAGAGCATTCCTTATTTCAACCCCAATCGGAAGAAGATATAAAATATCAAGAATATCTTCAAAACAATGTATGCCTTGTTCTTGCAAACGGAAAGCAAGAATGGAAAACCGACTTTTCTGAAAAACAATGGAAACTTATTAAGCGCGAAGGATTTTATGAAAAGCGTGAAGGCGACAAATCATATACCCTTTGCCAGAGTAATCTCGTCTATACGCCAATTGAATTTGAAAACGTGGGACGAGGTGCAGCAGTTTTCATTAAGGTCGGTGTAAACCGTAGAGATTCAAAACACGGATATGTTAATATTCCTGCTCGAACCGTTGGTGAAAGATTTACCATTCGTATCTTGTCAACAAATTGTACAGATGCTGAAGTCGGTGATTATGATTTGGACGTCGTCTATTTCGATATCTTCCAGACGGTCTACAGGCAACGATTTGCATTTTCTATTGTAAAATCCGAAGAATCAAGGTATGGTTGTAGCATTAGTTACAACAGCAAACAAGAGAAATTCGATTCCTGGGAACAAATGATCAAAAGCGAGAGTTGATTCTCAAAGCGACCCGCAGTAATGCGAGCCGCTTTCTTTATGCCCAATTTTCAGAAAGGAGGCTCCGCCATGGCCTACACTCTCAGCAAATACGAGAAGGAAACAGTCATCCTCTACAACCAGAGCAATGACCGAGTGAACATCTCAACCTATGATCCTGTTCTCCGGCGCAAGCTAACCGACTTCGCAGCCAAGCACCCTGATCTGTGCCAACGTCTGGACAAGGGCAAGTATCCCGATTATGTGGAGTACGAAATCGACAAAGACAGGCTGTCCGTCCGGTTCCAGGCACCGTACAGCGAGGAGCGTAAGAGAGCAGCTGCCGAACAGGCCAAACGCCTGCTTAACCCGACCATCAAAGCAGAGGGCATCGACTGATCAAACAGCCGGTGCCTTTTCCTTTGCTGGCCAGCAAAAAACAAAACTATTCTATGGAGGTACCCTTATGAAAGACAAGACTACCCTTGAGTACGAGCGCCGGATCGCGGACAACGCCAAGAAGGCCAAGAAGCTGGCGGAAGACGCCAAGGCTCTGTACCGTGAAGGCCAGAAGCTGAAGCGCGATGCCCGTACCCATCACCTGTGCAACCTCGGCGGTATGCTGGAGACCTATCTGAAGGAACCCAGCATTCTGGAAGAGGACGATGTTCGCCATATCCTGGATGGTGTGTTCGCTGATCCCAAGGTGCAGATGGCTCTGGATCGTCTGCTGGCGAAGAAGCGTGGCCCCGTTCCCATGGCGGATGAGGCGGCTGCGGCGACCGTGGACGACGAGCAGGAGTAACCAGGAGACACGTGTCAATGCGCAACTATACACCGGTTCCGGTGTGTTGCGTCCTCCGGAGGCTCCTGCGGAGAGCATCGGCTCCGTCCCTTAACGAGGGCCGAATCCGAAAAAGGGAGCCCGGCTCCCTTCGCCAATTTCATTGGCTACCCTGGGGTACAGCCTGCGGGCTGGACTGGGGTACGACGGTGATCGGCAGCTTCCGTGAAACGGAGGTGAGCCGATGCCCTGTCCGCATTACGATCTGAAGATCGTTGGTGGCGGTCACAAGCATAGCTCTGCTGTTTCCAGCTCTGCCTATCAATCAGGCGAAAAGCTGTACAGCGAGCGAGAGCAGGTAACCCGCTATTACCCCAAGCGCAGTGAGCGCATCATCCATACGGAAATCATGCTCCCGGACAATGCTCCTCCTGAGTACATGAGCCGTGAAAGACTGTGGAACTCAGCTGAAATGAATGAGCCCCAGCATAATGCCCAGTATGCCAGACGCTTTGTCATGGCGCTGCCGCGTGAACTGTCCTATGAGGACAATCTGGAACTCGTCCGTCAATACTGCCAGGAGCAATTCGTCTCCAAGGGTATGTGTGTTGATCTGGCCTATCATTACGATGACAGTGATAACCCTCATGTTCATATCCTAACTACCATGCGAGCCATTGATGAGCAAGGCAGGTGGATGCCTAAGAGCCGCAAGGAATATATCCTTGACGAAGACGGTCAACGCATCCGCCTGCCAAGCGGTGAATGGAAGAGCCGCAAGGTTCCGACCACCGACTGGGACAACAAAGGCAATCTGGAAAAGTGGCGTCATGCCTGGGAAGTCAAACAGAATTGGTTTCTTGAACAGGCAGGCCGACCGGAACGTGTCGATATGCGATCTTTTGAAAGGCAGCAGAATGACCTTGTTCCGACCGTCCATCTTGGCCCCGAAGCCAGCGCAATGGAACGGCGTGGCATTCGTACATTCCTCGGTGATATGAACCGCGAGATCCGTAAGCACAATGCCCTGATTACTTTCGTGAAGAAGGGACTCAAGATGGTACGTGGATGGATCGACGAGATCAATAACGAAAAGGCACTCCGAGAGGAAATCCTTCAAGCCCGTGGGCCCTCTGTTCATCAGATGTTGGTTGACTACTTCGATGCCAGAAATGATGAACGTGAAGGCTGGGCTGCCAAGGCACGAATCAAAGGGATGTCCAGAGACTTGATCTTTGTGAAGGACACCGAGGCCTGGTGCGAGGCACACGGTATTTACTATGCTGCCGATCTGATTGCCAAGCTGGATGAACTGGAATCCCGAAGCAAGGCTGCAAGCGAGACCATCAGCCGAAACGATACTCGTCGAAAAACCATTGCCAAGATCAAGGAAAAGGCTGCTGTCTATGCCGAAACCAAACCTGTATTCGATAAGTATTCCAGGACATTCTTCAAGCCCCTAAAAGACCGCTATGCCAAAGAGCATGAGGATGAGTTGAAAGACCACAAGCGGGCTTATGGCTACTTGATGAAGAACCATAGCGGACAGCTCGAAGTTACCGAGCATGAATTTGACGCGGAGCTTCGCCGGATGCAGAAAGAAGATACGGCAGCTACCGTAGAACTGGAGACCATCAAGACGAACCTGACCGAGATGAAAAAGCTCAAGCGCAGGCTGGAAAAGAGCACGCCCGAACTTACCCGCGAAGAGCGCTCTCTGCATGAGCAGCTCACCCGTACTCCGGAGCGCACCCTGGAAAGGAACACACCTCGGAAACCTACTACCACCAAGAAGCATGAGCAGGCGCGATAAGCGCGTCTTGCCCATGCTTTTCTTTTTCCCATTTCGACTGTATCTCGTCGGGAAAGGAGGCAACGATGACTAACATGATCCATACCGGAGTCCATGCTCCTATTGCCGGTAAGGCTGAACCGATGTTCAACATCAAAATCGGCAATTGTGAGTATATCGTCGGTGTGTGTTTCAGCAAGACGAGCCATGACACGATTGACGATCGCCTGAAGCGCATGATTCGCAAAGAAGTCCTGACAAATAAGACCTAACACCGTCAGAGAACTTTTTTTGAAAACTGCCAAGAATAATGCACGATTACTCTTGACAAATAAGAACGTCGTCGTGATCGGCGGCAGCGGCAGCGGAAAAACAAGATTTTTTGTCAAACCTAATCTAATGCAGCTTCATTCCTCTTACGTCTTAACCGACCCGAAAGGTACGGTTTTGATTGAGTGCGGGAAGCTGCTGCAACGGGCGGGCTACCGCATTAAGGTACTGAATACGATTAACTTCAAAAAATCTATGCACTACAACCCCTTTGTGTATATCCGCAGCGAGAAAGATATTTTGAAGCTGGTAAATACGTTGATAGCGAATACCAAAGGTGAGGGAGAAAAAAGCGCGGAGGATTTTTGGGTAAAGGCAGAACGGCTTTTGTATTGCGCGTTGGTGGGCTACATCTGGTACGAAGCCCCCGCCGAGGAAATGAACTTTATTACCCTGTTGGAACTTATCAACGCCAGCGAAGCCCGCGAGGACGACGAGGAATATCAAAGCCCCGTCGATTTGCTGTTTGCCGACTTGGAAGAACGCGACCCCGACCATTTCGCGGTGAAGCAGTACCGAAAATATAAATTGGCGGCGGGCAAAACCGCAAAATCAATCCTCATTTCTTGCGGTGCGAGGCTCGCTCCTTTTGATATAAAGGAATTGCGCGATCTTATGTCCTACGACGAATTAGAACTTGACACGTTAGGCGACAGAAAAACAGCTTTGTTTTTGATTATGAGCGATACGGACAGCACGTTTAATTTTGTTATCGCTATGCTGCAATCGCAGTTATTTAATCTCTTGTGCGACAAGGCCGACGACGAATACGGCGGCAAGCTGCCGGTTCATGTTCGCTGCCTGTTAGACGAGTTTGCAAACATTGGACAAATCCCGCAGTTTGAAAAATTGATTGCCACAATCCGCAGCCGGGAAATCTCGGCTTCTATCATTCTGCAATCGCAGAGCCAGCTAAAAGCCATTTACAAGGACGCGGCAGAAATCATACTTGACAATGCCGACAGCACCTTGTTTTTGGGAGGGCGCGGGAAAAATGCAAAGGATATTTCGGAGAACTTGGGACGTGAAACAATCGACAGTTTCAACACTTCCGAAAATCGCGGCACGCAGGTTTCTCATGGCCTCAATTATCAGAAATTGGGAAAGGAGTTGATGACACAGGACGAAATCGCAGTTATGGACGGAGGAAAATGTATTTTGCAGTTGCGCGGCGTGCGCCCCTTTTTCAGCGATAAGTACGATATAACGCAGCACCCGAACTACAAATACCTTTCCGACTTCGACAAGAAAAACGCTTTTGACGTTGAACGGTATATGTCCACCCGTCCGGCAATCGTAAAGCCCGACGAACCCTTTGACATATACGAAATAGATTTGTCCGACGAGGACGCAGCCGCCGAATAAAAACGGCGGCATTTTTATTTCCAACAACATTTTTTGAGCCGTTTTAGCGGCAGAAAGCGAGGTTTATATGGATTTTTTCAACAGCGCAGTTGACGTATTGCAGACTTTGGTAATCGCGCTTGGCGCAGGACTTGGCATTTGGGGCGGCATTAACCTCATGGAGGGGTACGGCAACGATAACCCCGGCGCGAATGCTCATGTACGATAAAGAAGTAAGATACTAAAAACAAAACATAGACCGCCAG
>OLVO01002456.1_pt1 | contig 16815 bp, 13 predicted proteins | sample 1672571 | NCBI WGS metagenome assembly OLVO01 (sample SAMEA3136700, study PRJEB25190) | human gut metagenome | biome: human gut; feature: human-associated habitat; material: faeces | place: Austria | collected 2013
CCGAGCTTGTCCTTGTATTCGGCCTTGAACTTCTCAGCCAGCTCCTTGAGATCGTTGGCGTCGAGCTCGGTGTCGAGCTTCACGCCCTTCTTTTCCTTCATCTCGTCGATGAGCTGCTCAAAATACTTCTTGCCGACCTCCATGACAACGTCGGAGTACATCTGGATGAAGCGGCGGTAGGAGTCGTATGCAAAGCGGGGATTGTTGGTCTTCTTGGCGAAAGCGACGACGACCTCATCGTTCAGGCCAAGGTTCAGGATGGTGTCCATCATGCCGGGCATGGAAGCGCGTGCGCCGGAGCGGACGGAGACGAGCAGCGGGTTGTACAGATCACCGAACTTCTTACCGGTCATCTCCTCGAGCTTTTCAACGTACTCCATGATCTCGGCCTCGATCTCGGCGTTGATCTGGTGGTCGTCCTTATAATACTGTGTGCAGGCCTCGGTCGTGATGGTGAAGCCCTGCGGGACCGGCATACCGAGATTGGTCATTTCGGCCAGGTTCGCGCCCTTGCCGCCGAGCAGCTCGCGCATTTTGCCGTTGCCTTCGGAGAAAAGATAGACGTACTTGTGAGACATTTGGTAAACCCCTTTCCAGTGTTGCGGCTGGTCGCCCTTTGCGCCGCCGCCATGTCATTTTTTATCCTTCAGATTCTTCAGACAAATACATACTATACCATATTTCCGGGGGTTTGCAATCTAAAAAGTTTTTATTTTCTCTAAAAAAATGTTAGATTTCGAGACAGCCTGCACCTGAAAAACTGGCAAAAGTGCCATATCAGCGGCAAGAGAACGCAATATCAGAAATCATATTGTAAGAAATGCACATACCGTGCAGTTCTTTCCTGCTGCGCCATGCACAAAACCCGCAGCCGGGCGTGCTATCCGGCTGCGGGTGGGTTGGACTTCGGAATACGGATGGTCAGGACGATTTCGCGGTCTGTCTCCTGCCGGTCGCGGCTGGCGCTGACGCCAGCCGCGCGGACGAGATCAAGCTGATGGTCGATGGAGTTCAAGAACACGCGCACGTCGCGCAGGACGAACGTGCCGAGCTCGCGCCGCTGCGGCGCTTTGGGCGCGAGCCGCGCGTCGATGTACTGCTCCGTTTTCGCGACCGTCCACTCTCCCTGGACGATCAGGCCGATCACGCGCAGGCGCTCTTCCTCGTCCGGCAGGCGCAGAAGCGCGCGGGCATGGCGCTCGGTCAGGTGATGCTCACGCAGCGCCTGCAGAACGGACGGCGGATGGCGCAGGATGCGCAGCTTGTTGGCAACGGCGGACTGGCTCTTGCCGATGCGGCGGGCAGCCTGCTCCTGGCTCAGATGGTACTGCTGCATGAGCTTTTGCAGGCCCTCGGCCTCCTCGATGTAATCCAGATCGCGCCGCTGCAGATTTTCCACCAGCGCCAGCATCCCGGACGCCTCCTCGTCCACGTCCGCAAGCAGGCACGGGACCTCCGTCAGTCCGGCCAGCCGCGCTGCGCGCAGGCGGCGCTCTCCCGCCACCAGCTCATACGCACCGCCCGCCTTGCGGACGGTCAGCGGCTGCAAAACGCCGTACTGCCGGATGCTCCCGGCCAGCTCCTGCAGGCCGCCGGTATCAAAATGCTTGCGCGGCTGCATGGGATTGGGCCGGATCCGCGCTGTCGGCAGATACAGGACCCGGCCAGACCCCAGTACCGACGGACTTCTCGTCTTTGGCATAGCTTCTCTCCTCTGCAAGGACTTCTGACACCTCTATAGTAGGACAAGCCAGGCGCAAAAACGCGCGAAAAACGGACGCCCGCCACAATAAATTGTGGCGGGAAATCGCCAGGAAACACAAGATGTGGACAACCGTGTGGAAATTGTGGAGAACCTGCCGAATCGTGCCGCATAAACCCCGCCGTCTGCCGTTATTTATAAAAAGAATAACGATACAGCGGCACATTCCTTGCAACATGCAAAAAAATATTGTATAATGATAAAAGATTTTTAGGAATTATGTCCCGTGGCCGGGAAACTTCGGAATTACGGTGGCCATGTGCCGAGAACAGCTGCGGCTGTGACGTGAGAGCCGAGATTCAAATGAAGGGAGTTTTTTGCCATGGCCGTATTTTTTGTAAACGGAACGGAAGTCACGGTGGAGAAGAATCAGCGCCTGCTGCGCTATCTGCGCGACACGCTGCACCTGACAAGCGTCAAGGACGGCTGTTCGGAGGGCGCCTGCGGCGCGTGCACTGTGCTCATTGACGGCGAACCCATCCGCGCCTGCACACCGTTCACCGATTCGCTGGCGGGCCGTCACGTCATCACCGTCGAGGGTCTGACGGATGAAGAAAAGAGGCTCTACACCTACGCCTACGGCGAGGCCGGAGCCGTGCAGTGCGGCTTCTGTATTCCGGGTATGGTGCTGTGCACAAAGGCGCTGCTCGACCGGAACCTGAACCCGACAGACGATCAGATCCGCTATGCCCTGCGCAACAATTACTGCCGCTGCACGGGCTATGTGAAGATCATGGACGCTGTGCGTCTGGCAGCGAAATGCCGCCGCGAGGGCGTGATCCCCGAAGCGTCGGAAAACGACTGGAAGCTCGGTTCGAGCGTCCACCGCATCGACGTGGAGGAAAAGGTGCTGGGCTACGGCAAGTATCCAGACGACTGGTACCTGCCCGATATGTGCTACGGCTCCGCCGTCCGCAGCCAGTACCCGCGGGCCAGAGTCCTCGCCATCGACGCTTCGAAGGCGGAGGCGCTGCCCGGCGTCGTGCGCGTCATTACGGCGGCAGATATCCCCGGCGAAAACAAGGTCGGCCATTTGAAGCACGACCAGTATTCGCTCATCCCCATCGGCGGGCTGACGCATTATCTGGGCGACGCGATCGCGCTTGTGGTCGCGGAAACGCCGGAAATTCTGGAAAAGGCGAAGAAGCTCGTAAAAGTAACCTACGAACCGCTGCCCGCCGTCCATAACCCGCCTGAGGCATGGGCGGAGAACGCGCCGCGTGTATTTGACGAGGAAGAATCGAACGTGCAGGCGTATAAGCATATCGCGCGCGGCGACGCGGATATGGCCATCAAAAACTCCAAATACGTCATTTCGCAGCATTTCGAGACGCCGTGGACGGAGCACGCGTTTCTGGAGCCGGAATGCGCCGTCTCGTACATCGACCCGGATGGCTATGTGATGGTGCTTTCGACCGACCAGTCCTCACACACAACGCTGCACGAGTGCAAGCTCCTGCTCGGCTCTGACAAGGTCCGCGTGCAGAACCAGCTCGTCGGCGGCGGCTTCGGCGGAAAAGAGGACATGAGTGTTCAGCACCATGCCGCGCTCATCACGTACTTGACCGGCAGGACCGTCAAGGTCAAGCTCACGCGGCCCGAATCCCTGCTCATCCACCCCAAGCGCCACCCGTTCTGGATGGACTTCACCATGGGCTGTGACGAAAACGGCATCATTCAGGGCGTCAAGGCCAAGGTCTATTCCGACACCGGCGCGTTCGCCTCTCTGGGCGGCCCGGTGCTTGAGCGTGCGTGTACGCACGCAGCCGGCCCCTATAACTATCAGAATTTCGAGATCGAAGGCACGGCCTACTATACCAACAACCCGCCCGCGGGCGCGTTCCGCGGCTTCGGCGTCACGCAGACGTGCTTCGCCACCGAGACGCTTCTGAACGAAATGGCCGATAAGGTCGGCATCACCCCGTGGGAGATCCGCTACCGCAACGCCATCCGGCCCGGGCAGGAGCTGCCGAACGGCCAGATCGTCGGCGCGGAGACGGGCCTTGTCGAGACGCTGGAGGCGGTCAAGCCGTATTATGACGAGGCCATGAAACTGGGCAAGCCCGTCGGCATCGCCTGTGCGATGAAAAACGCGGGCGTCGGCGTCGGCATCCCCGACTGGGGCCGCTGCAAGCTGATCGTGGAAGACGACGCAAAGGTGCATATCTACGCGGGCGCTTCGTGCATCGGCCAGGGCGTCGGCACGGTGCTCGTGCAGATGATCGTCACGAATACGCCGCTGACGCGCGGCGATATCGTCTATGAGCGCTCGAACACCTGGATCGCACCGGATTCCGGCGATACCTCCGGCTCCCGCCAGACGCTCGTGACAGGCGAAGCGTGCAGACGGGCCTGCGAAAAGCTCGCCGCAGCGCTGGAAACCCACACGCTTGCGGAGCTTGCCGGTCAGGAATTCTACGGCGAGTATCTTGCAAAGACCGATAAGCTCGGCGCGGACGTGCCGCATCCTGTTTCGCACGTGGCCTACGGCTACGCCACGCAGATGTGTGTCGTCGACAGGAAGACTGGAAAGGTCGAATCGCTTGTCGCCGCGCATGACGTCGGCAAGGCCGTCAACCCCCGCTCGTGCGAAGGACAGATCGAGGGCGGCGTCGTCATGAGCATGGGCTATGCCCTGCGTGAGCAGTATCCGATTGACGGCAACTGCAAGCCCATCGAAAAATACGGCGAGCTCGGCCTGTTCCGGGCGCATGAGATCCCGAAGATCGTGCCCATCGTGGTCGATAAGCCGGGGCTCGACGTTGCCTGCGGCGCCATCGGCATCGGCGAGATCACGTCGATCCCCACCGCGCCCGCCATTGCCGACGCCTATTTCCGCTATGACGGTGAGCGCCGCACAAAGCTCCCGCTTGCCAACACGCCGTATGAAAGGAGGGGAAAGTAAGATGGCTGTCAAAAAACGCTTCCCCTATAAGGCGGCCTTTGTCGCCTGCAATGGCGGCTGCCGCGCCACGGCAGAGTGCCAGTACGGCTGCGTCGGCTGCGAGCTGTGCGTGAACGTATGCAAATTCGAGGCCATCGCCCTGAATGAATACGGCGTGGCCGAGGTCGACGAGGACAAGTGCATCGCCTGCGGCAAATGCGTGCGCGAATGCCCGCGTGAGCTCATCCGCATCCACGAATGCGCGAACCCCGTCGCCGTCAAGTGCTCCAACAAAGACCCCGGCAAGGACGCGCGGAGGATGTGTCAGGTCAGCTGCATCGGCTGCGGCATCTGTCAGAAGGTCTGCCCGGCCGGCGCGATCACCGTGACGGACAATCTCTCCCACATCGACGAGTCCGTCTGCCTGTCCTGCGGCCAGTGCGCCGTCAAATGCCCCCGCCATGCGATCTGCGACCTGCGCGGGATCCTGACGGAAAAACGGTAAAAACACATAAAAAGGCTGCCGACCGGCAGCCTTTTTCATATTCAAAGCTCCCCGATAAACTCCAGCACGCATTCGCGCAGGCGGGCGATGCCCTCCGGCAGATGGCCGCCCGGGCGCAGGCCCATGCCGAGTTCGCGGCTGACGCTCGGGCTGACCGGGAGCGTCTTCACACCGTTCAGCTTGCCGCGGAGCATCATCTCCGCCATCATCGAGATTCCAAGCCCCTTGCCGACCATGCGGATGACCGTCTCGTCGTCGACGTGGCAGGGGCGGATGACAGGCTTCACGCCGTATTTCCGGAACGCCGCGCCCACGTCGATATCGAACCGGCCATAGGGCATCAGGAAGTCCCGACCCTCGAATTCCGTGATTGGGAACGTCTCGCGGTCGTCCGTAGGGTAATCCGCCGGTAAAATGGCGTACATCGCGTCGTTGTGCAGCGGCGTCCAGTCGCAGGCGAAGGCGCTCTGCCGCGCAGCGAAGATCACGTCTGTGCGCCACGCCTCAAGCAGCTCGAACGGCTCGAGTTCATGGTCGACCGTCCGCAGATCGACGTCGATGTGCGGGCAGACGCGCCGGAACCGGTAGAGGATCTCCGGCATCCAGCGCATGGCGATGCTGGCATAGGCCGCGACGCGGATGGTCTGCGCCGATTTTTCCGTGATCGCGGAGATCTGGTTCTCCAGCCGCGCGTTTGCGCGCAGAAATTCGCGGATGGCGGGCATGAGCGCATTGCCCTCCTCGGTCAGGGCAATGCCGCTGTGGTCGCGCTGCACCAGCGTCAGACCGATCTCCCGTTCCAGACTGTCGACCAGATGCGTCAGCCCCGACTGCGTATAGCCGACGACCTCCGCCGCTCTGGAAAGACTGCCGAGATCAACGGCTGTCATTAAAATTTCAAGCTTTCTGCTGTCCATGCGCCGCTCCTTTCCGGGTGGATATGACAAGGGATATGATAAACCGTCATAGAACCATTATAATCACGCGCTTCCATTTTGCAAGCCCTGCGTTTACAATCGGTTCATAAATTAAAGGAGCGCACACAAAATGACGACAAAAAAACTGACGCGCAGACAGCGCATTCTGGTCGCGACGACCCTGTTCGGTATGTTCTTCGGCGCAGGCAACCTTATTTTCCCCGTCCACCTCGGTCAGATGGCGGGCAGCAATGTGATCCCGGCCATCATCGGCTTTATTATCACCGCCGTCGGCATTCCCATCTTTGGCGTCGCCGCCATCGGCGTGACGCACTCGGACGGCTTGCAGACGCTCTCCGGCAAGGTCGGCAAGGGCTACGGCATTTTCTTCACGTGCCTGCTCTATCTGACCATCGGCCCGCTGTTCGCCATTCCCAGATGCGCGACCGTCTCGTTTACGACCGGCGTTTCTCCGATGCTCCCGGAGACTGCGCAGCCGCTGGCGCTGCTGCTGTTCTCCGCCGTCTTCTTCGCGTTCGTGCTGTTCTTCTCACTGCGTCCGGGCAAGATCACGGTCTGGATCGGCAAGATCATCAATCCCGTCTTCCTGCTGTTTCTGGCCGTGCTCGTGATCGCGGCGCTGCTGAAGCCCGGCGCGTCCATCTCGGACGTGGCCCCGACCGAGCCTTACGCCACCAAAACAAGCGCGTTCTTCTCCTCGTTCATCGAGGGCTACGGCACCATGGACGCCATCGCGGGTCTTGCCTTCGGCATTGTGGTCATCGATGTCATCCGCCGCATGGGCGTTGACAATGACGACGCGGTCGCCGTCGATGTGCTGGGTTCCGGCGTGCTGACTGGGCTTCTCATGGCGGTCATTTACGTCGTTACGATCCTCATGGGCACGCAGTCGCGCGGGCTGTTTGAGATCTCCGACAACGGCGGCATCGCCCTGACGCAGATCGCGGGGCATTACTTCGGCGGCGTCGGCCAGATCATTCTCGCCGTCACCATTACCTTCGCCTGTCTCAAAACCTCCATCGGCCTCGTGACCTCCTGCTCGGAAACGTTCGTCAAGATGACGCACGGGAAAATTTCCTATAAGCTCTGGGCGATTTTGTTCACGCTGTTCTCCTTCGCCGTCTCCAACGTGGGCCTGAGTGCGATCATCGAGTATTCCATCCCCGTGCTCATGCTCATCTATCCGCCCGCCACCGCACTGATCATTTTGGCCTTCGCGGGCAAGCTCTTCCGGCACGACCGCGCCGTGTATCTTTCGACCATGATCTTCACGTGGGCTGCGGCGATCTTCGACTTTTTCAAGACGCTGCCCGCCGGTGTGCGGACGGCCCTGCGGCTCGACGCGCCGGTCGAGCTGGCGAAACGGTATCTGCCGCTGTTCGACCTGAACCTCGGCTGGCTGCTCCCGGCTGTTGCCGGCTTTGTCATCGGCATGGCGATCCATCTTTCCAGACGCGGCCGCGCAAAATAATTGGCACAAACAGAAATTCCGTGAAGAACCGAAACTTGTACCGGTTCTTCACGGATTTTTGATTAGGGTGTATCTGAAAACTCATGATGTGACCGGCAGCGAGGGATTTTTGCGTTGCGCAAGACATTTTTTCGCAGGAATACTGACGTATTTCAAGGAAAAATGACGCGGCGCACCGCAAAAAGGCCCGCTGTCCGGGTGCGTTGGGAGTTTTCAGATACACCCTAGCGTCTCAGCGGATGGTCACAAGCTCGTAGGTATCCTGGCCGATGCCGAGCTTTTTGCCGTGCTCGATCAGATCCTGCCAGTGCGTATTGTCATGCGCGGCATGGAAGCGGTCACAGTCGTGCTCGTGCTTCAGATCGGTGATGGCGCTGTTTGGAAGAACCGGCTGACGGTTGATAGCCTCAGCGCAGGCCAGATCCAGCGCGACGGGGTCGGCAGATGCGAACATGCCGACGTCCGGGACAATGGGGACGTCGTTTTCCGGGTGGCAGTCGCAGTTCGGCGAAACGTCGCGGACAATGTTGATGCAGTAGCTGGGACGACCGTCCAGCACGGCCTTGGCGTATTCCGCAATCTTGCAGTTGAGGAGCCTGACACTGGCTTGGAAAGTCGGATGGATGGCGTCCTTGGGACAGACCGCGATGCAGCGGCCGCAGCCGACGCAGTTGTTCTGGTCAATATGGCATTTTTTGTCCGCGATCTGCGGGCCGTTGTGCGCGCAGATCTTTGCGCAGGCACCGCAGCCGACGCACAGGTCTGTTTTGACATACGGCTTGCCGTCGGCGTGCATGGCCATCTTGCCCGCACGCGAGCCGCAGCCCATGCCGATGTTCTTGAGCGCGCCGCCGAAGCCCGCTTCCTCATGGCCCTTGAAGTGCGCCAGTGAGATCACGATATCCGCGTCCATCACGGCCCGGCCGATACGGGCGGTCTTGCAGTATTCGCCGCCCGCGACGGGAACCTCGATATCGTCCGAACCCTTCAGGCCGTCGGCGATAATGACATGACAGCCGGTGGAGAACGGGGAATAGCCGTTTAAGTACGCGGTGTCCATATGCTCGAGCGCATTTTTGCGGCTGCCGACATAGAGCGTGTTGCAGTCTGTGATGAAGGGCCTGCCGCCGCGTTCCTTGATGAAGTCGGCGACAACCTTGGCATAGTTCGCACGCAGGAACGACAGGTTGCCGAGCTCACCGAAGTGCAGCTTGATGGCGACGAACTTGCCGTCAAAGTCGATCTGAGAAAACTCTGATTGTTCCAGCAGCTTCCGAAGCTTATCGAGCTGGCTCACGCCGTTGCGGCAGCGGAAATCGGTAAAATAAACCTTGGATGCAGGCATGAAGGTGTCCTCCTTTTATTGTTTTTTCATCATACCGCACCCGCCGGATTTTGTCAACGCAGACACTCAAGTAACCGCTGATCGAATCGGCAAGAGTTGTCAGCGAGAGATTTTGTCCCAAATGAAAGTTTGAAAAGCGCAGGAATACTGTATGTATTTCAAGTTTTTCAAACTGCACAGTTGGGGCAAAAGACCCGCTGACAGCCGCAGACGATTGAATCATCGGTTACTCAAGGGATGGAAAACAGGTAATTCTGCAGGCTGAACCCCGCCGCAAAGGGCCGCATGAAGTTCCAGTAGCCAAGCCCCAGCAGGCCATATTCCGTCAACAGTCCGAACTTTGCCAGCGCGCTGCGCGCGTCCTCGAACCAGACCTCGTGCGGCTGTCCGGCCTCGTCCAGATAGGTGAAATACGGCGTCTGCGCCTGCTCGTCAAATTGAATTTCCGCGCCATACTGCACCGCAAGCAGCGGGGCGGCCTCGTTCCCGATGGACTGCGCCCGCGTCGCCCCCGCCGTGAACGGCAGTGTCCAGTCGTAAGCATAGTTTGGAAACCCCAGCAGAATCTTCCCCGGCTCCATCTGCGTCAGCGCAAACTCCACCACCCGCCGCACCGCCCCAATCGGCGCCACCGCCATCGGCGGGCCATAGGTGTAGCCCCATTCATATGGATGTACATAGTTAGCACACAAGCCGAAAAGCCTTGAAACACAAGGAGAAAATGAGAAGCAGTATTTGCAAAACGATCTCATGAACAAGCACGGTAAACCTGAATACCAAGAAAAACACGATTTGACAAAAAATCAAATCGTGCTTTTTCTATAACATAGATTATCAACCCCAAACAGAGAAAGGAGCAGCAAGGATGGTGCAGACCTCCATATCAGAATATTTCTACGGCGAAGAATCCGAGCAGTTCAGTTACTTCCGGATTCCCAGATTGTTGGTACGCAGCAAGAAATTCAAGACGCTCTCCACCGACGCGAAGCTGCTGTATGGCCTGATGCTCGACCGCATGGGGCTATCCGCCAAACACGGCTGGTATGACGAGCTGGGACGTGTTTACATTTACTACACGCTCGACGAAATTCAGACCGACCTCATGTGCGGACACAATAAGGCCGTTCGTCTGCTGGCTGAGCTGGATACGGGCAAGACAGGCTTTGGCCTGATCGAGCGCGTGAAGCAGGGGCAAGGCCGTCCAGCAAAGATTTACGTCAAAAAATTCACCACGACCGATGTACCGGAAACTCCCCTTTCTGCGCCCATTTCAGACTTCCCGGATTCGGAAATTCAGACTTCCCAAAATCAAACTTCCAGACTTCCGCTTTTGGGAAGTCAAGACTTCCCAAAACGGGAAGCAAGTTATTTAGATAATATCTATCCTGAGTTTAGCTATCCTGATCCATCTATCTATCCGGCGCAAGCGCCGCCGGGAAATGGAGATCGATTGATTGAGCGATGGAGTTTGAAAGAGCGTGTCAGAAGTCAAATCGAATATGACGCGCTCTGTACGCAGTACGCCGCCGAGGATGTGGACGCGCTGGTGGAGCTGATCTCGGAAGTCCTGAGCAGTACCGCCGACGCTGTCCGGCTGGGAAAAGAACAAATCCCCATCGAGATCATCAAGGAGCGGTTCCGGCAGCTCACACAGATGCACGTTGCCTACATTCTGGACAGTCTGCGGACAACCACAACACAAATCAATAATATCAAAGCCTATCTTCTGACCGCGTTATACAACGCGCCGACGACGATGGGCTTTTTCTATTCCGCACAGGTGCGGCACGATTTCGGCAGAAAATAGGTCTCACGGTGAGACGTATTTTTTGATATAAAAATTCAATTTTGGAGGTAACACATGGCAGAAGAAAAAGCACGCGACCCGACGAAGCCGGAGATCAAGCCGGTCAACATCCCGCTTGCCAAAATCCACGACCTGCCCGGCAGCGTATTCGCACCGCCGAGTCCGAAAAGTCTTGAAGCATTGACGAGCAGCATCGTTCTCAGAGGCGTACAAGAGCCGGTTATCCTGCGGCAGCGCGAGGATGGCGAGTTTCAGATCGTTTCCGGCAACCGCCGCCGCAAAGCCAGTGAGCTTGCGAAGAAAACAGAGATTCCCGCGTTCATCTATGATATGACGGAAAAAGAGGCGCGGGATTTCCGTTTGCGCGGCAATGCGAAAGGCACACCGCCCGGAAAGCTGCTGCCCGAAAGTGAGATCGGCAAGAAACGTGAAGCACCCGCAAAAACGCCGGACAAGGCTGCGGAAAATAAGACACCGGTTACGCAGCCAAAGCCGTCTGAAAAGGCCGCCGAGGTAAAAGTCGCACCCACACCAGCGCAGAAGAAACAGGATGAAAAACCGAAAGCGGCTGCACCTACGGAAAAGGCTGACGCAGACGGCAAAACTCCGGTCATGCCACCGAAATCGCCAGACAAGGCCGCTGATGCAAAACCTGCGCCAACGCCGGAGGCGAAGAAACCGGAAGAAAAGCCGAAAGCGGTTCCGTCTCTGGAAAATGAGGATGCAGACGGTAAAAAACCGGATATATCTCCGAAACCGCTTGAAAAGCCAGCCGAGATAAAACCAACGCCCACGCCGGAGCAGAAAAAGCCGGAGGACACGCCGAAAACGGCTGCACCTACGGAAAAGATTGATGCAGACGGAAAGAAACCGGGCGTACCGCAGAAGCCATCTGAGAAGCCTACTGAGTTCAAGTCCGCACCGGTGTCCGAGCCGAAAAACCCGGAAGAAAAACCGAAAACGGACGCGCCCACGGAAAAGGCCAGTACAGACAGCAAGGGTTCGACCACACAGCCGAAGCCGCAGGAAAAGGTCGCAGAGGTCAAACCTGCCCCGGCAGTCATGCCTGGTCCTGCTGCCCTTGGTCCGACTGGAACGAAAATCACAAAGATTTTTGAGGATCGGCTGCTGCCCCCGGATGAAAAAGCCATGAAAGATTTGCCAATCCCCAGTGATGGTGAATCGTATTTCATCACGCTGCATCCAAGCTATTTGGAAAAATCGGAGCTGAATACCGTCTCTGTTGATGTGTCCAGCGACGATTACATGGAGCTGAAAAAGTCCATCGAGCTGAACGGTGTGAAAGAACCGGTTCTGACCAGAATCAATCCCAAGGGCGGTTTGGAAATCCTTTCAGGCCAGCGACGGCACATGATCGCGCGGGAGTTCAACTATCCTGTTCCGGCCATCATTCAGAAAATTGACGACAATGATGCGATGATCCTTGTCGCGGACAGCAATCTGCATCGGCCGCATATTTCTACATACGATCTTTCGCGGACGCTGCGCAATAAAATGACCGCGATGAAACGCAAGGCAGGACGGAAGAAACGCGGCATACCGGGTGCGGACGAGCTGCAAAGTGACGCAATGCTGGCAAAGGAAATGGGCATCAGCACCAGCAGACTGAACCGAATTATCCGCCTTTCCGAAGCAACCAAAGCTGTCTGCGATGCAGTGGATGATAACTCGCTGGAATTGTCGATTGCATCAGATTTGTCATTCCTGTCTCCAGAACATCAAAATGCCGTCATTGATCTGGTTGACCTGAACCTGAAACCAACGGTCAAACGTGTACAGCGTTTAAGAGACGCAGAGAAACGCGGAAATCTGGACGATAAGACGATGCGGGCGATTCTGGAGGACAAAGATATTCAGCCGGTCAAGCCACCTGAGCCGCCGAAGCCAGCGCCGACGCAGCCAGACCCACCGTTTCCGGTTGCGTCAATGGTAACACCCAACGTGTCGCCAGCACCGGCACCGCCGGACATGAAGCCGGTCATGCCGGAGCCGCCGAAACAGGAAAACACTCCGCAGCCGCCCGCAGCACAGCCAGCGGAAAAGCCGGAGGAGGCACCGGAAATGGGCGGCAGCGTCATTTCACTCCACACGGAGAACAAGCAGCCGAGCGAACCCAAAGCGGCTGATGAAGAACCGATTGAGTTCAATTCGCAGCGCGACAATATGTACGCGACCAAGGTTACACTGGGCGGCGACCGGCTGCGCAGATACTTTCCGGACGTTTCTATGAAGCCAATCGAAATCGTGGAAAGCATCTATTCCGCGCTGGAGGAACGCCGTCAGCGTGAAATTCACGCACAGCAGAAAAAAGACATTCTGCATCCGGGCAAGCCTGCCCCCACACGCTAATATGCACCATCGAAAGCTGTTGCACCGTCTGGTGGTGCCGCCCTGACAATTATATTTAGGAGGATTCACACATGAATTACCACCCCAAGCACAAATCCAACTCGCGCACCGCCGTCTGGATCGGTGCTGGCGTTCTCGCCGCCGTTGCCATCGGCGCGATCATTTTCATCATCGTTACGCTCCGCTCTCCCATGACAAAGGAAGAAGCCCGCGCCAAAGCCGGAATCGTTTATGATTCTTCCGCCACTGAGGGCGGTTGGGATAACCTTTCGCCGGAGGAGATCGAAGCACGTCTGAACGAAAAAGTAGCCGAGGGCATGATTAACATTTCGGCCAACACGGCCCCAATCTTTGAGGACGGTTCTTCGGAGGGAAACTTGATGCTGGTCAACGAGAGCATCAATAATTATCCACAAAAGGTCCAGATTGTCCGCAATGACACGGGCGAACAGATTTACGAATCCGGCGCTATCGCCGTCGGCAGCAAAATTGAACGCGCGAAGCTGGATGTTGTTCTCCCCGCTGGTACATACGAATGTACCGCGTATTTTCACAACTTGGACCCCGAAACCGGCGATATTATCGGCACAGCTGGGGCAATCATCACAATCACAATTCAACACTAATTTTAATCAAAGGAGTCATTACAATGAAGAACACTAAGAAAATCGTATCTCTCATTCTCGCTATCTGCATGATCGCATCCCTCGCCATTTCTGCTTCTGCTGCAAATACCGTTGACGCTTCGGGAGGCACCGGCACATCCAGTGTCACGCTCTCGTCCACCGCGGACGGCAGCATCGGCGGCGACCCCGCAGCCACCAAAATGAGCGTCACTGTTCCGACCGTTCTGCCCATCGCTGTTGGCACGGATGGAACGGTTTCTACTGCGACCGACGCGAAGATCGTCAACAACAGTTTTGGTGCAGTCAAGGTCAACTCTGTGAGCATTGAAGCCGCGCAGGGCTGGTCGCTGGCTGCGTTCGGCGACAAGGCCACGCTCGCCCATGAAAAGGTCAACTCCAACAAGTTTGGCTTCTCCCTCCGCCTCGGTGACGGCGAAAAGAAGATGACCGATAACAAGAACGCTTCCAAGCAGACCCTTCTGGACGCTGCCGCTGAAGGCTGCTACATGAGCGGTGTGGGTGATACCTCTGCAAACAGCATCGGCATTGCCTATGACGCCATCGTTACGCCGGTCAGCGAAGCCGTGACCAACACCGCCATCGCAAGCGTCCTGTTCATCATCGCTTGGGATGCAGTCTAATTCAATCGCCTATCGCACAGGGGAACGCGCAAGCGTTCCCCTTACCTGATTCTAGGAGGTATTCAACGTGAAGAAAAAACGAATCCTCGCAATGATCCTTGCCGTAGCGTCGTGCCTGTCGTTGGCCGTCAGCGCGTCGGCGGCAAGCACAGCCAGAAAAGCTACAGATTTCAAGGACTTTGACCGCAACGCATGGTACGCGGATGCTGTCAGTGCCGCCGTGGACAACGGACTTTTGTACGGCAAATCCAGCACGATCATCGATCCGAACGGCGACATGACCCGTGCGGAAATGGCCGCGATCATCAACCGCTCGTTCGGCTGCTACGCGAAAGCTGACATTTCCAAGTACAAGGATGTTTCCAAAGACAAATGGTATTTTGAAGATGTGGCCATGGCGGTGCAAATGGGAACGTACAACGGTCGAAGCAATTCAATCATGGCCCCGGACGCGACCATCACACGGCAGGAAGCCATGACCGTGGTAGCAAGAGCGTTGGAGCTGGACTACGATTCGTATTCCAAAACAGATCTGTCCGCGTTCTCCGACCGAAGCGAGATTTCCAACTGGGCGATGCCTTATGTGCGCGCGATGGTCGGTGCAGACTATATTCATGGTCGCGGCAAAGTCCTTGCCCCGTTGGACAATATCACGCGCGCGGAATTTGCGCAGATTTTTTACAACATCATTGGCACTTACATTGTGTCCAAAGGCACTTACGACAAGGACATTAAAGGCAGCGTTCTCATTCGTACCGACGACGTGGAACTGAAAAATCTGACCGTGGACGGCGATTTGATTATCGGCTGCGGTGCAGCCGATGGTAAAATCACGCTCGATAACGTGACCGTCAAGGGCAGATTGCTTGTCTGGGGCGGCGGTACAAAAGCTGTTTACTGCAACGCTGGGACGAATATGCCCGCTGTTGTCGTAGCCCGCGTAGACGATGCAGTCAAGGTCATTTATGACCGTGACAGTACGCTCGCCGTCATCGACACCATCAAAGTCAGAATTACAGAAAGAGCAAAGCAGCACAAGGAAACGGAAGTCATTTTTTACGACGTTTCCGGACTGCGCGAAGCCCAGAAGCAGCTCAACGCGATTGTCGCGGACAATCAGATTGATATTACTGCTCCTGCTCATCTATATGCTCTGGTCGGAGAATCCAGCGTGAAAGCCGAGTTCATCAACAATAGCAAGAACGATACCTATAAGGTAGAAATTCGCCGCAACAAAGACAATGCGCTCATTGCCGACGCTTTTGAGCTTGCCGCCGGAAAATCTATCTCGACGCTTACGCTTCTCGAAATTCCGGAGTTCGGCAATGTGGATTGCACGGTCACGATCACAGCATTCCGTGACGGTAAGCAGATCGGCACGCTGAACACAGAGCTGACCTTGCACACAGCGTATTTGTGGCCCAAGGAGGTGCGCTGATGAACAATGTTAAAAAAGCAGCGGCGCTGCTTCTGGCGCTGGCACTCATTTTCGCGCTTCCTGTGCCTGCGTCGGCAGCGGAAACGACCGAGGCGCGCGTGCCGGTGACGCTCACCGTGGTCAATACGGTTTCTCCGATTTCATGTACGGTTCCGGCTTGTCTGCCCGTGTCGCTGGTGGACGGTTATGTAGTCTGCGCCAACAACGCCGCTATCACAAATACTGGAAAGAACGGTGCAATTAAAGTCACAAAGGTTGACGTGCAGGCAGGTACGTTTGAAATCGGCAATTTCGATGATTTCAGTGCAGGGAAAAACAGCATCGCACTTAGCATCAATGGTTGTAACACGAAAGGCGCGGGCAGTCTGACGCTTGTGGACGGTGCGTTCCCGGCGATTGCCGCCGAGAAAAATCTCGCCATCCGATATAAAGCCAAGGTTTCCGCGAGTGAAGCCGTCACGAACATCAACGCCGCGACCGTGATCTTCACGATCGCCGCTGTAAACGAAAAGGAGGCTGCATAATGAAGAATTTCAAGAAATTCACCGCATTTGTGCTGGCTCTTTGTATGCTGTTTTCGCTGTCCGTCGCGGCATTTGCCGCCGAAGCGGACGAACACACGATCTATGACAGCGCGCCTGACGAAGAACCCGCGATTTCCACCGAAGCTGCCACCTCCGGCACGATCCCCGGCAGCAAGATCAAGTGGGAGCTGAACGAACACAACTGGCTGATGATCTCCGGCTCCGGCGATTGTGATCCTTTCACCAGCAAGGACGACCAGCCTTGGGCGGCTGTCCGGGATCAGATCACGCAGGTCTGGTTTGATGACATGGAAAACCTCCGAATTTCCGATCTCGCGTACTGGTTTGAGGACTGCGTCAATCTGACCACGGCTGAGATCCCCGGCACCACGCCGACAATTGGCAAACACGCCTTTTACAACTGCCCGAAGCTGTCTACGCTCACAATTTATTACGGAGAGGACATCTTGGAGAGCATTGGCGAAGATGCGTTCTGGCGGGAAT
>OLVO01002458.1_pt1 | contig 16809 bp, 12 predicted proteins | sample 1672571 | NCBI WGS metagenome assembly OLVO01 (sample SAMEA3136700, study PRJEB25190) | human gut metagenome | biome: human gut; feature: human-associated habitat; material: faeces | place: Austria | collected 2013
TTAGATGGATATTTTGATGTTCAAGAAGAACAAGGAAATGACATTGCAAGATTAAAAAGAAATTATGAATATTGGAAAAAGGCGCACAAATAATTTTTTATATAGATATACTACTGGTTAAATAGTGTATGCTATTATCCTAATTCAGTTTTTTACGAATGTCCAGTTTGTGGACAATATGAATATTCAATGGAGAATAGTACATATGAAGAATTAGATGATAAAGAATTAGTAAATCAAGCATTATATATGACGGCATATTTGTATGAAGGAAGTGATATTTATCCGAATCAATTTGAGCCAGACAAAAAGATTGATAAGGGTTTAAGAACAATATAAAAATAGTAAAGCATATAAAAATGTTTCTGAAAAGTTGTTTTCTAACAAGTGAAGTATGAAACATATTTATATGCTTTTTTGATGTATAGGAAAATCCTCCTAAAATAATTTTTAAAAAATCATTCCACCAACGAGATTAACAACAACCGCCGCAACCCATGCGATACTGCATTGAAGTAATATGACAAGCAATGCCCATTTTCCACCAAGTTCACGCTTTATTGAAGCTATTGCCGCAACACAAGGTGTGTACAAGAGGCAGAATACTAAGAGTGCCATTGCGTTTACAGGTGATATGATTCCGAGTAAAAATGATGTTTTTGGTATAAGTACCGAAAGTGTTGATACCACGCTTTCTTTAGCCATAAATCCGCAGATAAGTGCCGTGCATATACGCCAGTCGCCAAATCCGGCAGGCGAAAAGACAGGAGCGATAACGCCCGCTATGGATGCTAAAATACTTGATTTTGAGTCTTCTACCACATTGAATCTGAAATCAAAATTTTGTAATACCCATATGACGATTGTAGCAAGAAAGATTATGGTGAAGGCTTTCTGGAGAAAGTCTTTCGCTTTTTCCCATAAAAGCTGTGTCACATTCTTCGCTCCCGGCAGACGATAGTTAGGAAGCTCCATAACAAATGGAACGGGTTCGCCTTTGAAGAGTGTTCTTCTAAATATCAGTGCGGCAGTTATGGCAAAAATAATGCCAATAAAATAGAGAAGTATCATGACGAGTGCTGCGTTGCCGGGGAAAAACGCAGTTGCAAAAAATGCGTATATAGGCAGTTTTGCCGAGCAGCTCATAAAAGGTGTGAGCAGTATCGTCATTTTTCTGTCGCGTTCTGAGGAAAGAGTTCTGCTTGCCATAACACCGGGAACTGTACAGCCGAAGCCTATGAGCATAGGGACTATGCTTCTGCCGGAAAGTCCTATTTTTCTTAAAAGCTTATCCATGATAAATGCAACACGAGCCATATAACCGCTGTCCTCCAGCAATGACAAAAACAAAAATAATGTTACTATAATAGGAAGAAAGCTGAGTACACTTCCCACACCGTTAAATATTCCGTCAATTACAAGAGAATGAAGGACACTGTTTACATTGAGTGATGTCAGAGCTTTGTCTGCAGCATTTGTGAGAAACTCGATACCAAGTTCAAGCAGGTTTGAAAGTGCAGCACCGATTACATTAAATGTAAGATAGAATACGAGTGCCATGATGATGGCAAAACTTGGGAGTGCCGTGTATTTTCCGGTCAGTACCTTGTCGATTTTTCGGCTTCTCGTATGTTCTTTACTTTCGTGTGGTTTTACAACAGTTCCATCGCAGGTTTTTAATATAAAGTGAAATCTCATGTCGGCTATGGCTTCTGCACGGTCGAGCATTCTGTCTTCTTCCATCTGCTGGATAATCTGTTCAAGTATATTTGACTCTTTTTCATTTAAGTTAAGGGATTCTTTGATAAGAGAGTCACCTTCGGCAAGTTTTGATGCTGCAAATCGTACAGGGATATAAGCCTTTTTGGCTTTGTCCTCGATGAGGTGCATAATTCCGTGAATACAAGCATGGACGGCACTGCCGTTATCATCAGGAGAGCAGAAATCGGTTCTTATAGGTGTTTCCTGATATTTTGTTACATGGAGTGCATGGTCTATAAGTTCTTCTATGCCTTCGTTTTTTGCAGCAGATATAGGAATTACCGGGACGCCGAGCTGTTTTTCCATCTCATTTATATGTATTGCACCACCATTTTCCCTTACCTCATCCATCATATTAAGGGCAATGACCATTGGAATATTAAGTTCAAGAAGCTGCATTGTCAGATATAGATTTCTTTCTATATTAGAGGCATCGACAATGTTTATGATACCTTTCGGTTTATCTTTCAGTATAAATTCTCTGGTTACTATTTCCTCGCTTGTATAAGGCGACATTGAATATATACCGGGCAGATCGGTGATAAGGGTGTTTTTGTGGTCTTTTATCACACCGTCTTTTCTGTCTACCGTTACACCAGGAAAGTTCCCTACATGCTGGTTTGAACCGGTAAGTCTGTTAAAAAGTGTTGTTTTGCCACAGTTTTGGTTGCCGACAAGGGCAAAAGTCAATACTTCATCATCAGGCAGAGGATTGTGGTGTTCTTTTTTATGTTCTTCGTTATATTCGCCAAATCCTGGATGAGGAATCGACTTGTGTGGTTTGCTTTCCTTCGGTGTTTTATCGGATACAATCGGTTCAACTTCAATTTTTTTCGCATCGTCAAGTCTAAGTGTCAGATCGTATCCGTGAAGTTGTAATTCAAGCGGATCACCCATAGGTGCAAGTTTTATAAGAGAGAGAGTAGTTCCTTTTATAAGTCCCATATAGAGAAAATGCTGTCTTAAAGCACCCTCACCGCCAACGGATATTATTTTGGCACTGTCACCGGCTTTTAAGTCACTAAGATTTATTTTTTTGTTCATTTTATCCTCATTTCCGAGCAATGATTAGTTATTAAGCTAAGATACGAATTAGTATTTGTAATATAAAAGCCATTTGTGTTTGCTCAGGTACAAACAGCCACTTTTTGATATGATTTATCAAAAAACATCTGATTACTGATAAATCTTATCAAAAAGCGGGACTGTTCGCAATAGTTAAATAAAAATCAATCAGATGATAAGCCACAGTTTAGTCATGAAAAGACAATGAATGTATAGTATTAATATCTATACTGAATATGTGAATAATTATACACTAGAAAACGAGGGGAGATAAAATAGAGTAATACAGAGTGTTTAAAAAAATTAAAGAAATAAAATTAAATTTTATATTTTAATTGCTTCAGATTTGTGGTATTATATTATGACAAAAGAAAATAGCTATTAGTCACATCATATATGTGAACAGTGACGAAAGTTCGGGAGGTAGGTCTTATGGCTGATGTTAATCAGGAAGTTAAAGAATTAAAAGAGAAGATTGAGTTTTGTTCGTATGTTATGAAATATGGGAGACTGATTGATATGTCTTCTGATCAGACTGTTAAAGCGTTCAAACTTAAATGCGAATTGGAAGATGAGCTGAGATTCATCGAATTAAAAAATAAAAATGGAGGCAAATAAAAGAGTGCTGCCAGAAATTAAAACTACCGCAATATTATCCTATAATAAAGCGGTAGTTTTTTTGTTTGAATTTTTACATTGAAATTAATTTGGAAAAATCACAAATTTTTGTTTAAAATCTGTAATGTTAAATTAAAAAATCTTTACTCCATAGGGTTCTAATGTAAGTTTATCACCTGATATAGTGCTGAAACTTAATTCTTTATCAGTGACATTCAGGTAAAATTCTATTGTATCACCGTTTTCGTCCTCACGCTTATGATATTCTATTCCATCGGGGAGTACATAGTATGGTGTTTCTGTTTCTTCAAGCATAGTCTTGAAAAGCTCAGACATTGTATTCATATCAAGTCTTGCAGCAACATAGTATGATTTGCCATCACCATATGTTTTTCGTGTTACAACGGGAGTTCCGGCATAAAAATCACTGTCATATCTTGCGATAACATCTGCATCTGATACACGGAGAATTTCAGCATAATCACGGATTTTGGCTTTGTTTCCATTTGTGAATGTGGCTGAATTTTTGTCGCAGTCATAAAGTGTATCAATTTCTTCACTTATTAAGCCAAATAGCTCGCTAAGTCCGTTGCCTGGAAAACCACCGAGAAAACAGAGTGTGTTATCATCTACATAACCCGTGAGATATGTTGCAAGGAGCTGACCGCCTCGTTTTACAAATTTTTTGAGATTATCAGCTGTGCCCGGTCTTAACATATATAGCATAGGTGCGACAACTACATTGTAGTCGTCAAGATTATCATCTGATGCTACTACATTCATGTCTATTCCAAGTTTTAAAAATTCATGGTAAATGTCAGCACAGGTCTGAGGATAATTTTTTGTTTCGTCTGAAAGTCCACGCATATTTTCAATAGCCCACATATTATCCCAGTCAAAGAGAAGTGCTGCTTTAGGTTTTACCAGTGTTCCCTTTACCTTTGAGAGATTGTCAAGCATTTCTCCGACTTTGGCAACTTCTTTAAATATTCTGGTATCATCGGTGCCTAGATGGTCTACGACTGCACCGTGGAACTGTTCAAAAGCACCTCTGCTCTTTCGCCACTGGAAATACTGTACCGTGTCAGAACCACATCCTACAGCCTGTGCAGAAAAGAGTTTATGCACACCGGGACGCTTGAGTTTGTTGTATCTGTGCCAGTTTGCAAGTCCCGGAGCACTTTCCATAAGCATATAAGGCTGGTCTTTTTTCATTGAACGCATAACTGCGTGGTCAAAAGAACTTCTCGCCATTGTGTCGGCAAAAGTTTCATAGTTATTATGGAAGAAAGGATAAGAGTCCCATGAAATAACATCAAGCTCTTTTGCCATCACACGATAATCAAGCCCTGGGAAAAGCTGCATAAAGTTTGTTGTGACAGGAATATTTGGTGTTCTCCTTTTTAGGATTTCAATCTCTGACTTCATATAATCAGTAGTATTCCATGTGGTAAAGCGTTTCCATTCGAGATTTAGCCCCATTATGCTGAACTCACCGTTGGCATATGGAGGTTCTATCTGTGAAAAATCATTGTATGTATGACTCCAAAAGCTTGTCCACCATGCCTTATTTAACTTATTTATATCGTGGTCAAATTTGTCAGCGAGATAGTCCTGAAATTTCTTTTTGCACAGAGGGCAGAAACACTCACCGCCAAATTCATTTGATATATGCCACATTGCAAGTCCCGGATGGTCGCCTACAGTGTCGATTATCTTATTTATAATGATACCGGTTTTTTCTCTGAATTTAGGTGATGACATACAGTGATTATGTCTGAAACCGTGGTGTGCACGGTGGTCATCAGCATTTACACGCATACACTCAGGATATTTTTCGTCAAGCCAGGCAGGGCGGGCACCTGAAGGTGTTGCAAGAATGGTATAGATGCCATTTTCATAGAGTTTATCCATAATGTTTTTGAGCCAGTCCATATGAAACTCGCCCTCTGACGGTTCATAGGCTGCCCATGCGAATATGCCTACGGACATACTTGTCATCTTTGCTTTTTTCATAAGTTCAATATCTTTTTCAAGAATGTCGGGGCGGTCAAGCCACTGGTCAGGGTTGTAGTCTGAGCCGTGGAGCAGTCCCTTTATCTGAGGAAATAAAATTTTTTTACTCATATAACATACCTCCAAAATTAAGTGTAAAGTATTAAGATTATAACATTTATAAGGGATATTCACAATGCAAGATTGGAATAACAGTTACAATAAATGTAACAGTTTTACCATAAAAAGGTACTTAACAATACAATGAGTAGTTAAATGTCTTGCTGATTATCTTTATAAGGCTTAAGTGATATGAGTTAAAAATACAGGCACATGGCGAGATAGCCGCAGCACCAGTGCAAAAACACGCATCCCCACAGATTTTGGTGTCTTTCATATACATATCCGAGAGCCATACTGAGTAAAAATGCACTCATCATAAAATAGAATCCGAAAGGCATATGCATAAGTGAAAAGAGCAGAGAAGTTAAAAATATGCTGAAAAATTTCTGGAAGCGTATTTTCATAAGTGATTTTACACTTGTCTGTATCACGCCACGGGCAAGAAATTCCTGAACAAAGGCGGTGAATACATAGGTGTAGACACCTGAGAGCGAACCACCTATATAGTAGTCCTTTATTTTGTAACCGAGTAACATAAGTATGGCTTTGCTAAGCAAAAGTATGCATGAAGCGACAGCCGCTATGGATAGAGACTCGACAATCGTTTTTTTTATTGTGTTTTTCCGTGGGATAAGTCCTATGTCACGCATTGAAAAGCTTGTCATAAAGACTATAACGAGAAAAAGCAAAAAGGTTATACATTCTATAATCTGAGTGTAAACGGAGGATTTTAAATATATATGTAAAGTAAATTGCAAAAGACTCCATGTCATAAGGAAAACACTGATACAGAGTATAAGACCTGCAAAAATAAAAGCACAGTCATGTTCATGCTGTCTTAATTTATATTTGTCGGTGTCATCTTCTATAAGTATTACCATGCCGTTAAAACCGGTGTCCGAGTTATAATCGGCATCGGGGTCAAACAGTTCCGTCTGCGATGGTTTTAAAAGACTTATATCTATATTAAAATAGTGTACTTCTTTTTCTTTGCCAAAACGGTATCTTATTGAAGTTTTTGGCATTACTTTTCCCTTGTCGATACTTTCACGGAAAAGTTTGTTGAAAGCTCTGTTTTTTTTGTTATTCATAAAAAGTTCTTTAAAGGACTTTCCAAGAATATCTTTTTTGGATGAAATTCTTAAAATTTCAAGACTTGCTGAATTGCAATAAGTTATAGTGCCGTCAGAGTCAAGGGTTATGACCCCGTCTGACATATTTTCAAATATCATATTTTTCTGGTCGGCAGATATGGTTGCCGGAAATTGTGGTGACATAGGAATACCTCGCTTTGTTAAATCTGGTAACAGTTCTAACTTTTTATGGCTGAACTGTTACATAATATAATCATATCATACTTCTATTGCATTTTTTTATCAAATTGGCATTGTTTATATTGACTTTTTTATCAAATTATACGAAAATAGGCATGGTATTCAATAATACATAATTATATATATAAAATTTAGAAATGGAGATGATTGAATGTTTGGTTTTGGTCAGTTAATAGACACTTTAAAGAAAAGTCCAAAGAAGATCGTTTTTACGGAAGGTGAGGATTCGCGTATTCTTGAGGCTGCTTCAAGATTACTTGCAAGTAATTTCCTTCATCCTATTCTTATTGGAAATGAAGAAAAGATTATGGATGCAGCAGAGGAGTGTGGTTTTAACATTCGAGGTGCTGAGATTATAAATCCTGAAAATTATGAGAAGATGGACGAGATGGTTGAAATGCTCTGTGAAATCAGAAAGAAAAAAGGTATGACGCCTGAAATGGCAAGAGAAGTTCTTTCACAGGCAAACTATTTTGGAACTATGCTTGTAAAAATGGGTGTTGCTGATTCATTACTTGGCGGTGCTACATATTCAACGGCTGACACGGTTCGTCCGGCACTCCAGTTGATAAAGACAAAGCCGGGACACAGTATCGTATCATCATGCTTTATACTTGTAAGACCAAGTGCTACAGGTGAAAATGAGGTTATCGCTATGGGTGACTGTGCGATAAATATCAAACCGACTGAGGATGAACTTGTAGAGATAGCAGGTGAGGCTTCAAAATGTGCAAGGATATTCGGTGTAGATCCGCAGGTTGCATTTTTAAGTTATTCGACACATGGCTCAGGAAAGGGAGAAGATGTTGACAAGATGAGAAATGCAGCTCAGAAAGCAAGAGCAAAGTACCCTGATCTTCCTATAGATGGCGAGCTTCAGTTTGATGCTGCCGTATCACCTAGAGTCGCAAGGACAAAGTGTCCTGAATCAGAGGTTGCAGGTCACGCAAATACATTTATATTCCCTGATATTAATGCCGGAAACATCGGATACAAGATTGCACAGCGTATGGGTAATTTTGAGGCATATGGTCCTATACTTCTCGGACTTAATGCACCGGTTAATGATCTGTCAAGAGGATGTAATGCATCAGAGGTTTATTCTATGGCAATCATTACAGCAGCATTAGCTAACAACATTTAACATTATCAGGCAGCAGAGCAGATTGCGGGTATCTGCCTGACTGACAATAAATTACAAACTATAAATAAAAGCGGAAAATGATGTTTGAATTAATAAGACAATACGGCTTCTAAAATAAATGGCAGGAGTTATATTGTGCAAAGACAGCAGATTCCGCTTTGTTTATCATTATCGGATAATAGGACTGGTATATATGAAAGATAAGTTTTTCTTAATGCATATGATGCCTATAGTGAGGGCTCATATTGCGATATTTGATGAAAATGGAAATGTAAAAGAGCAATTATCTGAATCGAGAGAAGAAGATTTAAAACTATATTCAGAAATTATTAAAAAGTCAAGGAAAGATTTCCCATATATTATACTTATTGATACAAGTGTTGTTGTATGTGTTATGTGGAATGAGCAAGAAAAAGAATTTATTGTTATAGGAAAGACTGCACTTTACAGTGAATTTGAAAATCGCAACCAGGATATACTTGAATGTCCCAAGGACACATATACATCTGCGATAATACTTATATGGAATAAACTTACGGGTAAAATGATAGGTAAAGGTGATCTCTGGACAAAGAACATAGTTCTTGATGATTCTGTCAGTAAGTTTGTAACAGAGAATATATTTGAATATCAGGAGAATGGAAAGCTGCATAATCCATATGCACAGGAGCAGAGGGAACATGACAGTATAAGGCGTGGCGATATAGAGGGACTTAAGGCAAGTATAAATGAGGTTTATCCGGGTGAGATAGGGAAACTTGCGGAAAATCAGGTCAGGAGTATAAAAAATGTTGCGATAGCGGTTATAACTTGTGTTTCAAGGTGTGCCATAGAGGGTGGATTAAATGCGGAGAAAGCATTTTCAATGGCTGACGGATATATAATGTATATAGAAGAAGAGATGAATGATCCGGTAGAGATAGAACGGGTTGTAAGGGAAGCCGAGTTTAATTATGCCAGGGATGTGCATGATTTAAATAGAAAAAACATAAAAAATCCATTGATACATCAGGTTAAGGATTATATATTCTCTCATATACACGAACAGCTTATGGTAAGAAATATTGCCAGATATATAGGGGTTTCACCAAATTATCTTTCAGAACAGTTCAGCCGGTTTGAAGGAGTTACACTTAAACAGTATATTATTGATGAAAAAATAAAATCAAGCGAATATCTGTTAAAATTTACGGATTATTCTCTTCAGGAGATAAGCAGTTTTTGTGCGTTCAGTTCGCAGAGCAGATTTAGTGTATATTTTCAAAGAAAAAATGGTATCACACCTGCAAAATATAGAAAAATGTATCAAAAAGGGAAAAAATAGAAAAAAAACAGAAAAAAACAGTATTTTTTGTAGTTAAATCAGTAGAAAATGTATATAACAAAAGTTTCATTGATGATATAGTAGCGTGAAAGTTGCAAAATGTATTTTTTTGAGATGAAAAGGAGTGTTTTTGTAATGAACAAAGTAAACATTAAGTTTAGAGATGTAGCTGACGTAAACAGGTTTGTTCACATTCTCTCAAAATACGATGCTGATTTTAACTTATACTGTGGAAGTTATTATGTAGATGCAAAATCTTTGCTTGGCATTATGACTATGGATCTTAGAAACAGTATGTGGATGACAGGAAACTGTGAACCGGCCGAAGCAAATCAGATTATTCGTGAATTAGGAGACTTCGTTGCAGCATAATTTGTTATGAAAGCAGACCGGAAGATATGGATATAGATTGAAAAAGCACAAAACTCTGCGCTTGTTGCAGATTACATCTGTTATGTAAACTGCAGCCTACATTTCACATTAGTTGTGAGATGGCAGAGTTTTTTTCTTTTACAAACATATAGTTTTGTGATAAAATAAAAAATGCTTATTGTTCGCAGATTTAATGCGAACAGTAATAAAATGTACTTGCAGAAAAATGGCTACTGTTCAGAGGAGTGAATAGAGACAAAAAAATAATGGTGGAGGATAGAATATACCATGCAGAAAAAAGTTTTAACATTTATGCTGGCATTTGTGCTGTCATTATCATTTGTGACTACTGCATCAGCGATGGGGTATCATGAAAGTGATATTGAAAAATATATTATGGGACAGTTATCAAATGCAAAGATACCGGGAGGTTCCGTTTCTATAGTAACATCCGGAAAAGAGGTGTATAGTGCATCTTTTGGAGATGTGCCGGAGACAACATCTGATTTAAAGATTGGTTCAGTGAGTAAAGTATTTACCTCATTAGCCGTATTGCAGCTTGCGGATTCAAAAAAACTAAAACTTGACACAAGTGTTTCTGAGCTGGTTACAGGATTTGATGGAAATAGTGATGTGACAGTTGAGGAGCTTTTGAGACAGACAAGCGGCTATACTGCTGAACAGAGTATAAAGGGTGACAGGATTCCTGCTCCGGATGGAAAAAAGGGAGAATATAAGGACGCAAGGATAAACTATGCGATACTTGGAAAAATAGTAGAAGCTGTGTCTGAAAGTGACTATTCAGAATATATTCAGAAAAAGATAGTAAAACCATTAAAACTTGAGTCAACATATACTACCGATGAGATGTCAGGAAAAGATATTGTGGGTGGTCATGATAATATTTTTGGGCTTCCGGTTGCAAAAAGAGCAGTGAGCAATGACGACAAAGAGTGGGATGCAGTTTCAGCTACAGGTATTGTTTCAGATGCAAAAGACATGGGAAATGTTTTGAGTATGTATCTCGCAGCGGGTGGACAGACCCTTTCTTATAATCAGATTGAAAAAATATATTCTGATGGTGTAGATTGCGGAAAAACAATATTCGGAACAAATGGAACATCAAGTCTTGGATGGATAAAAACAAAAGTCGGCAAGCAGGATGTATATTATGTTTCAGGAGCTATAGATGGTTACATTTCGGCAGCTTTTCTCGTACCGGGTCAGGATGTTGGAATTGCTATGCTTTTTGACACATCTGATGTAATTTCAGGTAATGATGTAATTTCTGAACTTATGTCAAATGTTGTATGTCTTGCAATAGGCGAGAAAGCGAGAACAATAGATTCAAAAGCAGTCATGATGCCGCATATTGAGTTTGATGTTGTATATGTCATTGCATTTTTTGCGTCACTTCTTCCTATGTTCATGATGAGCTGGTGGTATAGAAGAACAAGAAATAAAGGGATTGGCATAGTTAAGACTATTGTGGATGTGGTTGTTCATATTGCACTTCCTATAGTGATATATCAATTTGTACCTGTTATCATAGAAAATGTTTTAGGCAACTCGCTCGGTTCGTGGTTTATGATCAAAAAGTTCCTTCCGGAATGTTACTATATCACTCTTATTGTTGATGCGATATTACTTATCGGCGTGCCAGTCAAGGTAATTGCAGCTATTGTTGCAATGAAGAAAGGTCCTGTCGATGAGGACGAAGAAATGCCGGAAGATGAATTGTTTGAAAATTTAGGTGATGATGCAGAAAAGTCAGATGAAGATAAAGAGGAAAAAACAGAGCAGATAACAGTAGATGATGTCAAGCAGCAGGAAAGTGATGAAACATCTGAAAAATCAGAAAAAAACGGAGATGAAAATTCAGACGGCAGCGATGATATAGCTGATAAAACAAATGCAGATATTTCAGAAACAGAGCAGGGAGTATCGGACGATGATAATGCAGAAATATCTGGCAGCAAACAGGATATGTCAGAATTGGAAAATGTAACAGAAGAAATTGCAGCTGCGGCGGAAGAAGATGATGATATAGAGAATGTCGAAACAAAGAACGATATATCAGAAACAGAAAGCCCAGATGAACAGGCAGATGCTTTAAAAACACAGGATGAGGTCGTAAAGGAATTTAAGACAAGGTCCGGCAAAAACAAAAAGACTGAGGAATACGAGAGCAGCTTTGAGAGAGAAGCTGTAAAAGCCTTAGAAACAGATGAGCATGAAAATTCAGACGATACCAATGATGAACTTAAGGATATCAAGTCTGATTCGCAGATGCAGACGGCAGTTCCAAAGATAAAAAAAAGATATAATCCTCAAAAGGGAATGCCTGTAAAGATTGTTGTCGAGCCGGATGATGACCTTGACAACTAAAAAGGATTATGTTAATATTTTTTCAATTAAGCAGTAGTATTATTAGCGGTCACACGGCAGGTTGTGGTCGATAGTATATGAAATTTGGACAATTGATTTAAAAGTGATGGCTGTGATGAGGAGGAGTACATATATTTAAGATTCCCTAGAGAGAGGATGTATGGTGAAAATCCTTGTATCTGATATATGGAAGTAGCCTTTGAGCTTTGAACTGAAAGCAGTGACATGGATTAGCAGATTTTATATATCCGTATATCAATGATGTTTGTATCAAAATGTGTTTTGCTGCAAACCGATGCAAGTAGGCTTCAACGGATTTTCCAACGTTATATGGAAAACGATATAAAAGATTTTTATCTGAGTATCGGATGAGTGCAGATTTTATCTGAAATTAGGTGGTACCACGAAAATATTCGCCCTAAATTGACATTTGTCAGTTTAGGGCTTTTTTGATGAAAGATGCAGTGATAGCGGCACTGAGTTTGCAAAGCAGACTTTTGTTACTACTTATATAAGAAAGGTTTGGTGTTTAACTATGATTAAAGGAACTGAATTATTTGTAAAGGCATTGAAAGAGGAGGGGATTGATACACTTTTCGGTTATCCGGGAGGTCAGGCGATAGATCTTTTTGATGCACTGTATGACCAGGATGATATTGAAGTCATTCTGCCAAGACATGAGCAGGCACTTATCCATGCGGCAGACGGATATGCAAGGTCAACAGGAAAGACAGGTGTGTGCCTTGTCACAAGCGGACCGGGTGCAACAAACCTTGTAACCGGAATTGCTACAGCAAATTATGACAGCGTTCCGCTTGTATGCTTTACAGGTCAGGTTCCGCTAAACCTTATGGGAAATGATGCGTTCCAGGAAGTAGATATAGTAGGAATAACGAACAGTATATGCAAATACAGCGTAACAGTAAGAAAGAGAGAGGACCTCGGACGAATAATAAAAGAAGCTTTCTACATAGCAAGAACAGGCAGACCGGGACCTGTAGTTGTTGACATACCGAAAGATATTCAGGTTGCGATGGGAAGTGAAGAATATCCTGAGGAAGTAAATATAAGAGGTTATAAGCCTAGTGAGGGTGTCCATGTTGGACAGATAAAAAAAGCCGTGAGCATGATGAAAAGGGCAAAAAAGCCATTGTTCTTACTCGGAGGAGGAGTAAATCTGTCGGGGGCAAACGAACAGATGAAAGAGCTCGTCGAGATGACGGGCATCCCTGCGATAACGACAATTATGGGAAAAGGTGCAATATCATCAAAGCACAGATTATATCTTGGAAACATCGGAATACACGGAAGTTATGCGGCAAACCATGCGGTAAGTGAATGTGATCTTCTTATTTCTATAGGTACAAGATTTAATGACAGGATAACGGGAAAGATAAGTGAATTTGCAAAAGATGCAAAGATAGTGCATATAGATATAGACTCCGCTTCTATTTCAAAAAATATTGTCGTAGATATTCCTATAGTAGCAGATGCAAAACTTGCCATAGAAAAACTTATCGAGTACGGAGCACCGCTCAAGATAGAAAAATGGGTAGAACAGACGATTGAATGGAAAGAAAAATATCCTATAAACATGGATAAATATGAGGGACTTACACCTGAAAAAGTAATAAAGTACATAAATGATAACTTTGAAAGACCTATCGTAAGCACAGATGTAGGTCAGAACCAGCTCTGGACAACGCAGTTCTTTGATATAGAGACAAACAGACAGCTTCTTACATCGGGCGGACTCGGAACAATGGGGTATGGATTTCCGGCGGCAATAGGAGCAAAGATAGGAAATCCTGAAAGAACTGTTATAGCAATATCAGGTGACGGCGGTATGCAGATGAACATTCAGGAATTTGCGACAGCTATGGTTTATGAACTTCCTGTCATTGTAGTAGTATTCAATAACGGTTATCTTGGAAATGTAAGACAGTGGCAGCAGCTTTTCTTTAACAAGAGATATTCAAGTACCTGCCTTACATACAGAAAGAGTTGCAACCGTGACTGTATGAATAAAGATAAATGCTGTCCGAAATATATACCTGATTTCGTAAAACTTGCTGAGAGTTATGAAGCAAGGGGGATAAGGATAACAAAAGAGGAAGAATTAAAGAAAGCGTTTGACTATGCACTTGAATTTAAAAAGGGACCTACACTTATTGAGTGCGTGATAGAGAGAGAGGCAAATGTATCGCCGATGGTGCCGACGGGAAAAACGCTTGCGGATATGATTATGGATTGTTAAGAAGAAGAGTTAGAAAGGATGATTGTGATATGGAAATGAAGAAACGTTGTATTTCACTTTATGTGGAAAATCAGATAGGAGTTCTTGCTAAGATTTCCGGTCTTTTTGCGGGCAAGTCTTACAATCTTGATACGCTTACGGTGGGTGAGACTGAGGACCCTACTGTTTCAAGAATGACTATAGAGATGACTATGGATGATGTGACTTTTGAGCAGGTTAAAAAGCAGCTTAACAGAAATGTTGTCGTTATCAAGGTTATGGATTTTTCTGATATTCCTATCCATAAGACGGAACTTGTATATATCAAGATAAACAGTTGTACAGAGAAAGATAAGAATGAGATATTCAGGATAGTAAATTCTTTTGACCATCTTGAGATTGCTGACTATGGAAAAAAATCGGTTATTGTAAGATATGTGGAGACAGAAGGCAAAGTCAATGATATAATAGATTTGTTTAATAAAACTTTTATAAACAGAATAGAAGTAGTCAGAGGTGGAAGCGTTGCTATTGAAGCGGTTTCAACTACCACGAGATAAGGAGAGGTGACGGATGAAAGAGAAGAGTGTGAAAAAAATACTCACAAAATGCAGTTATGTGCTGTTTGTTGTGGTTTTTGGTTATATATCATTGAATATTTTATTTGCGGACAAGATTCATTCATATAAAATAGTCCAGCTTCTTCCGGGGATGATGGTTGGTGGTGTTGTAGTGGCAATAGGGATGTTTATATTAAGTAAAATTGTTCAGGAAAAGATTGACCGCCATTTTAAAAAAGTGTTGATTGTTTTTTCAATCGTATATTATATTGTCTTAATTAGAATGGGATTTCTTTTGAGATTTACACCGTCATTTGATATGGATGCAATCTATAGCGGAGCAATTCAATGGACTAATGAGGGGAATTTCTCGAATTTTTATGAGTATTTTGGTTATTTTCCAAATAATCTTGGCTCAATGGGATTTTTACATATTGTATTTAAAATTGCATCATTATTTGGCATAAAGGATTTTTTTGCGGTAGGAATAATTGTAAACAGTGCACTTATAACGGGAACTGCCGTAATTGTTTCACTTATCTGTGAAAAAATAGCAGGTTCTAAAACAGCTTTGATGTCATTAATCTTAGTTTTATTATGTTTTCCGTTTTATTTTATGGGTGCGGCATTTTATACAGACTCGTTATCATTAATATTTCCGGTGTTATTCTATTATTTGTATCTGTGTTTAAAAGATGAAAACGATAAAAAGAAACAGATAATATATCTTGTAACTATGGGGGTGTCTTTGACTATAGGTATGATGATAAAATTTACCGTTGTTATAGTTTTGATAGCTGTAGTCATAGATGCATTTCTTTGTATTCCGTGGAAGAAAGCGTTGTTGATATTAGTTGTTTCTTTAGCATTTTACGGTGTAGCAGTGTCAATATATAATCATAATATCTATAAAAATTATATAAGTGACGAACAATATCAGAACTTAAAAACACCATATTGGCATTGGATAATGATGGGATTGCAAAATAATGGTTATTATAATCCGGAGGACTATGAATATACAAGGTCATATGATGTAAATGAAAGGTCAGCAGCCTGCCGTAAAAAGGCTATGGAGAGAATTAAAGAACTGGGTGTATCAGGTCTGTTTAAACTTTGGACTAACAAAGCGGTAATCTGTTTTGGCGATGGAACATATGCATTGTCAGATTTTTTAGACGATACACCGGCGAATGAAACCGGTATTCATAATTATATCTTATATGCAGGGAAAAATTATAGCAAATATCAGTCATTTTCAACAGGGGTATTGATAGTTTTATATCTGCTCGCCATTGTTGGTGCGGTTAGGAATATTATTGGCAAAGTTAAATATAGAGAATCGATTTTGCCGATAGCTCCAAGACTTGCGATGCTTGGGATACTATGCTTTTTAATCTTATGGGAAACAAGCGGAAGATATTTTACTAACTATGTACCGATATTGATAGTTTGTGCTTCGCTTACATTGTATTGGAAGAAGGAGGTAGTTTGAGTTATGTCAGAGGGGATTATAGGAAATATTACAGCAGTTATGTATTATATGTTCTTTGTTATAAGTGGTATAATTATAATGTTTAGGCTGCTGAATAGTCAAAAGTTAAGTATTATGTTTAAATGTCTTTTGGGAAGTGTTTTCGGAACACTTGAATTTCAATGGATGCCGATAATATTTGCTTTTTTCATGGATTTTACGGTTAAGGCACATATATGTGCTTTGGTTATTCAGGTACTTGTTTTTATATTAGTTATATTGAAAACAAATAGGGAACAGGGATTTATAAATACTTATAAAAAAACGATAGAATGGAAAAGATTTTTTTGGGAAAATCCGGCATCTATAATTATTTTTGCAAGTTTTGTTATATTTGCTTATTGCCTTAATACGC
>OLVO01002468.1_pt1 | contig 16748 bp, 18 predicted proteins | sample 1672571 | NCBI WGS metagenome assembly OLVO01 (sample SAMEA3136700, study PRJEB25190) | human gut metagenome | biome: human gut; feature: human-associated habitat; material: faeces | place: Austria | collected 2013
ATTTTAGTATTTCTATTTTTTAAATTTACTGTGTAATAATTTATCCATTAGAAAACTTTGCACAATATTATTAATAATTTAAAAATATCTTGTTAAAATAAACTTATCATCAAATAAATTTTCTACGTAATATCCAGCTTTTTTTATTAATGGATATATTATTATTGTTATTAATGTGTTAAACACAAGCTCAACAAGAAGTATTTTTGAAAATGCTAATATTTCAATTGTTCCTTCTGTTCTAAGCATTGTAAAAATATATAAAACTGTTTCATAGATAGCTGTTGTAATTATAACCATTAGTGTTACTATAAAACGACTATCTTTTGAAAAATTTTTACTCAATATCTCGCCAATTAGCCCGATTGCACCTAGTGCAAAAGCAGATATTCCAACGGTTTTGCCAAGTATTATATCTAAATATAGCCCAAATGCAAAACCAAATACTACTCCTAATTTTCTTTTCATGAACAAGCCCATAAATAGTACAAGAATTACGTATAGATTAGGCATTATACCAGCTATGTTGAACCAAGTAAAAAAATTTGCTTGCAAAAAATATATTAGAAAAAATATTAATATTAAACATAGTATTGTAATTGTTTTTTTCATCGTTGTACGTTGAAAAATAATTACAATTTTGGCTACGTCAAATTTCATTCAAAACACGGTTACATACAACAGGTATGCGCCCTTACCTTTTGAATTCATTTTCCTTGCCAAAATTTAATCCTTTTCCAACTCAGCTCCTTTCATAAAAATGCTTATCCTATTTAATAATTACTAAAACCGTTTCCAGCTTATCAAAATTAACGGCAGGTTCTACTAAAATATATCTGTTAGTTAAATTTTTTGTTTCTATTATTTTTTTTACGGTTCCTATTGTAATTCCCTTTGGGTATATTCCACCTAACCCAGAGGTTTCAACCTTGTCACCCTCTAGTAATGCTGCAGAAGTTGGTATATATGTTCCTTTTAGCATGTTTGAATTTTCTAGATTTCCTTTTATTATAACAGAATCTCTTGCAGTTCCAACTACACTACTTACCGCACTAGATGTATCTAATAATGTTTGTACCTTTGCAGTTGTATCTGTAACAGAAATTATATGTCCGACTAATCCTGCATCGGCAATTACTGGCATTCCAACATCTACACCATCATTTTTACCAATGTTTATTACTATTATGTTGCTGTAGTTGCTTGTATTTTTATTAATTACATAGCCTGGAATAGTTGTGTATTCTGTATATTTATCCTTTAAATTTACATATTCTTTTAATGTTTCATTTTCAGACTTTATTACTTCCAATTCTCTTAAAGATTTTTCAAGTTCACTGTTACGCTCTTTTAAAGTTTTATTTTCTTCTTTTATAGTTGCAAGGTCTGAGAAAAATGTGCTGTTTCCACTAAATTTATTCTTTATGTAAGTAATTCCATTTTGAACTGGCATTACAAAAGAACTTAATGCTCCACCTATATGTGAAAAATCTTCAATTTTTATGTTTGAAATAATTACAATTACAACTAAAACTATAATAGTAATAATTACTCCTATTATGCCGGTTTTCTTGTTCCTATACATTTATAGTTAATGCCTCCTTCTGATATATTGAAAAATAATTACAATTTGGGCTATAGTTTATCTTCTTCTATTCCTAATTAACGCCGTTCTAAGCTTGTCCATATCTTCTATTGTTTTACCAGTTCCATTTGCTACACAATCAAGTGGTCTATCTGCTACATAAACTGGAATTTCTATTTTTTGAGAAATTAATGTATCTATTCCTTTTATTAAAGCTCCTCCACCTGTTAACACTATTCCACGCTCTATTATGTCTGATGCTAGCTCTGGTGGTGTTTTTTCAAGGGTTGCTTTAACTAAATCTATAATTTTTTCTATAGAAGGAGCCATTGCCTCTTGAACTTGCTCAGATGTTACAATTTTGTTTTCTGGTAATCCTGTTGTAAGCTCTCTACCTCTTATTTCCATAGATTTTTGTGTTACTAGCGTAATTGCACAACCAAGTTCGAGCTTAACTTGCTCTGCTGTTGTACTTCCTACTGCTAGATTTAAATTATTTTTTATATAATTAATAATCTCATCATCCATGGTATCACCTGCAACTCTTATAGAATCGCTTACAACTATTCCACCTAGAGATATTACGGCTACTTCAGTTGTTCCTCCGCCTATATCTACTACCATATTTCCTGTTGGTTCTGCCACGTCTATTCCTGCACCGATTGCTGCCGCCATAGGCTCTTCTATTAAGTACACTTCTCTTGCTCCTGCTTGAGTTACAGCTTCTTCAACGGCTCTTTCTTCAACCTCGGTAATTCCAGATGGAACGCCTACTACAACTCTTGGCCTACCAGCATTATATCTTTTACAAACTTTTGTAATTACATTTTTAATCATCATCTGTGCTGCAGTAAAATCCGCAATAACACCGTCTTTCATTGGTCTTACTGCCCTAATTTGTTCTGGAGTTCTGCCAAGCATCTCCTTTGCTTCATGCCCTGTTGCAACAATTTGGTTGTTTTGTCTATTTATTGCCACAACAGAAGGCTCGTTTAGAACTATTCCCTTTCCTTTTATTGTTAGCAAAATGTTAGATGTTCCTAAATCCATCCCTATGTCTTTCGATACAAATGTAAAAAAATTCATTGTTTACCTCAATCCTCCTATTGAAAATACGCTTGTGTATCTTTCGTTTCCAATTACAATGTGGTCTAATAGCTCTATGCCTAATAATGTAGCTGCATTATATAATCTTTTGGTTGTTTCTATATCTTCTTTGCTCGGCGTTGGGTCTCCACTCGGATGATTATGTACCAAAATAATCTTCGGTGCTCCCATCTTTGTTGGTTCTGCTAATATATCCTTTGGCTCTATTATTGCTGAATTTGTGCCACCATATGACACATCTATAATCTTAATTAGCACATTTTTTGTATTTAAAACTAGTACTTTTACTTTTTCTCTTTTTTCGTATTTCATCTCATTCATTAACAAATTTGCCACTGATGCTGATGACCTTATTTGCACTTTGTTAGCATTTAGTGGTTTTGAAATTCTTTTTGCCATTTCGCATACAGCTTTAATCTGAATTGCCTTAACTATTCCTATTCCTTTAATTTTTGTTAACTCTTCTAGTGAAATATCTTGCAAAAACTGAATATTTTCTTTATTTTTACTTTCTATTGATAAAATTTCTTGTGCGAGTTGTACTGATGTTTTCTCTTTTGTTCCTGTTTTTATTATTATTGCTAATAATTCTGAATTTGATAAATTGTCAATTCCATACATTTGTGCTTTTTCATATGGTCTTTCTGTTGATGGTAATTTTTTTATAGTCAATATAAATCCTTTCCACCACTATTTTTCTATAAAACTTATAATGCTTTTCTATATATGAAAATTGAAATTATTACGCCAATTATGCTTGCAATGTTTATTTTAAACATTAGTGCGAATGTTACTTTTGCTATTCCTAAGTCAAGTACAAGTGGTGAATTTGCAGATAGTCCAAATTCTTGACCGTATGATAGCCACCATAGGAAGTCAACTCCTGATGTAAGTTGCCCTATTAAACCTCCTATAACAAGTCCTGCTAAAATGAATAGTATGCATATCCATGTATTTTTGTTTTTCATGTTTTTATCCTCCGTTTTTTATTGCGAATTAGTTTTATGTAAAGTTCTATCTCCTACGGATACAACGTTTTTCTAATTCAATTTTACATTTTGTATTATATCTTGAAATCGAGTTTTTTTCAATACTAAAAGTTAAATATATTTTTTCATTTTCGTCAAATTTCGCTTTATTTTTTGCTTTTTATGTGGTATATTAAATATTACATTTATTAGATAACAGTAATATAATATATAAACACAATATTTCCATATTTTGTTCATTTAATTAGATATATTTTAGTAGTATAATATAAGTATATCTTAGGAGGTACTAAATGAAGTTTGAGAAAATTAATGATGATAAAATAAAAATAACATTAAGTAGTGCAGATTTAGAAGCAAATGACTTAGATTTACACTCTTTTATGTCAGACTCTAGTGAAACACAATCATTATTCTTATCTGTTCTAGATAAAGCAGAAAAAGATTATGGTTTTATTACAGATAATTATCAGCTAAAAGTTGAAACATATGCTTTAGATAATGGAACATTTATGCTTACAATTACAAGAAGCCGTTCAAAGAATGAGCCAGAAAGGAAAAAATTTAAGGTATATAGAAAAGTTCCTAACATGTCTACAGCTTCTCTAATATATAGGTTCAATACATTCGAGGATTTTTGCAATTTTGCAGAGTTCTTATCCACATCTGAGCTTGAAAATGTGGACAAAATTTCAAAATCTTCATTGTTATACTCGTATAATGATTACTACTATTTAATCTTTAACGACGTAAACGTGAAATATCCTAATTTAAGGTCATTTTACTCTGCAATAACAGAGTTTGGTACATATATTGAATATTCTGATGCATTAGCTGCTAAATTGCATGAAACAGCAACACTTATAATAAAAAATCATGTAGTAAAAGTTGCAACAAAGTACTTTGTAAAATAAAAAAACTTGGAGAATTTAACATTCTTCAAGTTTTTTATTATTTTAATATACGTAGTTTTGCGGATTTTGTGCTATTCCATTTACTCTTATTTCAAAGTGTAAATGGTTTCCTGTTGAGTTTCCTGTGCTTCCTACCGTTGCTATTGCTTGTCCTTGTGAAACGTATTCTCCAACATTTACTAGCAATGATGTACAGTGCCCATAAACTGTTTGAACGCCATTTCCATGTGATAGCATTATATAATTACCATATCCTCCACTGTATCCATATTGTGATACTGTAACTCTTCCAGCAGCTGCTGCAACTATTTTTGTGCCTTTGCTTGCTCCTATATCTACACCTTTATGTGTTTTTCCCCATCTTGAGCCAAATCTTGATGTTAGTGTTCCAGAAAGTGGTCTTATTAAGCTTATTCCTAAATTAACTTTTGCCCCTGTGTTTACTGATGAAGGCGGAATTGCTGATCTACCTGTTGAAGCCACTCTTTTTACTACCACTTTTGGTTTTTCTTTGTATAAGCTTGCCACACAAGTTTCAACATCTGTGAATGTTGCTTCACTTGTATTATATTTTTCTAATATTGTTATTTTATCACTATTTGTACTCTCTTTATCTTTTAATTGTTTTACAATGTCTTCTGCATCTTCAAATTTAGATACATAATATTTTTCTTCGCCATCTTCCAGTATTGCATAATATCTATAATATGTAGTACCTTGTCCAACTATTTTATTATAAATTTCATCATCATTTGTTTGTACATCTTTTTTTAATAAGCATAATTTGTATTCTGGCATTGAGTCAATTTGAATAAAAGCTAAATTTGCTCCATCACCTTTTTGGATTGCATCATTTATTTTTGCTTGTAGTTCACTCTTATTCTGTGTATATCCTATAAACTCTCCATTTAATGAAACTGAATATGTTGGTTTAAAAAAGTATACAATCATCATTCCAATTATTACTACTGACAGTAAAATTAGTACTGCAAGCTTTATAGAACGCCTGATGTGCATAAAAGATTTTTTTAATACGTTTATGATAAACAACTCCTTCTTTATTATTATCAGACATATTCTATATTAAAATAGAGAAATTTTCAAGTACTTTTTTGAATTTAAATTTTGCAATTATTTGTGCCTCTTTTTAAACAGCGCCCCAGAAGTCACAAGGCCTTCTTGGAGCCATTTTGTAATTTATTAATTTCCGTGATTTCCAGCTTCACCGTTGCTTGCACTACCATTTGCACTCCAATGTGCAGAATAGCCACTCCAAGCATCTTCTGTTATACCTTGATTTGCTGATTTTTTTACTTGTGCTGTCGTGACATCAGATTTCAGAGAAACTACGGGACGAACAGCGTACCTATCCGCACGCCAGCTGCCATACGAGAAGAAATCGCCGTCGCCGGTACCAGCATAATCGTCTACACCGCCAGGCCCGAAGCCAGCAATGGAAGAGTACGCAAGCACTCCAGGAGAAGCCAGCCAGTATGCTTTTGCATAGTTGCCATCACTTGTTGTTTTATCAAATAATAGACTTCCTAATGTTGTGTTTCCTATTGCTGTACCTGCCATTGACGTTATATCATAATAATATCCTGTAGCTGTTACAGGTTCGCCTGCTGTTGCATTTTTCTTTCCATCTATATAACTTTCTGGTGTATAATCAGATGCTGTGTAAGTATATGTTTGTCCTAATACTTTCCATTCATCTATATTTGTTTTACTTGTATCTGATTCTAAATATACTGTATTGTTTTCTACCTTTACTCCACATGCTTTATTTATATCTTCTATTGTCATGCTTCTTGCCGTTCCTAAATCTGTGCTATAGATTGCACAAATGTCATTTAACATTTTTTCACAATTTACATACGCATAAGCACCTTTCATATATAGATATGGATCTTTATCCCAATCATTTGTCGAACTTGCATTCATATTCTTTTTTATTGGACTTCCAGATATTAATAATATATGGTTATCTTCTTTTCCAAGTACTCTCCATGTTGTGCTTATATCTACTGTGTAAGTTTGGTCTGCCCAACCATTTTCATTTGTAATACTTGGGTAAGAGTTTCCAGCTATCGGCTTATAATTTACATAGTCCCCTATTTTTAGCTCTCCGGCATCATATGCTTCTACTAATGTTTTAGCAGTTGGCTCATCTTCGCCACTTGAACTTCCACCATTGTTTCCACTTAAAGAGCCTTCTATTGCCTGTGCTAATTCATTCATGGCTATTAAATCATTTTGGCTTGCTTGTGCTGATTTATCTCTTGCTTCTTTTGCTTTTGCTATTATTCCATTGTTGCCTAATACTAAATTAATGCTTACTCCAGCTAGTATTAGTAAAACTACTATTGTAACCACAAGTGCTACTAATGTAATACCATTTTTTCTTTTAAAATACTTTTCCATATGTTTTCCTCCATTCTTTATTATTTTAACATTTGTAATTAATTTTATAACATATTTATACTATATAATAAAAAATTAAATTTGTAAAGACTTTTCATGCGTTTTTTTCGCACATTAAATCATTTATTATAGTAGTAATTGTTGATATATTTTATTGGGTGATTTATTTGGAAAGCAAAAAATATTACGGCGAAATATTAAGGAAATACCGATTAGAAAATAATTATACGCAAGAGGAAGTCTCTGAGTTAACTGGACTTGCGCCACGCTACATTAGTCAGCTCGAAAGAGGCTTAACACTTGGCAGTATAGATACTTTAATTAAATTGTGTAACGCATATAAAATAACGCCTAATCATTTATTAGGTGGGCTTTTAGCAGATCCAGAACAAAGTTTAACTTATAATTCAATTCAAAGCTATAATAGTTTGAATTCTTATAATAAAAAAATTATTGATGAAATGATAAAAGTTTTACTTAATAATCAAAAAGATTAGCATAAATAAACACATCTCTTTTTTTATTATAGAGATGTGTTATAATTTTATTGCAATTCATTTTTTACTGTTAGTATTTCTGTTGGTGTTGCTGATTGTGCTGGTTTGTAATAGCCTTTTGTTTGTGCTACTTTGAATAGTTCGTATTGAAAGCTTTCATCATTATTTCTTATTTGTTGTATTGTTTGTCTTAATTGCATATTTTCTGCTTCTGATATTACTCCTTGATAAGTTTTTAGACCAGATTTTACGCCTTCTAGTATATCGTTTACCATTGTTTTCTCATCCATTTTCGTATCCTCCATAACTTAAATATTTAAAAATGACATTAGTTTTTGCTTTGTGTTTAAAGCATCTTGTGCTGATTTTGTGAATATTTGCTTTATTTGTGGATCTACTGCTTGTGAAGCATATGTGTTTAATTTTTGATAATTTGTTTCATGTGCGCCTATCAAATGGCGTAAATTTTGTAATTCGATTTGAGTTAAATTTGCCATAATTAAAAACTTCCTTTCCTAAGGTTTATGTTTTTATTATGGCAAATTTTCAGTTTTTTATTCATTTATTTTGTATATTTTTATTTTATTTGTATGTTTTGTTTTTTCTTGATTTTAGCAATTTATCCTATTATTTCCAAACCAGCAAATTTTGCCATTAATCTCTTGTGTCCAGCTTTATCGAATTCTAGGTCCACCTTTACATCATTGCCTTCTTGCTCTAATTTTGTTATTGTTCCTTCTCCGAATTTTTTATGGTAAACACGTTGTCCAACTTGATATTTTGATAAATCTACATCGTTTGTTTGATTGTTTTGTTTTATTGAATTTAAGAAGCTTTCTGCGGTTCTATATTGATATTCAGATTTTGTACCTTGTTCTCCAATTGTTTTTGCAACGGCAGATTTATCTTCTTCGCTCATTTTGAATGTTTTTACTGTTTGTCCTTTTCCATAGCTCCATCTATATCCATAGTCTTTAAATTCTTCCTTATCTACGGATTTTCTTTCTACAACTTCTGCGTATCCTTCTAGTAATTCTTCTGGAATTTCTTTTACAAATCTTGATACTTGATTGTAGCTGGTTGAGCCAAATATTGTTCTATGTTTTGCACACGTTAAATATAAGTATTGTTTTGCTCTTGTTATTCCAACATAGAATAGACGTCTTTCTTCTTCTAACGCCTGTGGCTCACCTATAGATTTATATCCTGGGAATATTCCTTCTTCCATTCCAACCAAGAATACTACTGGGAATTCAAGTCCTTTTGCACTGTGCAATGTCATTAATGTTACTAAATCGTCTTGGTCTTCCATTCCATCTATATCACTCGAAAGTGTGATGTTTTCTAAGAATTCGGCTAATGTGTTGTCTGCTGATTCTTCTTCGAATTCTATTGCAACTGTTAAGAATTCTTCTAGGTTTTCTATTCTGGTTTCAGCCTCTACACTGTTTTCATTTTCTAAAGCTTTTGTATATCCAGTTTTATTAAGAGTTTCTTTGATTAAATCCGATATTTTAAGTTCATCTTTTTTTGACTTCAAATATTCAATTTGTTCTATAAAATCTCTAGAATTTGAGAATACCCTTGTTAATCCATATTCTTGTGCATTTCTTATAATTTCATACATAGAATTACCTGTTTTGTCTGAAATTTCTTGAATTTGGTCTATGCTTGTCTTTCCAATTCCACGTTTTGGCTCATTTATAATTCTCTTTAAAGATAGATTATCTGCAGAGTTATGTATTAACCTTAAATATGCAATTATGTCTTTTATTTCTTTTCTTTCATAGAACTTCAAGCCACCAATAACTTTGTATGGAATACCTTCCCTCATAAGAATATCTTCTATTGCTCTTGATTGAGCATTCATTCTATATAAAATTGTAAAATCAGAATTTTTGTAATATTCTTCTGTTTTTAAATGGTTTATTTGCTCTACAATGTATCTGCCCTCGTCATATTCATCTTCTCCACAATATATGCAAGGCAAGTGTCCTTCTTCGTTTTCTGTCCATAGCTTCTTGTCATATTTGTTTTCATTGTGCTTTATTACTGCATTTGCAGCTTTTAATATATTTCCTGTACATCTGTAGTTTTGCTCTAGTTTGATAATTCTTGTTCCTGGGAAATCTCTTTCGAAGTTTAATATATTTGAAATATCTGCACCTCTAAAACTATAAATTCCCTGGTCATTATCACCAACAGCTGTAACATTTCCATACTTTGATGCCAATAATGATACAAGTGTAAATTGAGCCTTGTTTGTATCCTGATACTCATCAACTAAAATATACTTAAATTTCTCTGTGTAATAATCTAAAACATCTGGATTCTCACTTAGTATTTTTATAGTAAAGTTGATGATATCATCGAAATCTATCGCATTATTTTCTCTTAATCTTCTTTGATATAGCTCATATATTTCTGCAATTGTTTTCTTTCTAAAGTCTCCGGCATATTTTACACCATAAGCTTTTGGCTCAAGCATTTCATTTTTTCCATTACTAATTTCAGACAAAACTCCTCTGTCTGTAAATATTTTATCGTCTACTTTTAAAGTTTTTAAACACTCTTTTATTAATGTTTTTTGATCAGATGTATCGAAAATAACAAAGTCTGTTTTATATCCGATTCTATCTATATATCTTCTTAAAATACGCACACAAATAGAGTGGAATGTTCCCATCCATAAATCTTTTGCCGCATCTCCAATAAGCTTTTCTATTCTTTCCTTCATTTCATTTGCAGCTTTGTTTGTAAATGTAATTGCAAGTATATTCCATGGCTTAATTCCACTTTCTATATCATATGCAATCTTGTGTGTTAGTACTTTTGTTTTTCCACTTCCTGCACCAGCAATTACTAAGCATGGTCCATCTGTGGCAAGCACAGCCTCTTTTTGCTTGTCATTCAATCCATTTATTAATTCTTCCTTATTCATCTCTATCCCTTCCTCATGTTCAAAAAACAATTATAGATTTTCATAAAAAATATTACTGTCTTAATCTTTCAATAGTCAAAATTTTAAATTTTTAACTCTTACGCTGAAAATTATTTCTATTTTTATGAAATTCAATATTACATATAGAGCTTACGCATTTGTAATTTTATCTACAATTAATTTTAAAGCATCATATATTTCTTTTGCACATTTTCTGTATACTTCAGCAGGATATCCCCATGGGTCATCTATGTCTTTATCTTGTGCGTCTGGTCCATATGCATATTCTTTTATTGTAAATATTCTATGAGCAAGCTCTGGATACATATATTCCAATGTAGTTAGATGAGCATGTGTTGCACACAAAATTAAATCCATATCTTTTATATTTGTATTTTTCACATTTACAGATTGATGGTTTAATAAATTTACGTCATATTCTTCTTTCATGACCATTATTGCTTCATCTGTTGAATATTCTCCAGTCGATGCACGAAGTCCAGCAGAACACACCTTTATATTGGTTATTCCTTTATCTTCTAGCATTTTCTTCATTAAGCCTTCTGCCATAGCACTTCTACATGTGTTTCCAGTACATATAAACATTATATTTTTTATTTGTTCCATGTGTTGATTCCTCCAATATTTTTCTAACGATAGTATATAACATTTTTGTGGATTTAATCAAGGTTTATGCTTGATATATTTAATGAATTTTCACACACTGCTAATAATCACAATAGTTTTGCTAGTTTATTACCTAAACTGTTATAGTTTCATTTTTTAACTATATATTTACTGCAATTAGCCCTAATATAAATCCAATTATTGTTCCTATGGTACTTGCTTTTCCTTCATAAATTTTATTTGATTCGGGTATTAATTCTCCCGAAACTATGTATAGCATTGCTCCAGCCGCAAAGCTTAGGCACACAGCGATTACATCTTGCGATATTCCACCAATTATTTTTCCAATTAGTGCTCCTATCCCTGTTGTTACTCCAGAAAGGATTACATAATATAAGACTTTAGACGTTTTCATTCCTCCATTTTTCATCGGCACAGCCATTGAAATTCCTTCTGGTATATCATGTATGCATATCGCAATTGCAAGAGAATAACCTAACGTTAGTGAAGCTCCAAAGCCAGAACCTATTGCAAGTCCTTCCGGAAAATTATGTATTGCCAAACCTATACTTGTTACAATTCCTGCTCTTAATAAATCTTTTTTATTTTCTTCTTTTATGCTTCTTAACATTTGAGAATTTTCTTTAAACTTTTTATCAACTAAATAATTGCAAACAATCATACAAAATATACCTAATGCTATTCCTAAAATAACATTAGGTATAGACGCAATTTTTAAAGCTTCTGGAATCAAATCAAAACTTAATATAGAGGTCATTAGCCCTCCTGCTAATGACAGAATAAAACTTAATATTTTATTTGATGGATTTTGAAACCTTACACCTATTATTCCACCTAAGGTTGTGCCAAATGTGCCAAAAAATAAACCAAGCATTGTAACTTTTAATAAATCGTACATTTTTTCTCCTATCTTTTTTTGTACATTTTATTTGCTTAGTTTGTTTTTTATTCTAAAGTATTTATATATTCTGAAAATTTATTTATTATCATTACTTTCATTTAAATATTTATTATAGGTTTTTCCATCATCTGCAGTTAACGAGCATTTCTCGGTAACTGCATTTTTATTTAACTCTTTTTTATCTAATGCATTATATTATTTCAATTTTTTTATATCTTCGCCCATTATTTCTAAATAATCTTTTTCAGCCTGCGTTAAATGATTTCTCATATATTTTTCATATTCTTCATGAGCTTTTTCTAAGGCTTTTTCATGAGATATAGTTCCTGTTCCTTCTAAGATATCTTTATGTGTCATGGTCAGAAACCCATCTAGTTCTTTTACCCACTCTTTCATTGTCATTGCATGCATATTCAAGGCATTAATCTCTGCAACATCTAAATATGCTGACACCATTCTATTTAGTAAATCCAATTCTTTTTCGCTTAAATAATTTTTAGCAATTTCTGTTTCTGCCTTAGTAGGCATATTCCCTTTAAAGTTTGTTAAGCCTATATTCTCTTTTTTACTATCTACTCTATTAAATATTACTTCCGCTGCTGTATTACCATGAACGGCATAATGCATTTTATTTTGAACTGTTTTAAAGAATTCTCTTGTTTGTTCATTTTTTGCATCATAATCTACGCTAGTAGCATAAATATCCAGTATTTTTCTCCAAAATACTTTTTCAGATGAACGAATATCTCTAATTTTTTCTAATACTTCTTCAAAATATGTTCCTCCACCATTATTTTTGAATCTTTTAACATTAAGGTTATACCCTTTTATTAGATATTCTTTTATCAATTTATTTGCCCATATCCTAAATTGCGTACCTCGAACAGATTTTACTCTATATCCAACTGATATAATTAAATCTAAATTGTAAAATTTAGTTTTATATTTTTTTCCATCTTTGGCAGTTAGTAAGGATTCCTTACTAACTGAACTTTCCTGCAATTCTCCTTCTTCAAAAATATTTCTTATATGCATCGTTATATTATTTCTAGTCGTATCAAATAATTCAGCCATAGAATTTTGAGTAAGCCATACATTTTCGTCTTCTAATCTCACTTCAATGTCAACTTTTCCATCATCTGTTGTATACATTATAAAATTATTTTGTTCATTTAATTCATTCTGCATTATGCAAAACTCCTTTCAAAATCTCTTCTATATATTATTAATCCTGTTTACATTTCCGGCTCCTTCTCGTCTTCTTTACTTATTGTTCTTATTGTTCCGGCTGTTTGTTCTTTTGGTATTTCATTTTCTTGAAAAATTAATACATCTTTTTGTAAATTCCATATGCAGTCACTAACATATCTAGCTCTTTCCTTAGAATGTTCTTTACCTATTTGCATATCAAAAGCATCATTTGCTTTCTTTATGTCATTACTTTTTAAAGCTTCTATAAAGTCAAATATTCTTTGCTTTTGTATTGATTTATCCATTCCCATTAGCTTCGTTGCATAAATCTGTGCTAACATATAACGTGAAAACTCTGCTTTTTCACTTGCAAATTTGTATTCTCCTTTAGCTATCCTGCTTGCCATTCTGAATCTATCAATTGCAGTACTAATTTTTCTTTTGATTATATCTTTTTTTAGACACTCCACATTCATGTAAATTTCTTTTCTTTCAGCCAACTCTATTAAATATCCATCAAGCATTCTTTCCATACACTGTGGTATAACTTCTCCTAAAATCATTCTTGCTTCTCCAAACTGATTTTGAACATATAGTGTATGCGATATTTCATGAACTAATGAATACACATCTGTTAATGTTGCGGTTTCTTTTGCATATGCATGTACATCTTCTCCTGCGAATGTTGGACTTGTAGTTTCATTTCTTTTTACTCCTTTATTAAAAGATAAATATACTGCTTGTTCTCTTTCGTTATTGTATTTACCTTCTTCTAATAATTTAGATACATCTATTCCAAATTCTCTAAAAAATCCAAATACAATGGCTATAGCCTGATTTCTATCAACTCTGCTTTTTAATGTACTATCTCGTCCGCATTCGGAAAAAACTTTTTTAATGTCTACTCCACAAATTCTTAATCTATTTATTAAATCATTAATTTCATTATTTGTTTTATTAGCCAATCCTATATCATCAAAGTATTCCCTTAAAACTCTGTCTCCATTTTTTCCAACCCTTCGTGCTAATTCTTGACGCTCTATATCATTTTCTTCATTATTCATAAATTACAATCTCTCCTTAGTTTTGTTAAGCACATTATATCAAAAATTGAGTATTAGTCAATTGTAATCTCATACAAAACAAAAGATGATGTAATTATAAAATTTTCATCATCTTTTTCTGCGTTTTATACTATGTTTAATATTTTAAATTTTAGTTCTAATTATTCCTCATCATTTCCTTGTAATTTTTCTGCTCTATCTGCTGCAATTAGGTTATCTATCATTTCATCTAAGTCTCCATTTAGGAAGTTTTCCATTTGATATATGCTAAGCCCTATTCTGTGGTCTGTTATACGTCCTTGTGGATAGTTATAAGTACGTATTTTTTCACTTCTATCTCCACTTCCTACTTGGCTCTTACGTTCATTTGCAAGTTCTGAATCACGTTTTTGCTTTTCTACTTCATATAATCTAGATTTTAAAAGTTTCATTGCATATTCTCTGTTTTGTGTTTGAGAACGCTCTGTTTGGCACTCTGCTACTATTCCTGTAGGAATGTGTATTAATCTTACTGCAGATGATGTTTTGTTTACGTGTTGTCCTCCAGCACCAGAAGCTCTAAATACTTCTAGTTTAATGTCTGCCGGATTTATTTCTATTTGAACATCTTCTACTACTGGTAATACCGCAACAGTTGCTGTTGAAGTATGAATTCTTCCACTTGCTTCTGTTTCTGGAACTCTTTGTACTCTGTGAACCCCACTTTCAAATTTTAGTCTACTATAAACTCCTTTTCCAGTAACCATGAATGATATTTCTTTATATCCTCCAAGTCCTGTCTCATTTTCATTTAAAACTTCTATTTTCCAGTGTTTTCTTTCTGCATACATTGAATACATTCTGTATAAAGTTCCAGCAAATAATGCTGCCTCGTCTCCACCGGCTCCAGCTCTGATTTCACAAATTATGTTTTTATCATCATCTGGATCCTTTGGTATAAGTAATATTTTTAGCTCTTCTTCTATCTTTGGAAGTTTTTCTTTATTTTCATACAACTCTTCTTCTGCTAATTCTTTCATTTCTGGGTCATTTAGCATTTCTTGAGCTTCTTCAATACTCTGTTGTACTTGTTTATATTCCTTATATTTTAATGCAACCTCTTCTATTTCTGCATGCTCTTTCATGAACTTTGTCCATTCGCTTGTATTTGCAATAACTTCTGGGTTTGCAATTTTTTTATTAAGTTCTTCGTATCTATTTTCTACTGCTTCTAACTTTTGAAACATAAATTTTCTCCTCTATATTAATTTTTATAAGCGTAATAATTATACACCCAAAAGCCTATAATTTCAAGTATTTTCCTAAAGCTCTACTACATTGTATGGTATATTCATTTCTTCTAGCATTTTTTGTTCTCTATCAGTGCATGTAAAAATAATTGTCTGGTGATTATTTAGGTCACTTGTAAGATACTGTAGCATGTTTTTTAGTCTATTATTATCTGAATATGCAAACGACTCATCTAATATAATTGGCAAATTTTCTTTTGATAATTCATCAATCATTGATAATCTAAGTGCTAAGTATAATTGGTCTATTGTTCCTGTACTAAGCTTTATTGCTTCTACATATTCGCCTCTATTATTTTCTATAATCATTCCATTTTCGTCATTTATGGTAACTTTATTATATTTATTACTTGATATTTTTTGAATACTCTCCGAAAGATTTTTTGTAAATTTGGGAGTTATAGTTGTTTTCATTTCTTCATATGCATCCATTAGATTTTCTATTGCAATATTTATGATACTTTCCTTTTCTCTTAATTCTGCTAATTTTTCTTTGTCTGCTTCTCGCTTTTCTTCTAAAACTACCATTTCATCTAGTTGTGGAACTATTGTGTTATATTCAATTTCTAATCCTTTAATTCGTATTCTATTATTGTTTATTGTTTCTTCTATCTTTGAAATATAATTTTGGTAATCGTTTATATATAATAAATCATTTATATTTTTGTCTTTATATTTCTCTATTATTTGCTGTTTGTTTTTATTTGATTCTTCTTTTATCGCTTTATTATCTTGTTCTATTTCTTCTGTTATTTTTTCATTATTTTTTTCTAGTAAAATTATTTGTCCCTTTAACATTGACAATTCACTATTTACTTGTTTTTCTTCCTCTTCTTGCTTTTCTAGTTCCTTCTCTGTTGTATTTACATTAGCAATATTATTAGTTATTACAGTTTGACTACTTTGTAAATTTACCATTGCTGATATAGATGTATACATTCCTCTTAACATTTTACCCCTCCTTAACTTATTTTATAGTTTAATTTTTTTATTGTATTTCTTAAATTAACTATTGCTCTACTATGTAATTGAGATACCCGTGATTCAGAAACTTCTAAAATATATCCAATTTCCTTTAAGGTAAGCTCTTCATAATAATATAAAGCTAAAACTAATTTATCCTTTTCTTTAAGCATATCAATTGCCTTAGTTAATATTTCTAACTTTTCTTTTTCTTCTTTTAACTTTTGGGCAAGTT
>OLVO01002470.1_pt1 | contig 16736 bp, 11 predicted proteins | sample 1672571 | NCBI WGS metagenome assembly OLVO01 (sample SAMEA3136700, study PRJEB25190) | human gut metagenome | biome: human gut; feature: human-associated habitat; material: faeces | place: Austria | collected 2013
CAGTCGCTATTGTTGTATATAAAGGTTTAATACCTGTAGTTGGCCGAATACTTACAGATATTTATGTAGTGATGATAAAAAAAATTGCTCTCACTTATACCCTCATGCCCTCACTACATTTTAAAACAGAATTTCTCATAACCTACTTACTGTCAGTTATATATTCTTTCCTGTAAGCTGCTCCGACTTGATATAAAGTATGGCATTTTCAGACTTTTTCCTTGCAAAAGTGCAATAAAGAGTGTGTACTTTCACAGAATGACGGATAACGAAGGCATGGCAACGGTGAAAAAGATCAAAACGTTTAAAAGAATTCATTATCTTTCCTTCAAAATAAGACAATCAATAATACAGGCTATCTATAAATTCTTCCAATAAATAAGGGAATGAATGGATGTGTATAGCAGTCAGCCCTATTGCATAAGCTTTTTCTATCTCCAGATTAAACCTTTTTATATGGATGTATTCTATCTCCATAGCCTTTGGAGTTATCTCCATAAGCTTTGGAGTTAACTCCAAAGCCTTGGGAGATAACTCCAAAGGCTTGCGGAGATAGAACAAACAGGAAGAAAACCCTTAACCATACAGCAAGAAATGTTTAGGGATGCGGATAAGATATTTTAAGGATGAATCTGATTTTAAAACCACACAATTCCTTACGGATGAAAAAACTCCCCAATGTCCTTCTTTAAAAAAGTGAAACAATATATGACAGGAAGATATACATCTGACTATACATACAGGACAGAAATATGAAGTGAGAGCATATATGCACCCAAACTTTTTATGAAAATACAGGCACTCTTGAGAAATCGCAAGCGGCTGCATAAATGAAATTAAGAGAACAACCTAAAATTCCTGAAAAACGTAGTAAAGGCCGCCCTTTTATTAAATCTTCCCAAAGCCATAGATACCCCCCACAAACCACATATATTATAATGTTTATGCAATGAAATACGAAGGATGGTATGGATATAGCATTGCAATGCACTAATCAGCTCCGGATCATCCACATAATCGGAAAACATATTCCTCATCCATCTCAAGAAAAGAATAGTAGCGTGCAATTTATCTTTGTCATGACCGGCAGAGTTACTGATGTTTGCACCTTCAACATTCCTCCAACATACAGGCTGCCCCGGCAAAGAAATAACACCCCCCGCATGACGGGCAAAAGCAGCCCACGTAGCATCATCCGAACACCAAGCCATAGGAAAATGAACAAAACCACCTGCCGACTGCCATATCTCCCGACTGAACACGTACTCTACGGCAGCCGAATCTATCTTTCCCTGTAACTTATCTAGCAGCAGCCGGTAACAAGACACACTTCCTTCTTCCAAAGGACGATTGGCACGTATCCGCTTGTGTTTTCACCATCAATGACAGCTAATGGAAAACGAAAGAAATATCCTCGCTGATGGTGTGGGCGCGACAAAGCCTCCATGACACGTTCCACACCATCAGCCGGCATCAAATCATCATCCGAGAAAAGCCAGATAAACGGCTCTGCAGACAGCTGGATACACCTCTCCCAATGGGCCACCAAATCTTTGCCCCCCATATTTTCGCTAAAGCGATGATACACCAGATTTACCTTATTCTGATAAGATTCCACAATCTTATCCAATCTTTCAGGACTTGCATCATCACCTATATATAACACGAACTCATCTTTATGGGCCTGAACTGCAATTGAGTCGAGCGTTTCCTTAAGGAAACGCCCCTTGTAGGCGGGAATAACAATTGCCAATTTCTTTATTTGCTCCACTTTACAAAGACTGCATATCGTTCAACTTCTTGTAATATCCATTCAAGGCTATCAGTTCATCGTGAGTTCCTCTTTCTACAATGTCGCCTTCATAAAGTACACAAATTTCATCGGCATTCTTAATGGTACTCAATCTATGTGCGATAGCGATAGTAGTACGCGATTTCATCAAACGCTCCAACGCTTCCTGAACCAAACGCTCGGACTCTGTGTCAAGAGCCGAAGTAGCCTCATCTAATATAAGGATAGGAGGATTTTTCAAAATTGCACGGGCTATACTGACACGCTGACGCTGACCACCGGACAAACGCCCTCCACGATCACCAATCATCGTGTCATATCCTTTTTCCGTTTCCATAATGAAATCATGTGCATTCGCTATCTTGGCAGCTTCTATTACTTGCTCCATAGTGGCATTCTCTACACCAAAAGTAATATTGTTATAGAAGGTGTCATTAAACAGAATAGCTTCCTGATTTACATTACCAATCAGAGAACGTAAACTGTGGATGGATACATCTTTCACATTCTTGCCGTCAATCAGCAATGCACCCTCCGATACATCGTGATAACGCGGTACCAAGTCCACTAAAGTAGACTTTCCGGAACCGGACTGACCCACCAGCGCAATCGTTTTTCCTTTAGGAACAGTCAGATTGATATGGTTCAAGACCGGACGCCCTTCTACATAGCTGAAACTTACATTTTTAAACTCTAACTTATCTGTGAAAGCGTCCAATGGCAAAGGCTGCTCCGGCTCTACGATATGATTTTCCGCTTTCAATATCATATCAATTCGCTCCATACTGGCCAATCCCTGCGGAATATTATAAAATGCTCTTGAAAATTCTTTCAAAGGATTGATGATACTATAAAGGATAATCAGATAAAATATGAAAGTAGCCGCATCCATCGGAGCATAGTTTGTATTTAAGATTAAAGCACCGCCAAACAACAGCACGGTCACAATCACACAAGTGCCTAAAAACTCACTCATGGGGTGGGCTGAACTTTGCCGGATAATCATCTCGTTCATTGCATCGCGGAAGTCATTGTTTGTTTTAGAGAACCGGGCAGACATTTTGCTTTCGGCTATAAACGCTTTGATAACCCTTAAACCTCCTAATGTTTCATCCAATTGGGACATAATATCTCCCCATTGCGCCTGTGCTGTAGAGGACTGTCTTTTCAGCTTCCGGCTGACAACCCCCATTATCCAACCTGTCAGAGGTAAAATAAAGATAACAAAAAGCGTCATTTGCCAACTTACCGAAAACAGAGTGACAAAACAAACCAAAAGAGCGATAGGATTACGGATAAGCATATCGATGGAACTGGTCAACGAGTTCTCCACCACCGTAACATCCGCACTCATACGGGCTATGATATCTCCTTTACGTTCTTCTGAGAAAAAACTCAAAGGAAGACTTAACACTTTATTATAAACCTGAATACGGATATCCCGGACAATACCTGTACGCAAAGGTACCATGACAGCCGCAGAAGCAAAATAACCGGCAGTTTTCAACATAGTCATAAAGATAAGTATTCCTCCCATCATGGCAAGTGTATAGAACGCACCATTTGTCGCCACAAAATTGCTCACAAAGTAATAGGCATTATTTATGAGTACATCCTTATCCAAATTATGAATATCCATAGGAATGTACTCATAAGACTTGGTATCAATTTTGAACAGAATGTTCAAAATTGGCACAATCGCCATGAACGAAAACACATTAAGCCATTGCGACAGAAAGTTCAGTATCAATGCCCATGTCAAATATTTGCGGTATGGAAGAATATACCGCTTCAACAAACTAAAGAACTGTTTCAGCATAATTATCAATTATATATAATGCCGCAAAGGTAACAAAAAAGAAATAATCACCCAAGATTACCCCACTTTATCCCCTAATATTTGTTCATACACGGCAAGCCTTCTTTCCTGCATCTGTCCGGGGTTATATACTTGCCGCAAACTGTCTTCCGCATGGGTAACCAACTGTCTCTGCAACTGCGGATTACTTGACAAGGCTATGACAGCTTCTGCAAATCCGGCAGGGTCATCAACAATCAAGCAATCTTCACCATCCTTAAAATCAATGCCTTCCACACCCTTTGCCGTCGTTACAAAAGGAACTTTTGACAATACAGCATCTAATATTTTCATACGCATACCACTACCGATACGTATTGGAACAACAGCAACACTGCCTTTTAAAAAAGAGCCCAGATCTTCCACATAGCCTGCCAGCTTCAATTCCGGGTATTCGGACTGCAAACGATTGATACACTCTCCACGCCATTTACCAATTACTTGCAATGTAAACGAAAAATGACGTTTACGCAGATGCGGAATCACTTCGTGACAGAACCATGCCACGGCATCCAGATTGGGAAAATGATCCTCACTTCCCACAAAAGTCAGGCGTCCGCTTTGGACCGGAACAAAAGGCTGTTCCAGCCTGTCACCCACTTGCACCACAGCCGGAGAAGTGTAGATATGGTCTTTCCGTCCTATGAAGTCCTCCATAATTTTACGGTCTACTTCAGTCAGAACAATAACATCTTTATATTTCAATAATGCACTGCGCTCAAAATCCTTTGCTATATGAAACAACATCCTGTCACCGGCAGTCTGTTCCCTGAACAAAGTAATCTCCTTTTCATTACGGATGTAGCGGAGTTCATGATGCACAAAAATAGTCTGTACATTTTCAGGCAACAAGAATCCCAATGACAACAGTTCATAAAACTCTACTTGAATAATATCAAAACCTGAATGAGCCACCTGAGAAACATACTCCACATACCCCTGGTCTAGCGGCTGGAAACAAGAGCTGAACAAAGTACTCTTTCCCCGTACTAAATCCACAACTTCGCCCGTTTCATCCGTCCATATCTGTTGCCGGTTCATTTTACGGGTTACAGACGCATGTATCTTTTGCAGCCATTTATAATAAAAAGGATGTTTAATTTTGGGTAATCTGACAGTTTTAGTTTTAGGAGTATAAATAAAGAAATCCACATTATCCCAAATTTTCTTCAATGACTCTACATCTTGCATACGTCTCCCTGTTTCAGGATAAAGCAATACAGATACGGACATCTTATGACGCAGATATTCCACCATATTAAAGAAAGCTTGATTACCGCCCGAATCCAGCGGATAAGGAATGTACGGAATAATAAAAAGAATTTTCTTTCTCATACTAATTGAATTTAAACAATAGTCTAATGTCTAATTTAATTTTTAGTTTAATACAGCAAATGCTATGTAGTGTATAATGCAAAGGTACAAGAAAGACTGCATACTAAAATGTTAATTATCGTTTCTTTTTAAAAGTTCAACACAATTCCTGTTTCTTGAAAGAAAAAACAAAGAAGCAACTTGTTTATTTACCTGTATAACATTACATTTGTAGAAATAAAACAAGAACTAACTTAACAATAAAGCATGAATGCACTTCCCTTGGTCAGTGTAGTGGTACCTAATTATAATTATAAACGATACCTCAATCTACGAATTCAGAGTATTCTGCAACAGACCTATCAGAATATCGAACTGATTTTACTTGATGATGCCTCAACAGACGGTAGCGAAGAGGTATTATCGGACTATCAAGACCATGCCAAAGTGAGCCATATTCTATTAAACGAACACAACACCGGAAATCCATTTAAACAATGGTTTAAAGGCATGCAATTAGCCAAAGGAAAATATATATGGATAGCCGAAGCCGATGACTTGTGTGAGCTTACTTTTTTAGAGAAAGTAGTTCCTTTAATGGAGAAATACCAACAAGCCGCCGTATGCTTTGCCGGTTCCAAGTATATTGATAAAGACGGTAATGTGCTGAGTTACGACATGAACAAATGGAAATCTGCCATACCTCCATACGCCGTATTCAATGGGAAGACTTATGCCGAACATAACCTTTACTGGCGCAGCTATATAGCCAATGCAAGCTCGGCCATTTTCAGAAAAAGCATGGTAAATGCCCAAAATATGGAACAATGCCTGCAAATGCGCTACAGCGGCGACTGGCTGTTCTGGTTTTATATGGCAATGCAAGGAGACATTATAGAAAGATATGAAGTACTGAACTACTTCAGACAACATAACCAGAAAGTTACCGTCAAAGCTGAAAACAACGGAGGGGGTAAGAGCGAAGATATTGAGATAGTACGCATTATGGAACAACACCTTACCCACCTGAGCAGATACAAACGGTGCATACGAAGGGGAATGCTTTACAACCGCATTGCCAAACTAAGCACAACAGACCGGGTAAAACTGCAATTATGGGAACTCCTCCGGCAGAAATTAAACGGAACGCGGAAAGACGGACGTTTGGAGCGCCTCAACCGGATAGCACGGCTATTCTGTCCTTTTGTTCTGACTATGAAAAGAGACCGCCTTACTCCTTCCCGAGAAATAGGATAAGAAACGGAAACTGCTTGCCCATATTTTCGGGCGGACTCACATGTCTGCCCCTAAAGTGAACAAATTGGCAGCCAATTTTACTTTTGGCATACCCTCTTTTGATATTTCTAAAATTCTGTTTACCTTTGTTGTCAATCATCCGGATTGATTCAAACAAATGCAAACTTTACTAAAACAAATGAAATATCTCCGTTCACTCATGCAGCAATCTGTAACAGCATGTAAGAATCAGGCTAAGCTTATCCAACAGTTTACTCTTTCTTTACTTTACTTATTAATCATACATATAGTTGCTTTACTTTTTTTCTTCCTGTTCCGGCTTGTCCTGTTCACCTCAATAGATTATCAGTTTCCTCCCGATATACAAAACAACTTTCTCATGCAAGCCACTGCATTTATAAAAGGGCTATGGTTTGACAATGTTATAGCTTGCTACATATTGCTGTTACCATTAGTCATTTTATGGATAACCGCTCTCTGCAACTATCACTCCAAGTGGGTATTCAGATTTATCTCTATCTTTTTCATTCTATTTTATTCACTGTCGTTCATTATTTCGGCAGCCAACATCCCTTATTTCTCCTATTTTTTTAAGACAATCAATTCTTCCATTTACAATTGGTTCGGATATGGAGCCACTACTGCCGGAATGGTATTGGGTGAAACATCATTCTATTTCCCTATTTTTCTAGGACTGATATCTATTCTTCTGCTGTCAGGAAGTGTACTACGGTTATCTTCTTATTTCTATCATCTCATCAATTCGAAATCTACTTCCATCAGCCCGATAAACCGCCTATGTATATTCGCCGCCGGTGCTGTTTGTATAGGACTTTGTCTATTCGGAATACGGGGACGCATGGGATATAACCCCATCAGGGTAAGTCAAGCATACTATTGCACCGATCCATTCCTGAATCAGCTAGGGGTTAATCCTGTCTTTAATCTACTTACCAGCACACTGGATGATAACCGTAAGGAAAACCGCTATCTTCACCTGATGCCGGAACAGGAGGCAATAACCAATATGCAAAGTATATTGCAAAGAAAAGGAATAGAAGGCATCTCCCCCATTGCACGTGAAGTGAAATGCGCAGCCGTCCCTACACAAAAGAATGTTGTTCTTATTTTCATGGAATCGATGTCGGCCAACTTGATGGAGCATTTCGGATCTACCAAAAAACTGACTCCTTTCCTAGACAGCCTTTATCTGGAATCTCTCAGTTTTGACCATTTTTATTCAGCGGGCATACATACCAACCACGGAATGTATGCCACCCTCTACTCTTTCCCTGCCATCATGAAACGGAATGCCATGAAAGGAGCAGTGGTACCTGTCTATTCGGGGTTGCCCACCGTATTAAAGGATAATGGCTATCGGAACCTGTTCTTCATGACGCACGAATCACAATACGATAATATGAACGCTTTTCTCCGCACTAACGGATTTGATGAAATATATGCACAAGAAAACTACCCAAAGGATAAAGTCGTTAACAGCTTTGGTGTACAAGACGATTTCCTATATCAATATGCCTTGCCCATTCTGAACAAAAGAGCAGAAGAAAGACAACCTTTCTTTACCGTATTGCTTTCTATCAGCAACCATCCCTCGTATGTGATACCTGACTATTTCAAACCACACAGCACAAAGCTTGAAGATCAGATTGTGGAATACGCGGACTGGGCCATCCGGCAATTCATGCAAGAAGCACGCAAACAACCCTGGTTTGAAAATACAATCTTTGTTTTGCTGGGTGACCATGGGAAATTGGTAGGAAGCCCGGACTGTGAAATACCACAATCCTACAACCATGTTCCACTAATGATTTACGGAAAAGGCATCAAGCCCGAAATCAGACAAGAGCCGGGCGGCCAGACTGATGTGGCACCGACTTTACTCGGACTGCTGAACATGAGTTATACCCAAAACGACTTCGGCATAAATTTGTTAACAGAACAACGCCCGTATGTCTATTTCTCCGCCGATAATTTGATAGCGGCTACAGATACAACCCACCTATATATTTATTCTCCACATGACCGGCAGGAATTCAAATATAAGAAGCAAGGAAATGCCTTGCAACTTGTAACAGGGGAGGACAGTACATTCTACATGATGAAAAAATACTGTTTCTCCACATTGCAGAGTGCGGAGTATCTGGTAAAAGAGCACAAGACTGTCAATAAAGCTAACGGACAATAAGGTGGAACGGGTTTCACCGTCTTGCCTTCCTTAACGGTCATACCCCAACTTCTCCTCGTTATAATCAGAGGCTATGTAGGTAGGACGGCCTTTGGTCTCCTTGAAAATGCGCCCCACGTACTCTCCTATAATTCCCAAAGAGAAAAGCTGGATGCCACCTAAAAAGAGCATGACAATGATCAAAGTGGGGAAGCCGGCCGTTTCATCACCATAAAGCACGGTCTTTATCAGAAAATAAATGGCATAAATAAAACTGGAGATTGAACAGAGCACTCCGCATACCGTGGCAATACGCAAAGGGGCGATAGAGAAAGAGGTTATCCCTTCGACAGCCAGATTCAACAGCTTGAGAAAGTTCCAGGAGGAATGGCCCATCAGCCTGTCTCCGCGATCAAATTCAATGCTTTTCTTCTGATAGCCTATCCAGCAAAACAATCCTTTTGTATAACGCTCGCATTCGCGCAGACGACGCAACGTGAGCACACAACGACGGTCCAGAAGCCTGAAATCGCCCACATTGGGCAAAATATCAATACGGCTCATCCGCTGAAGTATACCATAAAAAGCCAGAGAGAACTGACGACGCAACCAGCTTTCCTCGCCACGGGTACGCCGTTTGGCATAAATGTCATCATATCCTTCTTCCCAATATTCCAGCATCTGGTCTACCAGTTCCGGAGGGTCCTGCAAATCAGCATCCATCACAACGCAGCAATCGCCGGTGGCGTAATCAAAACCCGCCAGCATGGCTACCTCTTTACCAAAGTTACGCGAAAGGTTGACATAATTCACCCGCTTGTCCTGCTGCCTCAGCCGGCGGAGGCATTCCAGCGTAGTGTCGCTGCTGCCATCATTGACAAACAGGATTTCCCACTCATAAACGGCATTGCGGTTGACAAGCTCTATCAAACGTTGATACAGAGTGGGCAGCATCGCTTCCTCATTATATACCGGAATCAAAAGAGTCACTTTCTTCATATCATTCTTCACTATCATAAAGACTCCTCAAAGATATTACTTTTGTTTGAAAACAAACCTCACTAATAAAAAATTTACCGGAATGGCAATGAGAAACACTGGGATGGGAGCCAACGGACGGGAAAAACCCAACCGCAGAAAGAGATTCAACAATCCGATATGTATCAGATAATTTGTCAGATGTGCCCCCCCGAAGCCAAAAGCTTTCTTCCAGGAAGGAGGCTGCCCGAAAGTAAAATAAGCCGTAAGATAAAAGTTGGCAACAAAACTCAGCACATATCCCAAGGTATAGGCTACATTGACCTGAATGAATTTTTGCAAGACAAAATAAATGCCATAGTGCAGCCCTGTAGCAAAAAGGCCTACCATTACAAATCGCAGGAACTCGGGTATCTGTTTCAGTTTATTCATTTTCATTGATTTAAAATGCAAAGTTAGGTATTACTAAAGAATTATTCGTACTTTTGCGACAGTAAATATAAAAGACCGAAAAATATATGTCAGACAAGAAAAAAGCATTTTGGTTCATAGCCTTACTAAGCACACTTGTAATAATCCCCTTTTTGGGAGAAACTATTTTTTACTCTAAAGGGGAACCGCGCGAAGCAATTGTGGCATACTCGATGTTGGAAAGCGGCAACTGGATATTGCCTTTGAACTACGGAACAGACATCGCCTATAAACCTCCTTTCCTGTATTGGTCTATTGCAGCTATTTCCGCCATTTTCGGAGGGGTGAGCGAATTCTCGTCCCGTCTGCCGTCCGCTATCGCTTTTCTAGCTATGCAGTTCGTGTTTTTCGGATTCGTAGCCCGCTATAAGGATACAAAGACAGCACTCATTACCTCCCTTTTACTGCTCACTTCATTCGAAGTGCACCGGGCGGCGGTGGCTTGCAGGCTGGATATGCTACAGGTTTCCTTCATCGTCATCTCACTTTGCTTACTATTTCGCTGGGACGAAAAAGGCTGCAAGGGAATACCTTGGACGGCTGTCGTGCTGATGGCATGCGGCACGCTGACCAAAGGACCTGTGGGTTCTATATTCCCCTGTATGTGTATCGGTATTTACCAGCTGATACGGGGACGCTCATTCGGCAAGACTTTCCTTTCCTTATTCGGAATCGGGCTGCTTTCCCTTATTCCATTGGGAATCTGGTTTTATGCGGCCTGGCTACAGGGAGGACAGCCGTTTATGGACCTGATGCTGGAGGAAAACACCGGACGCTTTGTCGGCAAAATGTCATACCCGTCGCATCACAACCCTTTATGGTATAACTTCCTGACCATTATATGGGGGTGGACACCTTGGACATTGGTCTTGCTTATCTCACTATTCGGACTGAAATGGAATGAAATGCACCTGCTGCCCGCAGGAAACTCTTTCACCGGACGCATCAGGAAGGTTTGGGATAACATCCGCTCACAATCCCCCATACAGCTGTTTATCTGGATAGTGATTATCGCTATTTTTGTCTTCTATTGTATTCCTAAAAGCAAACGCAGCGTCTATTTATTGCCTATCTATCCATTTATGGCTGTACTGATTGCCCAGTATCTGGAGGCGTTAATGCAAAAAGGGGCGAAAGTGTTCAAAATATCGGCTTATATCTTCGCCTCGCTCTGTTTGTTACTCACCGTGGTGTTTTTTGCTGTACGCTGTCAGATGATACCGGACAGCATATGGGGCAACGGACGTCATGCTGCCGAAAACATAGCGTTTATGCAAGCTTTGGAAAGCACGTCCTTTTCTATTTCCAAATGGCTGATTATAGTATTGCCGGTAGTGGCTGCCATCTGTACATTAAGGCTGGTTATCAAAAAAAGTAGTACGGGGTCACTCCTCTATGGAATCACCGGTTGTGTTCTTTGCCTGTTTGTCGCTTTAGACGGGGTATATCAGCCAACAATACTAGCTGTAAAATCCGATAAGCATCTGGCAGAGGATATCAGAAAACAGGTGCCTGAAGGAGTCGTTTATTCATATACAGACAGAATGATACGGTTTTATTGTACAAATTATTATATGAATAACCAAATGCGGAATTTCACACTGGAAAATCCGCAAGAAGGGTATGTCATACTTTCTGCAAATGCACAAGAGGAGTTTTTAAAGAATTACAATGCAAAGTATCAGCTGGAAGAGGTCTTCCATACAGATTACAGAAGTTGCGACTTACGCAATACGGTAATCATGTACAAGTTCAACGAGAAACGGAAATAGTTATATCCGGCAGATTCTGCACCGATTGGGACGCGGACTATATGAATTCCATACTGATTCATATAGTCCGCGTCCAAGTTTTACTATCTGTTCCCTAAATCATCATAAACGGTTTGCAATATCGCCTTACCCTTATCCAGACGGGATTCGTCAGCTTCAGGCTCATCAAAAAGAATACTGCCGGAATTATTATCAAACACCGTCACCCCTGTACTGTCTCTGAATGAGAACCCATTATTGAAACTATAAAAGGCAAAAGGATACTTATAATCACTTCCCAATACATTACGGCTAAACGTAAATGCAGTATGTTCCAGCCCAAGCTGCCCCAACAAAGTGGCTGCCAAATCGGTCTGATTCATAATCTTGTCCACCTGCACAGGCTGTTTTACCGCTCCACCTAACCATAACAAGGGAATATGATAAAAACGAGGCATCGCATTAGACCCCTCACGCGGGTAATAGAAACCATGATCGGGAAGGCAGATAACTAAAAGATCTTTCCATGCGGGAGTCTGCTTCAACCGGTCAATAAACTTACCCAGACATTCATCTGTATAAGCAAAGGCATTGGGAATTTTATCTTCCAGCCGGTGATAAGGAACTTCGAAAGGTTCATGACTGCTAAGTGTCAGAAACGCAGTATGCCAAGGCCCTTCTTCCTTCCGGTTTCTTAACTGATTATATAAATATTCAAAAGTAATATCATCATTCACTCCCCAGGCATTACTGGTCTGTTCGGCCAATGAAAAATCTGTATTGGCTGTAAGACGCTGATAACCGGTACTCAGCAGATAACTCTTCATATTGGTAAAGTTGATATCACCTCCATACAGGAAATCTGTTTTATAACCCGCCTTGGACAATCCTTCAGCTATAGCAGGCAGCGTACGGCTCTTGGCAGGAATTTTCATTACCGATGCCGTAGGCAATCCAAGGTAACCGCTGAAAGTACAGACTGTTCCACGGTCGGTACGGAAACTATTGGCATAACAGTTTGTAAAAAAGACCCCTTCCTTTGACAGACGGTTAAAATGGGGTGTCACATCAGGAAGACCGCCTAAAGGTTCTACAAAAGCACCTCCAAAACCTTCCATCAAAATAATAAGAATATTGGGACGCTTGGTATTCAGGACTTGAATAATACTATCCCCATCTGTTGTAGGATAAAGTCCGTCAAACAATGCAGCCCGCTTCTCTTCATCAAAGAAATTGAACTCTGATGCAAAATCCTGGGATTTACCCATAGAAGACAACAAACTGAAATCGGGATTGACCGCCGAATGATTCAAGAAAGGTTCGTTGCTGAAATATACTTGCCCTATATTAGAAGTAGATTCCGTTACACCACCACGTATAATGATGAAAAGCACACCTCCTAATAACAGCATTCCCGCAGTTCCCGCTATCCGTTTCCGGGTGGCGTTCAAAACGGAAGGCGTGATTTTCAGCAAGACCCAACTATTCAAGGCTATGAGTAACAAGATGGCAAGAACCCTCAGCAAGATAAATCCGACGGAAACACTCGCCAAAGCTTCCTTCGGTGAATCGATATAAAGAAAAACAGATGCGTCCAGTTTAAATCCCCAGAATGTGTATAATGCCATATCTACCACAAAAATGATAGAAATAAGCGCGGCAGCCAAAATATAATACCCGTAAAGTATTTTTTTCAAAGGGAATTTCCTAAACCAAATACTTATCAGTACCAACAAGAATGGAAATGCAGTAAGATATCCCGCCGTAGCGGCATCAAGACTGGCGCCATGAACCATTACCTGCATATAATCGGCAAACCCGAATCCTTTTTCAATGGAACCATTATAGAGCATGAATAATGGTTTCTGTAGAATAAATATCAGTAAGACCGTAAAAAAGTACAAGCTGATATAAGCAATCCTCTTTTTCATATCTTCAGTTCTTTATTATTTCCGTCCGAAATCAGCCGGGACCTCTCCCCATCGGTCGGTTTCCCACTTCAATAAAGGTGTGGTATATTTATTTTCTTTCAGCCAAATTTCGGCTCGTTCTATCATTTGAAAAAGTTTCTCCGTCTGAGGAGTCCGCTCTAGTTTAGTTTTACATTTCTTCTGTTTTACCCAACTCAACGCATTACGGCTGTCCGAGTAAACAGGCATACTGATATTCTTCTGCTTCATCAATGCCAAGGCATGGACAATGGCAAGAAACTCTCCAATATTATTCGTTCCATAAACAGGACCGAAATGAAAAACCTCCTGTCCCGTAAGCAAATAAACGCCCCGATATTCCATCGGTCCGGGATTTCCACTGCAAGCGGCATCCACAGCCAGGCAGTTCATATCAAAGTTCTCGGGAAGTTGTTTAGGAGTATCTTCTTTTTTAACAGCATTCTTGCCTATATAATGAAAAGCGGAAGAAGCCAAGGCGTGTTCCGCCTCCTCTTTGGTCTCGAATGACTTGTATTGTGCGCCATCATAACCTTTTATCTGTAGCTGGCAGTCAGTCCAGGAGTCATAAACTCCCGGATTGACACCTTTCCATACTACATAATATTTCTGTTTCTTTGCCATTTACATACGTTCAGGCACTTCAATACCCAGCAAGCCCATTGCTGTCTTCACAATCTTGCCCACATTGGCACTCAATGCCAGACGGAAGACTTTCAACGCTTCGTTTTCTTCACGCAGAATACTGAAATCATGATAGAACTGGTTGTATTCTTTCACCAAATCGTATGCATAGTTTGCTATAATGGAAGGATTATAGTCTGAGCCTGCCTGCTTGACAACCGATTTAAAATCAGCCAGCATCTGAATCAAACCTTCTTCTTTTGCGCTCAGTTCCAAACCTGCTGGAATGATTTCGGGAATAACGATACCTGCTTCAGCCGCTTTGCGTAATACAGACTGGATACGGGCATACGTATACTGAATGAAAGGTCCTGTATTGCCATTGAAATCTATCGATTCTTTCGGGTTGAAAGTCATATTCTTACGTGCGTCCACCTTCAGGATAAAATATTTCAAAGCACCCAAACCAACAATACGGGCAATATTGTCGGCTTCTTCTTGGGTCAGGCCGTCCAATTTACCTAATTCAGCAGAAGTTTCCTTAGCAGTTTCAATCATTGCTTCCATCAAATCATCCGCATCCACTACTGTACCTTCACGACTTTTCATTTTGCCCTCGGGCAGCTCTACCATACCGTATGAGAAATGAACCAATCCTTTGCCCCATTCAAAACCCAATTTGTCGAGCAAGATAGAAAGTACCTGGAAATGATAGTTTTGTTCATTACCCACTACATAAATCATCTTGTTGATGGGGTAATCCTGAAAACGTAATTTGGCAGTACCGATATCCTGGGTCATATAAACAGAAGTACCGTCACCGCGAAGAAGCAACTTATGGTCCAGTCCTTCGGCAGTCAAATCAGCCCATACAGAGTTATCCTCTTTCCGGTAGAAGAAACCTTTTTCCAGTCCTTCCATCACTTTCTCCTTACCTTCCAGATAGGTATTCGATTCATAATAAATTTTATCGAAACTAACTCCCATCATCTTATACGTTTCATCGAATCCGGCATATACCCAGTCATTCATCTTCTTCCACAAGGCACGGATCTCAGGGTCATTCGCCTCCCACTTACGGAGCATCTCGCGAGCTTCCAGCATCAGAGGAGAGTTTGCCTCTGCCTTAGCCTTAGCTTCTTCTTCATTCAAGCCTTCAGCCTGGTACTGAGCTGTCAGTTCCTTTACCTCAGCCTTGTAATGCTTGTCAAAAGCTACATAATAGTCACCAATCAAATGGTCCCCCTTCTTACCCGATGATTCAGGTGTTTCACCGTTACCATATTTCAACCAGGCCAGCATGGACTTACAGATATGGATACCACGGTCATTCACAATATTGGTCTTGACCACCTTATTGCCATTTGCCGCCATGACATTTGCCAAGGCATTTCCCAACAGGTTGTTACGGACGTGACCCAAATGAAGCGGCTTGTTTGTATTGGGAGAAGAATACTCAATCATCACCAACGGAGAGTTTTCCGTAGCCTTTTCAATACCGTATTCGGGAGCAGCCTGAATAGAATTCAAAAGTTCAATCCAACAATCCGAAGCAATTGTCAAATTAAGAAAGCCCTTCACTGCATTGTAGGCTGAAACCAATTCGGGAGCATGCTCTTTCAGGTATCCGCCTATTTCCTGTGCGGTCTGTTCAGGCCCCTTCTTAGACATTTTCAGAAAAGGGAAAACAACCAAAGTAAGATGTCCTTCAAACTCTTTCTTAGTCTTTTGCAGTTGTACCATTTTTCCGGGTACATCCTGTCCGTACAACGTTTTGATAGCGCTGATAATGGACGTGGTGAGTTTTTCTTCTATATTCATAATATGTACGTACACTTATTTGTTATTGGATTGCAAAGATAGACATTTTAGGCGAAATCCTTCCTATCTTACCTTAATTTACTATATCTCCTCTCTGCAAACTATATCCTTTTAACTAAAAAAATAAGTATCAAAAAGTCAAAAGTCACTATTTTATCGGATAAGAACTAAGAGGACAACTTTCACTAATCAAAAAAATTCCACTCTATAAAAAGCTAAATTATCTGCATAAACATACAATAGCTAATTAAATATGTCCAACAATACATTCCCAGCTCATTAGAAATATAAAAATACATTTACTACAAGAATTAATTCAACACAAGATTACATAAACTCCTGATTGATAAAACAATATCATATACTAAATCCACATTAAAACAAGACAAACACTATTTTGATAAAGTTAAGAAAAACCATATGTTTTTATCCTGAAGAAAGAAGCTCATAAAAAATATATTAAAATATATTATCCTATTTAAATCAAAATACATATATTTGCGGCCATTATTAAATAACACAATTAATAATAATGCAAGCAAAAAGAAATCCTAATGCAGTTGAATAGTAATAAAACCACTATGGAAAACGACACAATGATACAAAAAATTGCATTTACAATTTTAAAAAGAGAGTTCAATACATAATGCCTGAAATATGGCAATTTATAAACCCCTAATTAAAGCCAAGTTTATATGAGCAGATTTTCTTCATTATTATGTAGCTTGCTATTCTG
>OLVO01002485.1_pt1 | contig 16675 bp, 10 predicted proteins | sample 1672571 | NCBI WGS metagenome assembly OLVO01 (sample SAMEA3136700, study PRJEB25190) | human gut metagenome | biome: human gut; feature: human-associated habitat; material: faeces | place: Austria | collected 2013
CCAGACATTTTTAAAATTGGCGATTGGTGGTACCTGGTCTACTCTGAGTACAGCGACGAGAACAAGATCGTCTACCGCATGAGCCGCGATCTCTACGGTCCGTGGGAGAAGCCGAGAGATGACGCCTTCGACGGGAGGGCGTATTACGCCGGACGGACCGCCTTCGACGGATCGCGCAGGATTCTGTCCGGCTGGGTCCCCACGCGCGAGAACGACGATGACCGGGCCAACTGGCTTTGGGGTGGCTCGTTTATGCCCCATGAGGTGTACCAGCGCCCCAATGGCACCCTCGGCGTTCGCCCTCCCCAAAGCATAAAGGATGCGTTCGAGTGCCCTGATGCCGTCCCGGATATCGAGCTTCGCGGAGACCACGAACGAACGGAGTGCGTAATCACCGAAAACGCAGGCGAGATCTTCTGCTTCGAGGCAGACGTGACGTTCAGGGACGCTTGCGACTTCTCAATTCGAGCCTACAAGAATCTCGAGACCGACGAGTCGTACGAATACCGCTTCGACCTCGACGCGAATCGGCTCTCGTTCGACAAGAGCCCCTGTTACAAGTGGTTCCGCGTAATGGATAAGGGGCTTTGGAGGCCAGTCTGGCTCGAGTCCGGGCGTTCTTACCACCTGCAGCTCATCGTTGACGACAACATCCTCGTCCTCTACCTCGACGGTACCGCACTCACGACACGCGTCTGCGAGAAGTTCGGCCACTCGCTTGCTGTTACGGTAACGAATGGCGAACTCAAACTGTCCAACATAGCCTTGGCGAAGGGGCTGCGCGAACAGGAAAAGTAAGCCAGTGAACCTCGTCGCCACAGCGACTCCCCCAGCAAAACACGCGAACAACGGGTCCGGCCGCATTCCGGCGACCGGACTCGTCCTGTGCCCTGATGGCACATGGCCCCGGGCTGCCGACAGCGAGGCGGCCTTAGGGGCCTCGCCTACAGATTCCTGAGTGCGTCGACGAGGGAGACCTTGCCCGCGGTGACCTCGTCGGCCTGCTTGATGACCTTTGCGGGCACGACGGCCACCACAGCGCCGGCGGCAGAGCCGATTCGAGCGATGTGGTCAGAGACGGAGCGAACGGCGAGCCGCTTGCCGACAGGGAGGCAGTCAAAGGTGGCAAAGCGCACTCCTACGGTTGGGATACGCCCGTGAGGCGCTCGGCGGACAGCGCTGTTGCCGCTCGCTGTGTCGAGCGCAGGTGTCGAGAAGTTGCCATATGTCACTACAGATGTATCATGGAGTGCCGAAGTTCACGTGCCCGTGACAAAACGCGGGCGCCAACCCGTCCCGAGCACCACCCCGCCCGTAAGGTGTGGGACGAAAGGAGGACCAGCCGCATGAACATCCCCGAGACACAGAAAGACCTGCTTGCCTACCTCGATCGCATCACGCGCGAGCTTGGCAGCACGCGGGGCGGGCGCATCCAGAACCGTCTCGACCACTTCACCACGGCATCTATAACCGACTCGCTCGCCATCTCGCGCAGCCTGGCAAGTCAGTATCTCAACGAGCTCGTGCGCGCTGGCCTCGTGGTGAAAGCAGGGGCACGACCGGTGTGCTACTTCCACCGCCGCTCCCTCGAACGCTTCTTCCAGTCTCGCATTGAGCGTAGCACCTACCCTTCGGTCGAGCAGCTCTTCGCCACGCTCGGAAACGGCGAGCGACTCGACTTCGACCGCGCAATCGGTCATGAGCTGAGCCTTGCGCCCTGCATCAGCCAGCTCTGCGCCGCGCTCAAGTACCCGCCAGCTGGCCTGCCCATCCTGCTCTGTGGCGCCTCGGGAACCGGCAAGGGTCTACTCGCCGAACTTGCCCTCGAATACGGCAAGAACGTCGGCGTCCTGCAGCAGGAAGCCAAGCTTGTGAGCATCGACTGCTCGCATTACGCAGACGATGCCCGCGCGCTCACTCACGACCTGTGCGCAGATGGCGGGCCTGCAGATCGAGCGGCGGCATCGTTTATCTCAAGGACGTCGACGCCCTCTCACCCGCTGCCCAGGACGCGCTCTTGGAGTGGGCCTCCGCACAGGCGGGCGCCATTGTGCCAGCCCCTGCTGTGCGCCTTATCTTTGCCACCTCAAACGAGGCAGACAGTACCGAGTGCCGCAGCCTCACGCGTCGCATCCCCATGTCCGCCCAGGTGCCGTCTCTGCGCGAGCGCACCCAGGAGGAGCGTGAGGAACTGACTCTCCACTTCCTCAAGGAGGAGGGCCGACGCATAGGACGCGACATCCTCATAAGTCGCGGAGCCTTCCGAGCCCTCGCCGGCACCAACTTCGAGGAGAACGTACGCGGCCTGCGCGACTGCATCACCAACTGTTGCGCCGAGGCCTATCTAGACACGAAGGGTGACAGCCTGGAGATTCGCACCTACCAGCTTCCCTCCGCAATCCTTGCCGGCTCCGCACTCGAGCGCAGCGAGAACGACATGCAGCTCATCGACACCACCCGGAGCATCCAAAGCCAGGCGGACGACCGCGCACGGCATGTACTCGACGCCATGCTGGAGCCATACGAGAGCTATCGCGAAGGCACGCTTGATGGGGGCGCGTGCAGCGCTCAGCTGGTGGAGCGAGCCCGCGACCTCGAGGACTACCTGGCGTTCGGGCAAAACCCGGGCCGCTCGAAGTCCGACGCATACGAGCAGATCGCCGACAGCGTCGTCACTTCCGTGAACGAACTCTACTCGATCGATTTGTCCCGAAAGAGCTCGCATCTAATCGCCCAGGGCATCTGCCTCCAGCTGTGGCCGCCCGCAAGCCTCTCGCGTTGGAAGAGCTCCCATGCAAGCGAGCTTTCCGGCATGCGCGGCGTCGTGGCCCAGCGCAACCGCTTTGCCGTTACTGTCTGCGCCTGCATCGCTGATGAACTCAAGGCCACGCTCGGCATCGCACTCGACGATCTCACGTGTCTGCTCGTCCTTGCGCATGCGGCACTCGCACTCGACCCGTCTAAGCGTCGTCGGAGCGTCGGTATCGTCCTCAGTCATGGCTACTCGACCGCCACGAGCATCGCCGACGCCGCCAATCGGATTCTTGACACGAGGGTCTTCGAGGCCATCGACATGCCCTACGACCAGAAGGTTACGGACGTCGCTGTTCCTCTTCAGCAAATCATCGACCGCTTCTCCTACGCAGACGAGGTCGTCATCCTCGTGGACATGGGATCGCTCCAGGATATTTATAAGAGTCTGGAATCCACCTCCGGCATGACGCTCGGCATCATCAACAACGCCTCTACCGGCCTTGCGGTGGAGGTTGGCGCCGGACTTATCGCGGGTCGCTCCGTGCGAGAGGTTCTCGACGATGCTGCGGCAGCTTGCACCTGTAATTATCACATCGTGGCGCGCAACGCCCGACCGGACGCGATTGTCTTCTGCTCCGAAGGCGGACTTGACGCAGCTGCGCGGATCCGCGATCTCGTGGCGCAGAGCCTGCCTGGCGAGTCCCCCGCGCGGCTTGTCGCCGTTGACTGGCGGCAGCTCGCCAATAACGGATCTGAGGATGCCGCCTTCTCCCAGTACAACGTGCGCTCGGTCATCGGCACGGACAATCCGCACGCCGACGGAGTCCCGTTCATTTCGCTCGAGGAACTCATCGCCGGCGAAGGAACGGCCCAGATAGACCGCGCCTTCGCACGCTTGCTCGACGCTGACAGCTTGCGCACGTTCCACCAGAATCTCGTCAAGAACATGACCCTCAGGAACGTGGTCGAGTCCATCACAATCCTTAACCCCAACAAGCTCTTCGGCGAAATCGAGAGTGCCGCAGAGCGGCTCCAGCAGCTCACCGGAGACGTGATTGGCGCTCGTGTGAGCATGGGGCTCTACGTGCACCTGTGCTGTCTCGTGGAGCGCCTCGTGACCAGAAGCCCCATCGAGAACTACGCAGACGAGCAGCGCTTCGCCAATGAACACAACGATTTCGTCGAGGCATTCCGCACGAGCTTCTCTGACATTTCCGCCCATTACCACGTGGAGGTCCCCGTCACGGAGATCGCCTACGCATACGACTACATCAATTCCCGGCATGCCCCGCGCAGGCAGGCCACGCCGAACGATGGGCCCGCGGCTCAGCAGGACGAGTGACGCGCCTCGCAAGCAAAGGAAGGAAGCCAACATCACACGAGCATCATCGATCGCTGCGTGCAAGGCGGCGGGCCTCACCGTGTTCGCCAAGCGCGAGGAGCGTTTTGGTTTTTCGCAAGCAAATGCGGACGAAATCAGCGACCAGATTCCCGATCCGCTCAAACATGCAGGGCCCCTATGTGTTTAACCTCATTTTTCCGTGTGCGGTAGAATGGAGTCGTTGAGATCGCGAACGCCTTAAAGGGAGAGTTTTTGTGGATGCGCATCTGGATGGGGGCTCTTCCGCCCCGCTGTATCAACAGGTGCTCGATTTGCTTAAGAGCGATATCGAACAGGGGACATATCCCGTTGACTCGCAGATTCCAACGGAACTTGAGCTTTCTAAGATGTACGGCGTGGGAAGGGTCACGGTTCGCCGCGCAATAGAGGAGCTTGTGGGCGAGGGGTATCTCACCAAGCGGCAGGGGCGTGGTACGTTTGTGACCGCGACAAAGATAATTCGCAAGGTGCATCAGAAGGACGATGTTCAGAGTTTTACCCAGGCATGCGCTGAAAACGGCATGAAGGCGGGCGCTCGCGTCGTTGCCCGCAAGACCGTTGCCGCCGATCGCGACCTCGCTTCTTTCTTTGGCTTGGATGAAGGCTCTGACCTCATCTTGGTCTCACGCGTGCGTACCGCAGACGGCGTGCCGGTCCTGTTCGAGAACAACTACTATCCTGTCGATGGATTCGAATTTCTCAAAGATATCGGTCTCTCCAATTGTTCGATATTCGAGGCCGTGGGGGAGCGTACGGGTAGGTATCCCTGCTCGTCCGATCCCTGCAGGCTGGAGATCGCCCGTGCGGGAATTGATGCCGCCCGCGAGCTCAAGGTCCCAGTAGGGGAGCCGCTGTTCTTCATGAACGCGGGCTTTCTCGATTCCAACGGAGAGCGCTTCTGCTATGGCAGACAGTACTACGTGGGTTCGCGCTACAGCTTCGATATCTAGCGGCTCTGTCTCACACAGCGCTGTTCTCGTATTGCCGCGGCAGGTCCGTTTAGCGCGTAAAAGTTACCACTTATAGAACAACCTAATATGTTTCTTGACCGACGCCTTCATGCAGGTTATACATAGAACAACCTAAGATGTTTGCCTATACGTGAAGGATTTTTGGCAAGCATCGTTGCTCTGGCAGGAGGTTAAGAATGTCGGATGCCAAACAGGAGAAGCCCAAGCGCAGATTCCATCTCCAGCTTCCCCATGTGTACACCATCGCGTTCATGCTGATCGTGTTCTTCGCGGTGCTCACATGGATCGTCCCATCGGGTCAGTTCGACCGCCAGACCATTCAGACGGCCGCGGGCGAGTGAGAAGTCGCCGTAGCCGGAACGTACCAAGAGGTCGACAAGGTCTACACCGATTCGGAGACGGGGGAGACCGTCGATCTGCGACAGGGCATCGATGCCGTCCTGCAGGCTCCCGCCAAGGGCATTCAGGCTGCGGCCGATGTCGTCGCGTTCGTCCTGCTGATCGGCGGATCGTTCGCCATCGTCACCAAGACCAACGCCCTAAACGCCGGCATGAGCCGCGTGATCAAGAAGCTGAAGAACAAGGACATCTTGATCATCCCCATCTCCATGATCCTGCTCTCGATCTGCGGCACCACGTTCGGCATGTCCGAGGAGGCGCTGCCGTTCTACGCGATCTTCATCCCCATCATGCTGAGCATCGGGTATGACTCCATGACCGCGTTCATCATCTGCTTCCTCGGCCCCAACCTTGGTTACTGCGCATCCACTATTGATCCTTTCAACGTGCTGATCGCCCAGGGCGTTATCGGCATCGAGGGAAATCCCCAGCTTTGGCTCCGCGCCATCCTGTGGGTCATCTTCACCGCCGCGGGCATTTTCTGGGCCATGCGCTACGCGCGCCGCGTCAAGCTCGATCCCAAGTCCTCCATCACCTATGAGGACGATAAGCAGAAGCGCATCGAGTTCTCTGTCACCGATGCTTCTATCGAAGAGGAGTTCACGCTTCGCCACAAGCTCGTCCTCATTGATTTCACGGTCGGCATGGGCGTTATCGTGTGGGGCCTCGTTACCCAGGGCTGGTATATGGACGAGATCTCCATGGTGTTCCTGGCCATGGGCCTTCTTGCCGGCATACTCGGCGGCCTGGACGAGAAGACCATTGCGGAGGAGTTCGTCCGCGGAATCGCCGACTTCGCCTACGCAGCCTGCATCATCGGCATCGCCCGCGGCATCCTGGTCGTCGCAGAGGGCGGAATGATCATCGACTCTATTCTTAACTGGCTCGTCGGACTCCTTGCGGGCGCTCCGTCCTTCATCTATACCACCTTCATGTACATCGTCCTCGGCCTGCTTTCGCTGCTGGTTCCTTCCAGCTCCGGCCTCGCTGCACTCACCATGCCCGTCATGGGCCCGCTGACCGAGCTTATGGGCCTCAATCCCGAGGCTGCCGTCACCGCTCTGCAGTTCGCGAACCAGACCGTCAACACCATCAGCCCCGTTGCGGGCATGACCGTCGCGGGTCTTGCCGTGGCGAAGATCTCCTTCGGGCAATGGTGGAAGACCATCTGGAAGTTCTTTATCTTCATGGTTCTGTTCGGATTGGTCGCGACTGTGATCTCCGGCCTACTGCCGATGTAGGAGGTGCCCAGCATGGATTTAAGCGCTTCCACACCCCGTCTGCGTCGCGAGCAGGTCGCCGGCATGAACATTCACTACATCATGTGGTCGCTCGATTACTTCCTTGATGCTCAGCAGCGCCTTGGCTTCAAAACCATCGAGCTTTGGGCGGCCGAGCCGCACGTGACGCTGGACCACACGGGGTATTTCGAGGCCGACGAGCTTCGCCGCAAGATCGAGTCCCGCGGACTCTCCGTGAGCTCCCTGTGTCCGGAGAACGTGGTGTATCCGTGGCAGTACGCTGCCAGAAAGCCCCTCCACGCGCAGCGGAGCCTCGCTTACTTTAAGTACGGCATCGAGCTCGCCGAGGTGCTCGGCGCCCCGTATATGTCCATCAACTCCGGTTGGGGCGATTGGGACGAGGACCGCGAGGAGGCTTGGAAGCGCTCTGCCGAGCACTTGGCGATTCTTGCGGACTATGCCGGCGAGCACGGCGTGACCCTCTGCATGGAGAGCCTGAGGCCGGAAGAGAGCAACTTGGTGGTTACACTCGCGGACGCCAGGCGCATGCTTGACCAAGTAGCCAGCCCGCACCTTACTCCAATGGTGGACACTACCGCTATGGGAGTCGCCGGCGAGAGCCTTGAAGAGTGGTTTGCCGAGTTTGGCGATGGTGCCATAAGGAACATGCGCTTCATTGATGGCGACCCATATGGCCATCTGGTTTGGGGCGATGGAAAGCACAGTATGGACGATTTCGTACGCGTCCTCAACGCGCATGGGTTCGAGGGCTATCTTGGCCAGGAGATCACCGATGGAAGGTATTTCGATGATCCCGCAGCAGCGGACCGGCACAACATGGACGCCTTCGAGAGGTATTTTGTCGACTAGCGCGTAGCTCCCATTCGCGTGGGGAAGTCAACACGCTTGACGAGAAGACTCGCAGTAAACGTTGGCGGATTCGTCCGCCGTATCGAAAGGAAGAATAACAATGAACGCACATGATCTTATCGCCGACGCAATCGCTGAAAAGGGCGGTTTCGATAGCGTCTTCTGGGTTGCCTGCGGCGGCTCCCTCATCGACCTGCTGCCCGCCCACGAGCTGCTCAAGCGCGAGGCGACTACGTTTGCCAGCGAGGCGTATACCGCCCGCGAGTTCGATATCATGCGTCCCAAGCGCCTGGGCGAAAAGTCCCTTGTCATCGCTTGCAGCCACTCCGGCAACACCCCCGAGGTAATCGATGCGTGCTCGATCGCCAAGGCGGCGGGCGCGACCGTTATCGTGCAGACGGACAACGCGGGTTCCGGCATCGATAACGGTGAGTGGACGTGCTGGGTATATCCGTGGGGCGAGGGAGTTCCGCGGGCGGAGGTGCCCGCCGGCATCTCTTTGGCTCTCGCTTCCGAGCTCCTGGATCAGCAGGAAGGTTATGCCGACCTTGCCGACATGTACGAAGGCATCGCCAAGATGGACCAGATCCTGCCTGCAGCTCGCGAGAAGGTCAACGCCGAACTCTGCGACCGTTTTGCCGCCCTGTGCCAGGACCACAAGTTCCTGTATATCTTGGGGTCCGGTCCCGTGTTTAGCCAGGCCTATGGCTTCGCTATCTGCTCGCTTATGGAGATGCAGTGGCAGAGCTGCGCCTATATCCACTCTGGCGAGTACTTCCACGGCCCCTTCGAGGTGACCGAGCCCGGAGTCTTCTACTTCCTGCAGATGTCTTCTAGTGAGTGCCGAGCCATGGATGAGCGCGCCCTCGCATTCCTCGAGACCCATACCGACACTCTTATGGTGCTCGACGCCATGGAGTACGGCATGGACCAAGTACCGGCGAGCGTTCGCGCGTTCCTTGATCCAATCCTGTTCTACGCGATGAACTGTGAGCTGCGCTCCGCTCGCGGCAAGGTGTTCGACCATCACCCGGACGTGCGTCGTTACATGGGCATCGAGAAGTACTAGCGATTTTAAAACGGGGCGCGAGGCGCGTTGAGACGTGCGAATCCCTCGCGCCCCGTCTGCTCGCCGTAACCACGGCGGTTTACCTGAATGGAGATAACCATGGCAGCCTATCCTATAAGCGTGCTTGGCTTTGGAGACAACGTTGTCGATAAGTACGAGCACATCAAGACCATGTATCCCGGCGGCAATGCAGTTAACTTCGCCGTCTTCGCCAAGAAGCTCGGCGTCGATCGCAGCGCCTACATGGGAATCTTCGGATCAGATGAGGAGGCCGAGCACGTTATAGCGTCGCTCGAGGACGAGGGCGTCGAGCTTCTTCGCTGCCAGCAGGTCCTGGGCGTCAACGGCGCCGCTCGCGTGACCGTTGACGAGACCGGGGACCGTATCTTCCTGGGCTCCAATGAAGGCGGCATACGTGGCGACATGCGCTACGTGATAGACCGCTTCGCCGCCGAGTACGTCAGCGGCTTCGATTTGGTGCACAGCGGCAACTACTGCTTCACCGAGCGCGAGCTCCCCAAGATCAAGGCTGCCGGCGTGCCTATCAGCTTCGACTTCTCCGATGACTCCACCGACGAGCACTTCGGGCAGATTGCGCCATTTGTGACGTACGCCTTTATGTCCATGGGCGACGCTTCCCTGGAGGATATCAAGGCGAAGCTCGAGTGGGTGAAGGCCCTTGGCCCTCAAATCGTATGCGCATCGCGCGGGAGCAAGGGCTCCGTCGCCTATGACGGCGAAAACTTCTACGAGCAGGGCATCAAGCCCGTGGCGCCCGAGGAGCTCAAAGACGCTATGGCGGCCGGCGATTCACTGCTGACGGCGTTTTTGGTCACCTATCTTTCCAAGAAGAAGGCCGGCGAGTGCGGCGAGGCCGCGATTCGCGAGAGCTTGGACTTCGCTGCCGGTTTTGCGGCGGAGACCTGCAAGATCGAGGGCAGTTGGGGCCACCCGCTGGTCTACGAGAACTAGTTTTTTGTCGTGGCGGGGTGTCTTGGGGCGCCCCGCATTGCGTTAGGAGTCAAGATGTCCGTTCGTGCCTGCGCGGCAGGATTTTGCTGCGCCGATGTCTACCAGAATCTGGATCCCCTGGGTTGCATCCAAGGGGGGCCTCTCAGGAGCGCTTCGAGGGGTGCTTCTTGAGTATATGAAGGCAAAAGGGATATGCAATCTTCATATACGGCCTTCTTTTAGAGGGCGTTGTCCTTACTCTTTCATCTCCTTGCCTATGGACATTTTGTCCATAGGCAAGAGTCCATGGTCGAGATCATGGTGAAGTTCTGCGGCCAGTAATTACTGCATTACATATTCTGTTGTCACCTGGGAGGCTTGTTTTTGCGGGCCTCTTTGTGTTGCTATGGAGCCCTGGCCTGTCGATAAACAAAGCGCCCACTTGCCGGGGAGCAAGCGGGCGCCTGTGAGCGAATATGTTTGCGGCGAGAGCCGTGATGAGCGGTGGGGTGGCGACTAGTTGGTCGTACCGGAATCGTCGCCCGTGCTCGTGCCCGAGCCCGAGCCCGAGCCCGAACCAGAAAGTGCGACCGTCAGCGTAATCGTGCTGTCGGTGGACTGCTTGCCGGTGGGGGAGACGCCTGTAACGGTGGCATCCTCGTTACCGCTTACGGGATTGCCGTTCTGGTCACAGAAGCCAATGTTATAGAAACCGGCGTTGTTGAGCGCGGTAACGGCGGCGGAAATGCTCTTGCCGTACAGGTTGCCCGGAACACTGGCCTTGCCGGACTTCTTGGCAATGACGACGGTAATCGTGGCGCCGGGCTTCTGCTTGCCGCTGGGGTTCCAGCTGATCACGGTGCCCTCGGTAACCGAGTCGTTCTCCTGGTAGCTCACGTCGACGCCAAAGCCTGCCATATCGAGGGCGTTGCGCGCCTGGGCCTCGGTCATGTCGGTCAGGTCGGGGACGGACGTGGTATCCGGGCCGCTCGAGACCTTGTACGAGATGGTCGTGCCCTTCGCGACTTCCTTACCGGCTTCGGTGCCCTGCTCAAAGACCTGCCCCTCATCAGCCTCGTTGGCCTCCTCGGAGGCGTTGCCCTTCAGGCCAACGCTTGCCAGTGCGGCTTCTGCTTGGTCCTTGGTCAGTCCGACAAGTTTGGGAACCTCAACCTTTTCGGAGGGCTTGGGGCCCTTGGAGATTACCAGGTTCACCTTGGTGCCCTTGGTCTTCTTGGTGTTGCCGTTGGGCGTCTGCTCGGCGACCTTGCCCTCGTCGACATCGTCGTTGTAGCTTTGGTCGATGGTGCCGACCTCGAGGCCGGCTTCCTTGATCAGCTCGACGGCGGTCTGCTGGTCCTTGCCCAGCACGTCGGGCACGGTGACCTGCTCGCCGCCAAAGAGTCCTGTGGCAAAGGCCACCACGATGCCGATGACGGCAACCGCTGCCACCACGGCGGCGATGATCTTGTTCTTGTTGGATTTGGGCTCTTCGACCTCGTAGGAGCCGGTGGAGCCCGAAACCGAGCTACGGGCGGTATTCTGGCCGCTCACGCCCGAGACGGGACGCACCATGGCGCGCGTCTGATCGGAAAGCTCACGAGTCTTGGTGGCGCCCAGTTCACCGGGGGCACCGATGATGCGCGTGGGCTCCGAGACGTTGACGGCACGGCCCGACAGGTAGCTGTTGAGCACCTGACGCAGCTCGTCGGCGGTCTGGAAGCGGTTTGCGGGGTCCTTCTCCATGCACTTGAGGATGATGCGCTCAAGGTCGGCGTCGACACCGGAGTTGATCTGGCTCGGCGGAATAGGCAGCTCGTTGACCTGCTTGAGTGCGACCGAGATAGCGTCGTCACCGTCAAAGGGGACGCGGCCGGTGGCGCACTCGTACATCACGACGCCCAGCGAGTAGATATCCGAGGTGGGGCCGAGGTCCTGACCGCGGGTCTGCTCGGGGCTGACGTAGTGGGCGGTTCCCAGCACGTTGTTGTCTTGCGTGAGGTGGCTGTTCTTGGCGCGCGCGATGCCAAAGTCCATCACCTTGATGTTGCCGTCGGGCAGCACCATGATGTTCTGCGGCTTAATGTCGCGGTGGATGATTTCGTGCTTGTGGGCGACCGAAAGCGCGGAGCTGATCTGCGAGCCGATCTGGGCGACCTTCTTGGGGTCGAGGGCGCCGTGGCTCTTGATGCCGCTCTTAAGGTCGGTGCCGCGCAGGTACTCCATGACGATGTAATAGGTGTCGCCGTCCTTGCCCCAATCGTAGACGCCCACGATATAGGGGGAGGAGAGGCCGGCTGCTGCCTGGGCCTCCTGCTTAAAGCGTGCGGCGAAGGTTGCGTCGCCAGCATACTGCGGCAGCATGATCTTGACGGCAACCGTGCGGTCGAGGACCTGGTCCTGTGCACGGTAGACGGTCGCCATGCCGCCTGTCCCCACCTTATCCTTGAGGAGGTATCTTCCCCCGAGGACCCTCTGTTCCATTCCTGCTCCTAACATAACTATTCGCTCAACGATGTGTGTAGTACCTACGATGTGGCCGCTGGGGCCGTGTGGCGCGTTGCCGCTAACTCTTCGGCCGCGGCGCGCCTCGGGTGTCCGATTCGATCATGGGCATCACGCTCCCTGTGCGGCAAGCGCCGCGGTCAGGACGATGCCGGCGATCTTGGCGGCCTTGACGTCATGCTTGTCGAAATCCTCCAAGGCCACCGAGATGGCGACCGTGGGTGAATCGTAAGGTGCAAAGCCAACGAACATTGAGTTGACGTTGGTGCCGCCGGTCTCGGCCGAGCCGGTCTTGCCGGCGACCTTGACGCCTGGGATCTGGGCATCGGTGCCGGTGCCGGACTGGACGACGGCAAGCATGGCCTGCTTGACCTGGTCGGCCGTGGCGGAGCTGACGGCCTGGCCCAGCGAGCGGGACTGCGTGGTCTTGACCACGGTTCCGTCCGGGGCGAGTACCTGGGCTACAAAGTACGGGTCCATGACCACGCCGCTGTTAGCGATGGCGGCGGCAATCACGGCGTTTTGCATGACGGTGGTCTGCGGGCCGGGCGTGTGGTCCATGCCGACAGGCTGGCCGGCGCCGGCCCAGGCGGTCTCCCACTCGGTCATGAGCGACGGGTCGGCCATGATGGAGGCCGCGGAGGTCAGGTCCTGGCCGAGCTTTTGGCCGTAGCCAAAGGCGTTGGCAAACTGCACGAGCGTGTTTGCGCCAACTTCGTTTGCCACCTGGCCAAAGACGACGTTGGAGGACACGGCAAAGGCCTGCTGCAGGCTGATGGTGCCGTAGCTCTCGTTGGCATAGTTGGTGACCGGTGCGTTGCCGATGTCCATGGAGCCGGGCGCCTGGTAGGTGCTGGTAAGGCTGGCGGTACCGGTCTCGAGTGCCGCGGAAAGCGTAACGACCTTAAACGTTGAGCCCGGCGTGTACAGCGCGTCCATGGCGCGATTGTACATGGAGCCGTCCTCGCCGCCGCCCGTCTGCAGCAGGGCATCGATGTTGGTGTTGTCGTAGGTGGGCGAGCTGGCACATGCGAGCACCGCGCCGGTACGCGGGTCGATGACCACTACAGCGCCCTTAAAGCCCTTGAGTGCCTGCTCGGCCGCCGTCTGGATGCGCGAGTCGATGGTGAGCTTGGCGGTGTTGCCCGGCTGGGTCTGGCCCGCGAGCGACGCGATGGCGTTGTTCCAGCTGGAGTAGTCCTTAGAACCGGTGAGCGTGTCGTTCATGACGCTCTCGATGGCGGTGGTGCCATACTGCTGGCTCACGTAGCCAACCACGTGCGCTGCCAGGTTACCGTTGGGGTAGGAGCGTACGTAGGTGCCGTCCTCCTGCTGCAGCGACTCGGCCAGCGTCACGCCGTCGGACGTGATGATGGAGCCGCGCTGGATGTACTTGGAGCGGGCGATGGTGTGGTTGTTGGTCGGCATGTCCTGATAGTCCTTGGCCTTGATGACCTGGACATAGGTGAGGTTGCCGATAAGGATGGCGAACAGCGCCGTAAAGGCGAGCACCGCGCGGGTTAGACGGTTGGCGAGCGCCACGCGGCCGAGCACACCGGATTCAGGCGTGTCGAGCAGGCGACGGCGCATGCGCGAGTCGACGGAATGGCTGCCGCTGCCGTAGGAAGACGAGGTGGCAAAGCGCGTGCCCGTTGGGGCGGCGGCAGATGCGACCTGATCATCGGTGATGGCGGCCATGGTGCCGGTGCCGGTAAGCTCGGCCTCGCGTCCGGTCGCCTCGTCACCGGCGCGCAGCAGGAGCGCGACGATGATGAAGCTCGCCAGCAGCGAGGAGCCGCCCTGGCTCATAAAGGGCAGAGTGACGCCGGTCAGCGGGATCAGGCGGGTTACGCCGCCAACGATCAAGAAGGCCTGGAAGCTGATGGCGGCCGTAAGGCCCGTGGCACTAAAGGCGGCGAGGTCGGACTTTGCGCGGGCAGCTGTGGTCAGGCCGCGAACGGCAAAGAGCATAAACAGGATGAGCACGGCGCCGCCGCCCAAAAGGCCCATCTCCTCGCCGATAGCCGAGAAGATAAAGTCGGACTCGACGACAGGGATGTTGTTGGCCATGCCGTTGCCGATGCCAACACCGACCAGGCCGCCATCGGCAAGCGAGAAGAGCGACTGGACGATCTGGTAGCCCTGGCCCTGGGCGTCCTTAAACGGATCGAGCCAAACCTGGAAACGCACCTGAACGTGCGATAGGAACTTGTAGGCGCCCACGGCTCCGACGGCTAAGAGCGCAAGGCCGATAACGACATACGAAAAGCGCCCCGTGGCAACGTAGAGCATCAGCAAGAAGATGGTGTAGAACAGCACGGCCGAACCCAGATCGCGTTCGAAGACGACGACGAGCAGGCACACACCCCACACGGCAAACAGCGGCAGCAGCAGTCGCAGGCGAGGGATCTTAAAGCCCAGGATCTTGCGGTTGGAGATGGAGAGCAGCTCGCGGTTCTCGGCCAGGTACCCGGCCAGGAACAGCACGATAAAGACCTTGGCGAACTCGCCGGGCTGGATGGTAAAGCCCGCGATGCGAATCCACAGCTTGGAGCCCGAGATCGTGGTGCCGATAAAGATGGGCAGCATCAGCAGGATGATGCCGATAATGCCAAAGGTGTACTTGTAGCGCATGACCACGTCGAGGTTTTTGACCAGTGCGAGCGTTCCCACCATCAGGGCCACCGAGACAAACAGGATGATGAGCTGTGAGATGGCGAGGGCGGGGGCGAGACGCGTCACAAACGTGATGCCGATGCCCGAAAGTATAAATACGATGGGCAGGATGGCGGGGTCGGCACCGGGCGCCAAGATGCGCACGGCAATGTGGGCCGCGGCAAAGGCGGCAAAGAGGCCGATCGGTACGGCGAGCGTCTCAAAGGAGATGGCAGCGCCCGCGGTGAGGACGTACATCGCATACAGCAGGATGACGGGGAACGCCGAGGCGATGAGCAAGAGCAGCTCGGTGTTGCGGCGACTCATAAGCGGCACTCCCTTTCTAATTCTTATCGGAGGCTTCGGCCTCGGCGGACTGTTCGGCGGTTTTCTCGGAATCTGATTCGGAGGTCGATCCCTGATTGGTGTTGTCGCGAATCGTTTGCGCGTCGATCACCTGGCGGGTCTGCTCCTCGTCGATCTGGTGGCGGTACTTGGATATCGTGTCCTGCGCATCGTCGACACTTGTTTGCGGAATGCCCGCCTTGAGGCGGTTTTGCGTGTCTTCGGGCAGGTCGGATAGCTTGATGCTGGTTTCGCTCTCGAGCCAGTGGAGCTTGAGTCCGAGCGGCTTGCCGGGCAGGCCGCGCCAGACGGCGACATTGCCCTGGTAGGTACCCAGGTAGTACGAGCCGGTGACACCCGTGTAGGCCCAGATGCCAGCTGCCAGCACAAAGACGAGGGCCAGGATGGCGGCGATAGTAATGTTGCGGCGACGCACGCGCTGCGCCTCGCGCATAACGCCATCGTCAACCAGGTCAACGACTACTACGGTCACGTTGTCGTGGCCGCCGGCGGCAAGCGCCGCGTCCACTAGGTTGTCGACGCAGATTTGCGCGGTTGAGGACTGCGTGGCGATGTTCTCGATATCGCTATCGGGAATCATGCTCGAAAGGCCGTCGGAGCACAGGATCAGACGGTCGCCTTCCTCGATATGCAGAGTGAAGTGGTCGGCATACATAGCGGGGTCCGAGCCCAGCGCGCGGGTGATGACCGAACGGTTGGGGTGGACGCGAGCCTCATCTGCCGTGATCTCGCCGGCGTCCACGAGCTCCTCCACGTAGGAGTGGTCGCGGGTCACGCGGATGAGCGTGCCCTCGTGGAGCAGGTAGGCGCGAGAGTCACCCACGTGGGCGATGGCGAGCGTGTCGTTTTCGATATAGGCGCAAGTGGCTGTGCAGCCCATGCCGGGCTTGCCCAGGCCATTCAAGGCAGCCTCGATTACGGCGGCGTTGGCGGCCTCGACGGCTGCCGCCAGGCGTGCGGCGTCGGCAGACTGAGGAGCTGTCTTGGCGATGGTCTCGACAGCGATAGAAGAGGCCACCTCGCCGGCAGCGTGACCACCCATGCCGTCGCATACGCAAAAGAGCGGCGACTGCACCAGGTAGGAATCCTCGTTGTGCGGGCGCACGCAGCCAACGTCAGAGCGGGCGCCCCACATGAGTTGCGTGGTGGTGCCGGCATCATAGGTCGAGTCGGTCTCGATGCGCTCCTCGGTTAGGGGTTCAAAGCTCATGGTCGAGCCGGGGTCTTTGAGCTTGGCCTCAACGGCGGCAACGTCGATCTCGGCAGTGTCACCGGGAGAGACGGTGTCGGTCTCGGCGTTTGATTCGGAATCGCCGATGTCCGGGGAGTCGGGCTCCTCGGACACGCGGGCGGTCGACTCGTCATCTTGCGGGCTGACGTCTATAGGCTCGGGCGTCGCAAAGTGCGACGGCGCGGGCGTGTTTTGCGACTGGGCGGCGGGCTCGGCCACGGCATCGGACTCGGCCACGGCATCGGACTCGTTTGCGGGCGCAGGCTGCGGGGTCTTGGGTGC
>OLVO01002495.1_pt1 | contig 16654 bp, 10 predicted proteins | sample 1672571 | NCBI WGS metagenome assembly OLVO01 (sample SAMEA3136700, study PRJEB25190) | human gut metagenome | biome: human gut; feature: human-associated habitat; material: faeces | place: Austria | collected 2013
GGAGTCACCTCCACCGGACGTTATCCGGCATCCTGCCCTGCGAAGCCCGGACTTTCCTCACCTGCGGTCTTTCGACACTTGCAGCCGCGATCATCTGTACTACTCACATTTATTAGTATTATTAAGTTAATTGTAACTTTGTAAACATCTAACGCCTACTTAATGAACATAGCATCCCCAAAACTAAAGAATCTGTAACGTTCTTTTACTGCAACTTCATAAGCATTAAGAACATTTTCTCTTCCTGCAAGTGCTGACACAAGCATTACAAGAGTTGATTCTGGGAGATGGAAATTAGTTATAAGACAATCTATTGCCTTAAACTTATAACCTGGATATATAAATATTTCTGTCCAGCCACTCTTAACTGGTATATGTCCATTTTCATCAGCTACTGATTCAAGAGTTCTTGTGCTTGTAGTTCCTACAGCAATAACTCTTCCACCATTAGCCTTGGTATTATTAATTATATCTGCTGCTTCTTTATCAACCTGATAGAATTCTGAGTGCATATGATGATCAAGTATATTCTCAACCTTAACTGGTCTGAATGTTCCAAGACCTACGTGAAGAGTAACTCTTGCAATCTTCACTCCCATATCTTCTATCTGTTTAAGCAGTTCTTTTGTAAAATGTAGTCCTGCCGTAGGTGCTGCTGCTGAACCCTCGTGCTTGGCATATACTGTCTGATAGCGGTTCTTATCTTCAAGCTTATGTGTGATATATGGTGGAAGCGGCATCTGTCCTAGTTCATCAAGAATTTCCTCAAATATGCCATCATAACTAAACTGTATAAGTCTGTTACCTTCCTCAACTATATCAATAATCTCACCTGTAAGCTTTCCGCCACCAAATACTATCCTTGCACCAACCTTGCATTTCTTTCCTGGCTTAACAAGGACTTCCCACGTATCCTGTCTGTCTTCGAGTCTTTTTAACAAAAGCACTTCAATGGCAGCACCTGTTCCTTCTTTCTCACCGATAAGTCTTGCAGGTATAACCTTAGTATCATTAATTACAAGGCAGTCACCCGGCTTAAGATATTCTGTTATATCCCTAAATATCTTGTGTTCTATAGCTCCTGTGTTCTTATCAAGAACCATCAATCTGGAGCTTGAACGGTCTGACAGAGGGTCTTGTGCTATAAGTTCCTCTGGCAGATCATAATAAAAATCATGTAAATCCATAATAATCCTCTATTCAGATTGTGCACTCTATATTCACTACATACGAAGTTCGATTCCATTATCACTTAAGTCTTTATATATCTTCTCCATTACTGGTGTGATATCCTTATCCTCAAGTGTTCTGTCCTTAGCTCTAAAAGATATTGAATATGCTACTGACTTGTAGCCCTCTTTAATCTGGGCACCTTCATATATATCAAATAACTTGTAACTCTCAAGTATGCTTCCGCCGCGTTTCTCGATTATCTTCTCAATCTTTCCTACAAGAACTGACTTAGGCATAACCATACTTATATCCCTTGTAACTGCTGGGAACTTGGCAATACCCTCAAACTTTCTGTCAAAGCTTGCCATCTTAGTTACAATTGAAAGGTCAATAACAACAATATATGTTCTGTCGCCTAATGAATAAGTATCTGCTACATCTGGATGTAATTCACCCATATAGCCAATCTTTGTTCCATCATAGATAATCTCTGCCTGACGTCCTGGGTGAAGGAATGTAATTCCTGCCTCTGGATTGTATTCCGGCTTAACTCTCATTCCAATTCTTTCAAGGAATTCTTCAACTACACCCTTCATCTGGAAGAAATCAACATCTCCAAATGCTCCAAGCGTGAACATAACTCTCTCATCTGGAAGCTCGTTAACATCATCTGCTGCAAGATATACCTTTGCAAGCTCATATAACTTAACATTCTTATTACGTCTGTTATAGTTAGTTGATAATGATGTAAGCATACCATTAACAGGAAGTGTTCTCATTATTGAGAAATCTTCTCCTAATGGATTAGAGATAACCACTGTCTTTCTGTATTCTGAGTCGGCCGCAAGCTTAAGCTTATCAAATACCTTAGGGCTTTCAAATGAATATGTCATAGCCTGTGAGAATCCACAGAACTGTGCAACTTCACCTGCTACATCTTCAATACTTCTCTCAAATGGTATCTTACCCATTGTTGTAGAACCCTTTGGAAGTGTTGTAGGAATATTATCATATCCGAAGAATCTTGCTACTTCCTCTGCAATATCTGCATCTCTGTTAAGATCCTGTCTAAATGTAGGAATAATAAGCTCATTAGAAGCTTCATCATATTCTACTTCAAGTCTCTTGAAATATGAAAGCATATCTTCCTTTGATACATTTGTTCCAAGAAGTGCATTATACTTATCTGGTTCAAATGATATTCTCTTCTTAGATACCGGCTCATCATATATATCAACAACACCGCCAACTACTTCACCTGCACCTAACTGTTCTATAAGGTCACAGGCCCTGTTCATAGCTTCAAGTGCAAGCTCTGGATCTAAGCCCTTCTCAAACTTACCAGAAGCATCTGTTCTTAAACCAATCTTCTTAGTTGACTTTCTTATATTAGTTCCATCAAATGTTGCAGCTTCAAAAAGCATTGTCTTAACATCATCTGTTATCATTGAGTTCTCACCACCCATAATACCAGCAAGACCAATAGCCTTTTCTCCATCACATATAAGAAGTGCTTCTGAATCAAGTGTTCTTTCCTGTCCATCAAGTGTAACGAACTTCTCATTCTCAGCAGCAGTTCTTACAATAATCTTCTTATCAGCAATTGTATCATAATCATAAGCGTGCATTGGCTGACCATATTCTATCATAACATAGTTAGTAATATCTACTATGTTATTAATAGGTCTGATGCCTGCTGTCATAAGTCTGTGCTGCATCCACTTTGGTGATGGAGCAAGCTTTATATTCTTAACAACTCTTGCTGTATATCTCTTGCAAAACTGCTTAGCTGCTACTTCAATCTTAATATAGTCATTAACATCTTCGCTATTGCCTGTAGCATTAACAACTGGAGGATTGAATGGCTTTCTGAATGTAGCTGCTGCCTCTCTTGCGATACCAAGGATACTATAGCAGTCTACACGGTTGTTAGTAATCTCATATTCAAATACTGTATCATCAAGTCCAAGATATTCTACAGCACTCTCTCCTACTTTGGCATCATCACCAAATATATAAATACCATTTTCTGCTGCATCTGGATAGAATTCTCTTGATGAACCAAGTTCTTCAATTGAACACATCATTCCATAAGACTCAACGCCTCTTAACTTGCCTTTTTTAATCTTAATTCCATCTTCTGGAAGTGGACTTCCATCGTGTCCGCCAGCCACACGTCCGCCGTCAAGAACAACTGGAACTTTCTGTCCACTTGTTCCTGGTTCAATATTAGGAGCACCTGTAACTATCTGAACAGTTTCATTTCCTACATTCACCTGACATACTACAAGCTTGTCTGCATCTGGATGTCTTTCTACTGAAACAATCTGTCCTACAACAATTTTATCCAGATTTTTATCAAGCTCATTAAAACATTCTACCTTAGTACCTGAAAGAGTCATAGCATCTCTGAATTCCTGATTTGTACACTCTAAACCTGGAACAAGGTCCTTTATCCATTTAATAGATGTATCCATACTTATCCTCCACTTATTATTAATTAGAACTGCTTTAAGAATCTTGTATCATTCTCGTATAACAATCTCATATCATCGATTTCGTATTTAAGAAGGGCAACTCTTTCAAGACCTACGCCAAACGCAAAACCTGTATATTTATCTTTATCAATTCCGCACATTTCAAATACATGTGGGTGAACCATTCCGCAGCCAAGTATTTCAATCCAGCCCTCACCCTTACAAAAACGGCATCCCTTGCCGCCACATTTAAAGCAGCTTACATCCATCTCGGCACTAGGCTCTGTGAATGGGAAATGATGTGGTCTGAACTTAACCTTAGTATCTTCACCGAATAACTCCTTAGCGAATTCTGCAAGTGTTCCCTTAAGGTCAGCAAATGTTATGTTCTCATCAATTACAAGACCTTCAACCTGATGGAAGCAAGGTGAATGGGTTGCATCAACTTCATCTGCTCTGTATACACGTCCAGGTGAAATCATTCTTATTGGAAGTCTGCCTTTTTCCATAACTCTTGCCTGAACAGGTGATGTCTGTGTTCTAAGAACAACTTTATCATTGATATAGAATGTATCCTGTTCATCTTTTGCTGGATGGTTAGCTGGAATATTAAGTGCCTCAAAGTTGTAATAATCATATTCTACCTCTGGACCTTCTACAACTTCGTATCCCATTCCTATAAATATCTTTTCTATTTCTTCACGCGCAAGCATATTAGGATGTTTATGTCCAAGTTCAGCTTTCTTGGCTGGAAGTGTTACATCAATTACCTCTGCCTTCATCTGAAGCTCTCTCTTCTTGGCAGCAAGCTCTTTCTTGGCAGCCTCTAATACTTCTTCAATTGCCTGTCTTGTTTCGTTGACAATCTGTCCAACCTTAGGTCTGTCCTCAGGAGCTACCTCCTTCATACCCTTTAAAACTTCAGTAAGCTCGCCTTTTTTACCAAGAAAAGCAACTCTGATATCATTTAACTTATCAAGAGAATCTGTTGCCTTTATCTGTGACAACGCATTTTCTTTGATTGCATCAAGTCTTTCTTTCATCTTATCCTCCTTCTTGCGCTATTTACACATTGTTAATCATTTCGCAAAAAACCACTCTCAATTGTAACACAATGCTCATATTTCGCAAGTATTATTTTAATTATTCTTATGTCTTTTCTCATAAATCTCAAGAACCTGCATAGCTTCCTTGGCATGCACCTTATTCTTTTTAGTCACATTTTTAATATTATTTCTTGCATCTTCTATTCTTGATTCATTATATTCTATCTGTTCTCTTAACTTCTGGCGTCTTATGGAAAGATTATGTCTTACCTCTACCATTTCTTTAGGATTAAGTATCGCCTTAACTTGTCCTATCCATATATGTGTATCAATTACACCAAGCTGTCTTAATATATCTGTAAGCTCCGCTTCTGCCTCATTAAGATTACTTGTTATCTCAAGTATTTTACGTTGTTCATCTTTCATCTCAACATATGCCTGAAACTTCTGCTCAAGCTCAAATGCACTCTTTACCGCATATTTGCTATATTCATATTCAAGCACATTTACAGCATTTACATACTTTATCTTGTACTTATTAAGAAGTGCTGTTGCTTTATTAAGCTTTACCTCTGTCACATACACTTTTCGTTCTGTTGATTTAAGATAAGCAAACAGACCAAGCGAAAGCGTAAGTGCAAGTATTACAACTGTTATGAACATTCCAATGTGTTCATCATCTGGTGAAGCCGCTGATATAAGAAGAAATATAACAAACACCCCTACAAGAAGTGCCAGCATAAGTACTGAATACTTCTTAATTCTAAGCTGTTTTTTCACAAGGTCATTTGCCTCTATACGATACATTGACCTCTCACCCTTAATCATTCTTACATTCTTTAATACTGTATTGTAATCTTCTTCATCGTGCCTCAGCTTTACAAGTGCCTCTGGAAAATCTTCCTCATAAGATTCCATCATACGGTACACTTTGTTGGAAAGCTTGTTCTCCGGTGATTTAAAAATACGCCTGTCAACCGACAGATTATCAACACGGTCTGCCGCATACATAAGCTTAAGCTTTATATCTTCCGGTGCATTCTCGATTCTTTGTATATCCTCATAATAATCAGTTACACTGTCATATTCTACCTTGGCATTCTCTATATATCTTGAAGCTTCCTCCATAATATCACACTGGCTTTTAACAAAGCTCCCAACCTCTGAGCCTGTAAATCCTGCCGTGTCAACCTCTTCAAGATTATCCTGCGTATTATTGACCGCTCCGCCAAGATTAACCTTATCAACTGTTCTTATAAGCGTCTGTGCCTGTATACTGTTAAGCAGGTGGTCATATTTTTCTTCTTCCTTTAACACATCTGCCTGCTGTTTCTTAGTCTTTTCTGTCAGCCCTCTGGATTCATCAGCAGATGCATCACTGCCAGCCGTCTTATATAATTCTTCTTCCAGATCATCATTATGATTACTGCCAGTATACGAACCCACCTGATAGCTGTGTATCATATCATTAATAGAACGTTTATTTCTAAATCCATTCTCATCTTCATACACAAGCTCCTCAAGGTCTTTTAAATCCTCATCACTGTCATAATTATTTTTTAAGAATTTGAATAATCCCACTTGTCTTATCACCTCGCAGTATATTTATAATAATCCTGTTTCCAATTGGTAAGAATATCATCTAATACTTTATGATACCCTGCCACATCTCCTGCATTTTTATACTTCTCTGTGTCATTAAGCTTTCTAATCTCGTCCTGATAAGCTGCATTATCCATAAGCTGTTCTATCTTTCTTCTTATGATATACTCCTCCTCTGGCACATCTTCATTAATAACACTTCCGTCTTTATCCATAAACCACTTTGCCGCAAGGTAACACTTGTATGAATTCTTATGCTGTCCTATCTCATATGCTTTCATAAAGCTGTATGAAGCCTCATTATATAAGAACATTCTTGCAAGTGCAACACCCATATTATGGTACACACCTGCTAAGAACGCTGCCGGGGCAGCATTGCTGTATTCATCTATAATCTGCTTATAACAGTCAACCGCCTTATAGAAGCACTCATTAGAAAGAAAACTGTCCCCTCTTAATCCAAGTCTTTCATAAGCATTCTGATTATCAAGCGTATTCAGTATTTCGCTTATCTTTTCAATCTGTTCCAAAGAATAATAATCAACTGATTTAAGTATTGTGACAAGCATACTTGCCAACAGCTCATTATTACTTTTCATTATGGTTAATCTCTGGGCAAGTGCTGTATTTCCCACTTCATCCCTAAGAAATGTTATAAGCTCATCATTGATAAAATCATTAGTAAGTATATATATATTATTGTAAATATAATAACACAGTTCTTCTTCTGTATACAATCTGATACCTGACTGCATTATATATAAAGGATTGTCTGCAACCTTCCCCCTGCACAAAATCATTGCACTCATACATCTGCCTCACTTAAATCCAGTTCTTCAACTATAACACTATCCGATGCCTGATATATCTCACCAAAACCAAGGTCTTTTACTGTAACAATACATTTATCCTGTGAAGATGCCTTTACATTCATTGATATTCTTGTTGTCTTTCCTTCCCTGTAAGGAATAGAGCTTATATCAACCTGCTTTTCTATATATTTTCCGTCCGGCCATATAATCTGGAAATTTATAACCGACACATCTTCAATAATAAAATCAATTGTTCTTTCTGCCATATACCAGTTAGTTCCCATTTTGACAATTCTAAACTTCATAGGACGTCCGTGTTCTGATATATCCGTTTCAATATCAGCTTTTATCCTGCCATCTGTAAGAAGGCACACATTACCAAATACCTGTGGAGATATATACTCCAACGCTGCAAAGCACGCACCTCTTACATATAAATTCTGCCCAACAAATGCTTTTCTTCCTGCAACTAATACTTTGGTGAATTCATCTGGAAGCCTGTCCACATCAAATCCCATACCTGTAAGATATACACTTGAAGCCCTGTGCTTCTTAAAATATTCTGTCATATACAAGGTAACGGAATGTGAAGCCTTTTCTATTGTACTTCCTTCAGGCTGGCTTAATGTATGCTCCTGTAATATGTACTGCATATCACCAATCTTATTGCAGTACAATCTGTATACATCAATTCCCGAAGCATTGTAATCCATAAGCACTGTACCATTCTGATAAAGTTCCTTCTTCTGGCTGTACGCATAATATGCAAAGCTTTCTATTCTGCTTATTATCTGGTACTGCTCATTTGCAACACCTGCATTGTACAGCTCCTCCTTTACAATCTCCAGTGTATCTTTGGTAAAATCAGGAACAACAACACATATAGAAGCTACACTGCTGGCATTTTTCTTATTAATAACAGCTTTTATATTCTCTGATAATGTTTTGTCTTTTTCGGTATCTGCTGCCACTGGTGCTTTTAACTCACTGTCATACACACACATCTGTATATTATCCTCAAGCAGCTCCGCTCCTATTATCAAATCTGTATCGTTCATAACTATCTCCATTCTTAGCAGGAATTTAGTCTTACTGCCTCATATTCTCTGGTACAAACAACTGCTTTGTCACATAATCTTCTACTGCATAGCTTTCCATAAGCTTCTTTAATGTAACCATATCCCTTAGCTCCTCGCTTGCAAGACATTCATTAATTGCATCAAATCTGCCCTTATTATCTCCATCATTAAGGTTATCGTACAATATGTTATATTCCTTCGTATTAGTGTCTGTTCCAATTGTATAATTATATATAACCTTGTCGTTATAGAACAATGAAAGTCTGTATGTAAATACTCCGCAGTTATCACATTTCATAACTGCACTTGCATATTCTTTAGCATCATTGACTTTATAATTAATGACAACTTTATTATCAGGATTGCCATAATACTCAATCACTGTAACACCACAGGCATTATACGGTATATTAAGAACACCATTAAAACGTTTATAATAATCATAAATTATCTCTTTTGCACATAATTCATCAAGAATCTTCTGTGCTGTGTCTTTAATATCTGGTTTATTCAATTCTTTTATATTCTCTGATACTTTTTTAAGCCACGCAGCAAGGCATATTACAGGAATACCAATCTTATCTTTGTAACATTCTTTTACAACCGTAAATGTTATGTCACTTACATTTTTTCCTTTAATAAAATATAAAAATGAATTATAAGCTATATATGCTTTGGCTATCAGCTGTGATGCACCTTTATTATAATAATCTGTAAATACCTGTGTAAGCTTATCATAATAATCTTTATCCTGAGTAAACATATACTGTGAGATAACCCTCTCAGAAAGATTTTTAATATTTACGCCAAAATCAGATGCACTCTTCCACAACCTGTACATATCCTTGTCTGAACCATTATAATTATCAACCATATATTCAAGTACCAGCTCATTATACAGATGATTCCTGAACACATATTCACACAATATATCTTTATAGCTTTCCTTATTAACCGAAGCAGTAAGCTCGTGTACTATGAACTTAAACATCTTGCCTGCTGGAACTATTGTATAGCCGTAGCGTTCCATAAGTTCCCTTGCCTCATAATACATTCCGTACTCCAAAAGTATTTCAATAAGCCCCTGTGCCGTATTGATATCAAGACCATCTTTAATAAGGTCACTGTACTCATCATTAAAGGTTTCACCTTCATAATATTCTTTATAATATTCAATAAGCCACGAATTAATAAGTTGTCGGTATTCGTATGTAACTCCTTTAACCATCGCCGCTTTCTTATATATAGATGGTGTATCCGCATTATATATATGCTTCTTTCTGCAATAATCTGCTCTGAATAAAGCTATATATGGCTCTTCAATGTCATATTCATCTAACAATGTTATATCCAGTGGTTCTTCTAATATCTTTTCTATCTCATAATTGACAGTGTTTCTTCTTATAACTCCGTCCGTACAGATAAATGCCATAGAACAGTTAGAGATATAAAGCGGAATATATATATCATTGCCTGTCATCTCATATATTGCAGGCTCTTTCATATAGCCGCATTTTACTATAACAGCTTTTACTTTACTGCAATCAGCAGTTACACGATACATAAATCTTAACTTAACCGCATATTCTGCTGTTTCATTATTGATAAGCTGTGGCTTTAAAAATTGTCTGTAAAGATACATAAGGTCATTATTGATACAGCCGGCCTTTAACTGCTCATAAAGATACAGTTCTATCATCTGCTCGTACGAATCATATATATCCTTATAGAATGCTTTATTATAGACAACATTGGCATATAAGAAGGACTTCCATTCATAATTAATACCTGAATCATATGTAAAATACAAAAGGACAATTCTTGGAATTCTCACCTTTATATCTTTCTTTATGCTTGCCATATAGAACTCATATAATCTTGTTATTCTTATGCCTCTAAGAACCGCTTTCTCATAAAATGGAAATGCTTCCTCACCAGCTATTCCTTCCCTTACCATATGTGATATTAATACTTCTAATATGTCATCTTCTTCATATATTGTATAAAGTTTTTTTAATATCTCTATATTATCTTTATTAGTAATTCTTTCATTGGCAATTACAGCCGCTGCCTGCTTTGCAAGCTTTTCTGTAATCATATTGTACTTTATACCAAATGCTATCACCTGAATCTCAAATCTGTTAAACAGCCTTAACAGCTCTGGCTGTGCATTATATATATTAAGTGCCTCTAAATACATAACCGGGCTTATACAGCCATCATTAAAGCAATCCTTTATTCTTATAAGCTTAATGCTCTTGTTATTCTCAGACTGTCCGTCTATATAGAATAATATCCACAAAAGCACCCAGCTGTCATATCCGTGTTCATAACACTCTGTAACTATCTGGGCTACATCTGATGTATATCCTGCATCTTTTCTTTCAAGCGTGCTTACATAAAGGTAAAGACTGTATAACTCAATATGATTATCAACATCGCTTAATACCCTGTCCTTAATGTTCTCAAGAATTCTGCTTCCATTGTAATCATCACCTGATATAAAATTAACACCAGCCTGCAATACGTCAAATATTATGTCCGATTTCTTCAATCCACGAACTCTGTCAAGAATTTTATTAGTGTTAATAACCCATTCCTGCTTGGTTATGCGTTTCATTCTGAACTGGAGATATTCTGCTGTAAGCCTGCTCTTTGCAGTTCTTATCTCTCTGTGTTCATCAAAGCCGCTGTCATTAACAATCTCTTTTCCATTTATTGTAATCTCTATTACTTCCTGATGACTGTAAGAGCTTATTATAATATACGCATAGTTATTGCCTGCATGAAGAAGCTTATCATCTATTATATAATCCAGCTCATATACATCACCTATGAAATCATCAGAAGTTATTATTCCTCTTTTCATCTTAATAAATGGTGCTTCACACTGTACGTCAAGCTTTATATAGCCCCAGCCGTTCTTTTCTATAATTATGCTGTCCTTTTCGTTAGCACCATCTATATTATAATCTCTTATATTATTATCAACACTGAAAGTAAGAGCAGACTTTTTCTTAATTGCTATTAAGAACTCCTCCATTGACTCATATACATTTTCTCTGTCATACAGGACATCGTAAAGATTATTTAATACATCATCACCCTGTAAGAATATTTTTTTGAATTTATCGGATCTGTATAAGCTTACTGCTTCTTCTTTATTAACCTGCACAAGATTAGTAAAATGGAACAGGTTATCCGCTTTTCCAAGGCTTGTATCTACTGTTTCTTTAACTGCTGTAAAGCTGTATAATACCTCTTTCTCTCCAGCATTAGTAACAAGCGTGAACTCTCCTTCTATGCTGTCCCCCTCTGAAAGTCCCCTTGCATCTATAACGTATTTAATATCACTGTCTTTTCCCGCAAATGACGGTGTAAGCACTGTCACCTTGGCATTATCAGAGTATACTACCCCCTTAATTACATCTTGCGCCTGTATATGAAATTCTGCATTATGTATTGTGTCACAGATAACATCTTCTATAATAACATCATCAGGTTGTATTATATCTGGAATGTCATATCTGAACTTTCCTCTTGAAAGTCTGTTAATATACTCTCTCATCAGTTCTACGTCTCCGAATTAATCTTTTTTAAATGTGTCTTTATCTGCTTCTCATAGCCATTATCTGTTGGTTCATAGAACTTTACGTCCTCAAGTCCATCAGGTAAATACTGTTGCTTCACATAGTGGTTAGGATAATCGTGTGCATATTTATAACCTATGCCGTGTCCTAACTTTGAAGCACTCTTATAATGTGCATCCTGCAAATGTGCCGGCACAGGTGCTGTCTTGGTTGTCTTAACAAGTTCCATAGCCTTGTCAACTGCCATATAACAAGAGTTGCTCTTAGGTGCACAGGCAACATATAACGCCGCCTGTGAAAGAATTATCCTTGCCTCCGGCATACCTATCCTCTCAACTGCAAGTGCTGCATTCGTAGCAACAACTAATGCGTAAGGGTCTGCATTGCCTACATCTTCACTTGCACATATCATTATTCTTCTTGCAATAAACTTTATATCTTCACCTGCATATAACATCTTTGCCAGATAATAACTTACTGCATCAGGGTCAGACCCCCTCATACTTTTAATAAATGCTGATATGGTATCATAATGATTATCACCCGTCTTATCATATCGGACAGCCCTTTTTTGTATACACTGTTCTGCTGTCTTTAAATCTATATGTATAAGTCCGTCATCTGACCTGTCAGTTGTAAGTATTCCAAGTTCTATCGCATTAAGTGCACTTCTTGCATCGCCATTTGCTATATCAGCAAGAAACTCCAAAGCCTCATCATCTATGTCAGCCTTGTAGCTTCCCATACCTCTTTCTTTATCGTATACAGCTCTCTTTAGTATCTCTTTGATATCTTCCTTTGACAATGGCTTTAACTCAAATATTATAGACCTTGAAATCAAGGCTCCATTAACCTCAAAATATGGATTTTCTGTTGTTGCACCAACAAGCACAATAGTTCCGTCTTCCACGAATGGCAGAAGATAATCCTGCTGTCCCTTATTAAACCTATGTATCTCATCTACAAAAAGTATTGTCTTCTTACCATACATTCCAAGATTATTTTTCGCCCTCTCTACAACATCTTCCATCTCTTTCTTGCCTGCTACTGTAGCATTAATCTGACAGAAATCCGCACTTGTCGTATTGGCAATAACCTTGGCTAATGTAGTCTTTCCAGTTCCAGGAGGTCCATAAAATATAATAGAGCTTAATTTATCCGCCTTTATAGCCCTGTATAAAAGCTTATCCTTACCAACAATATGCTGTTGTCCTACAACTTCTTCCAAAGTTCTTGGTCTTAATCTCATCGCAAGAGGAGAATCATTCTCCTGATTAGTCTTTCGCATATAATCAAATAAATCCATAATTGTGTCCTTGTGATTCCCTTAATGAATATTATTTAATAATATAGCATATTATACGGCAAATGGCACTACTTTAATTAAAGTAAGCTTTTAAATATTTTCTTAACCGTGTCCATAAAGCCTGCTGTATCAACATTTTCGCAGCTTATTATCTTAACACTTCCAATATAAGCCTCATTATAATAATATTTAATAACGCCTACCTCATCACCCTCTTTTAATGGAGCTTTAATATTATCATTAATTATGCACTCCCGGCTTATATCATCATTGTTATATTTATTAATGAACATATATGAATAGTCTTTTTCCTTTGTTATCCTAATCTTATCCTGCCTGCCCGATGAGATTTTAATACTCTCTGTATCAAGCGGTTCTTCATCTTTATATATACTGCACACACTAAAACCATAATTAAGAAGCGTTATTGCATCACTGAATCGTATCTTGCTTGTCGGTGCCGCCATAACAACTGCTATAAGATCTATTCCGTCTTTATTGGCTGTTCCTGAAAGGCAGCAACCTGCCTTGCTCGTTGAACCTGTCTTTAAGCCTGTGGCATAGGCATACTGTTTCATAAGCTTATTAGTATTGGTAAGCACGAAATCCTTCTCGCCTTTTCTTGTAATGTGTGTTATGCTCTCCATCCATATACTGCTGAATTCTTTTATCTGTGGGTGGTTATTAATAAGCTCCCGGCTCATAACCGCTACATCTCTCGCACTTGATGTATGTCCGTCTACATCAAGTCCACAGCAGTTAATAAAATGTGTGTTGCTCATTCCTAGTTCACGGGCTTTCTCATTCATTTTATCAACAAATACATTCTCTGCCCCGCTTATGTGTTCTGCCATTGCAACACAAGCATCATTAGCACTTGCCACCGCTATACACTTAATCATAGTCCTGACACTCTGTATCTCTCCCGGCTCAAGGAACACCTGGCTTCCGCCCATTGAAGCCGCATATTCCGACACAGTTACCGGGTCTTCCATATTAATGCTTCCGTCCTCTATTGCCTCAAATATAAGTATAAGCGTCATTATCTTTGTTATGCTTGCAGGTGCAAGAACTGTATCGGCATCCTTTTCATATATTACCTGTCCTGTCGCCGCCTCCATAAGTATCGCAGAAGGTGTATCTATGTCTGGTCCTGATACTTCCTCTGCACAGCAAAAAACAGGTACAATAACAGCCGTAGTAATTAACATAATTATGGCTGTTATTATACCTGTAATTCTTTTTATATGTCCTGTTCTGTCCTTATGTCCTGCTTTATCTGAATATTCTGCTAACACTTTCATATATCCGGACATAATAATAACCTCTTATAACATTTGTTATTATATATGTCCTTATATACCCTATTATACCTTAAAGTCTTAGAATAATGCTGTAATATCTGTTCCATTAATATACAATTGTTTTAATGTGTTCCAATCCACAGCCTGTCCACTGTTCCTATCTGGCTCTTTGAACCACCCTTTAAATCGCAAGAATATAATGTCTTATCAGAACCATAATAATACAATCTCTTTCTGTAAAGACTTGTATCAGATGTATTAACTGTATCTGTAACATTTCCCATAAGCACTTTCTTAGCTGATGGTGTCTTTAAATAATACTGTCCGTCATTATCTATATAAGTAATAGACTCTTTTGTATTATTAATAAGCGATAAGCTTCCGTCCTTCACATTCTCTGCAATAACAGTCTTATCACCCTTTAATGCATTGATAAGCTTTGCCTCTGAATTAATGTATACAAGTTCACCCGATGCTTTTAAGAATACTATGTTCTGCATATTTCCTATGCTGCCAAGTTCTTTCTTATCTGACACCATTCCGTCTTTATACTTTGCATATGACACTTTTTTATTACCTACCCAGTATATGTAATCATTCTTACTATCAATAATATATGTCATATTAGCACCATCAATGCCATCAAGCTGCTGTGCCAAGCCATTCTTAACACTAACAATATAATTATTGTCCTGTGAATTATATATATATTCATCAGCCTTGTCAGATGTATTCAGATGTCCTGCACCTTTAGTATACACACCATCTGTATCACTTAATGGATATATATTATCCACATTATCTGCCACATATGTCTGCTTCTTATTGCTATAATTGTACTGATATAATCTGTTATCACTATCAAGTATTATAATTGTATCGCTGTCACTGTATACATATGCCTGCGTAAGACTGGCTTCTATTGTATCAGTCTTTCCTATAAGACTTCCTGAACTTTTATCATTGGTAATCTCTGCCATAGACAGCTTAAGTCCACCTGTCTTTCCTGTGTCATTGATAGTTTCTGTTTCTTTGTAAATAATTGTGCCTTTATCTGAAATATAATATATCTCGTGTGCATATATATTATTTACAACTTCCACACTTCCATCCTGTGACCATACATATAATGAATATAGCTCATCTTCATCATTATACACATCTGCCGCATAATACTTTCCATCCGGACTTGCAGCACTTGAAACCACACTGTCCTTAGATATATTTTCCGGCCATTCCGGTGTATAAAATGTAACCTCATCAAGACCAAATAATGCATCCTTAACATCACATATATACTGGCTTTCAAGTGAAGATACATCATATATGCGGCTTCCATCACTCATATATATATGTGAATTCTTTCTTAACAAAACAGCCATAATTAATGAAATAGCAGCTATCGCCACTATAACTATGGCGACAGCTACTCCTGCTTTCTTATATGAATGTTTTGTCTGTGGTCTTATCCTGCTATCCGTCTTAATATTATTATCTGCCTTAGCATTATTATCCGTCTTAGCATTATTATTTTTTCTGGTCTTAGCCTTTTCCTGCTGGGCTTTTCCTTTAGCTTTACTGGCAAGCTTTTCACTGCCAGCCTTTAACTTATCAGCTACATCATTAAAATCAACTTTAGTTATATCAAAGACACCTTCATCATAATTCTTTACCTTATGTGAACGCTTCTTTACACGCTTTCCCTGCTGTATTGTCTTGCCATCTTTATCAGATTGTTCTGATTCACCAGACAAAACATTGCCAGCTTCTTCTGCACTGTCTAAGACCTTCTGTGTCTCTTTTCTTGCAAGACTTTCTTCATATGCTTTACGTCTAGCCATATAGTCACTGCTGTTAATCTTAATTACAGGTCCATTACATCTGGGACACTCATTGCCCTCATATTCTGTTCCACATTTAACACATTTCATAAATTAATACCTATATTAAAATGTAAACTTGTCTTCAAAATATGCCTTAAGATCAGAAATCTTAACTCTTTCCTGCTGCATAGTATCTCTATCTCTTACTGTTACAGCATTATCTTCTTCTGACTCAAAGTCATATGTTATGCAGAATGGAGTACCAATCTCATCCTGTCTTCTGTATCTCTTACCAATATTACCTCTGTCATCAAATTCACAGTTGTAATACTTAGAAAGTTCTGCATATACCTTCTCTGCACCTTCGTTAAGCTTCTTAGAAAGTGGAAGAATACCAACCTTGACTGGTGCTAATGCTGGATGGAAATGAAGAACTGTTCTT
>OLVO01002508.1_pt1 | contig 16549 bp, 18 predicted proteins | sample 1672571 | NCBI WGS metagenome assembly OLVO01 (sample SAMEA3136700, study PRJEB25190) | human gut metagenome | biome: human gut; feature: human-associated habitat; material: faeces | place: Austria | collected 2013
AAGCATCATTGACAGCTTAAAGAGTGCAGCATCCGGAGCTAGAGGAATTGTAAATTATCTGAATGGTCAGTCTGATTTGAACTTCTCCAAGCTGGGTGATGAGTTCGATGATAATATGGATACGCTGCATACACAGCTGAGAGGTATGTCAGACAGTATCAAGGCAATCAGCGATCATGCAGCGAATTATTCAGACAAGGTAAATCATGACCTGGAAGCAGTGAATGACCAGTTGAACGTAGTCTTTAACCTGTTTATAGATAAGATTGACAACCTGGATAATATCAATGATGAGAAGAGCTTCTACTCTGATGTCTCCGATGAAGAGATTGAGACAGCAACGACCGGTCGTGTAGATAACAGCACAAATAAGGGTATTGTACAGGGCGATATTAATGTAGGTGGTATAGCAGGATCAATGGCGATTGATGAAGAAGATCCTGAGGATAATGCAGCAGGAAGCACAGATTTCTCTCTGGGTGACAGCTATACTACAATGTGTATCATTAATGGCAGCACGAATCAGGGCTATGTAACATCCAAGAAAGATGGTGCAGGCGGTATTGCCGGATATATGAAATATGGTGTTATTACAGATTGTAAGGGCTATGGTGCTGTAGAGAGTACGGAAGGCGATTATGTAGGTGGTATATGTGGACAGTCACTTTCACTGATCAGGAACAGTTATGCATTGTGTAACCTGACCGGCGGTAATAACGTAGGAGGTATCGCCGGATACGGTACGAATATCAAGGACTGCTATTCTATGATAAACATCACAGATGCCAAGGCACGGTATGGGGCAATTGCCGGACAGGTTGCACTGAATGATGAAGATGAGCAGGACAACACCACTACAGTAACGAATAACTATTATGTAGGTGATGACATCTATGGTATTGATAATATCAGCTATATTGGAATCGCAGAGCCGATAACTTATGAAGAATTGCTTACTGTAGAAGGTATGCCTACTGATTTCTGGCATCTGAAAGTTACTTTCAAGATTGATGATATGTATCTGGGTACTCAGGAACTGGCTTATGGTGACAGTCTGTCGAAGCTGACATTTCCACAGGCGCCTGCAAAAGACAATTGCTATGGAGTATGGCCGGATGTATCTGATCGGGTTATGACGGGCAACCTTGTAATCGAAGGCGAATATAAGGATAATGTAACAGTTGTACAAAGCGATAGCACAAGTAACATGCTGGCATCTGATGAAGGAGATAACAAGAAAGCACTTGTTCTGGTAGAAGGTGTCTTCACGGAAGATGCAGTATTGCATACTACCATTTCAGATGAGGTAGTGCCACAGGAAGTTACCGGTAAGAACGATTATACCGTATATCAGGTATCTCTGGAAAATACAACAGTAACAGGAGCTGACACACTTGCTGTACGTCTTCTGAATCCATACAAAAAGGCAACCGTATGGAGCTATCTGGATGGTGAATGGCAGCAGGTTGACAGTAAAGTGCGTGGACAGTATTTACAGACGGCCATGAAGGGTGCAATTGGTACATTCTGCATTGTAGAGGAAAGCTCCAATACAATGAAGATCATTATCATAGCTGTGAGCGCAGCAGTTGTTGTTCTTTTGCTTCTGCTTATTAAAAAGATAACAGGAAAGTATAAAACGAAAGGAAAGAAGCAGAAAACCAAACCTGCCAAAAAACCAAAGAAGAAAAAGAAAATAGAAAACGAGTAATATATAAACTCCCTTCTGGATAGTCAGAAGGGAGTTTTTTGTTATGTCAGGCTCTTGACATATATAGATTATCTACATATAATAATATATAGATAATCTATATATTATTATGAGAAAGAGAGGAATTGAAAATGGCAATTGATAAGAGCCTGGTATCAGGGAGTACTTCAATGTTATTGCTTCGGCTTCTTGAAGAGAAGGATATGTATGGATATGAGATGATAGAGACACTGGAGAGTCGTTCCAATCATGTATTCAGCCTAAAGGCGGGTACTTTGTATCCTCTGCTTCATTCACTGGAGGAGAAGGGATATCTTACCTCCTATGAGAATGAGGTGAATGGCAAAACCCGTAAATATTACAGTATTACGAAGAATGGGAGAAATTATCTCAAGGATAAGAAGAAGGAATGGCAGGAATATCAGACAGCAGTTACCAATGTGCTGTGTATGGAGGGCTAAGAAATGGATGAATTTATCAGAGCTTTGCTTGAACAGGTAAGGTGTAAGAAAGCCAGAGCCGGGATAGCCAGAGAGATAACAGACCATATTGAAGATGCGGCACAAGACCTGGAACAGGAAGGCATGACACATGAACAGGCTCTTGCAGCTGCAGTGCAAAGTATGGGCGATCCTGTTGCTATCGGTATAGAACTGGACAGAATTCACAGACCAAGAATGGACTGGAGAACTTTTATTATGATTGTCATACTAAATCTGGGTGGACTTATGGTTCAATATGCAGCAATGGGCATTTCAAGAAAGCAATGCCTGTATACCATGATTGGACTGGCAGTGATGATTGGAATCTGTTATCTGGATTACAGTTTCCTGGCACGTTATGCGAAAGCCTGCTACTGGATAATGACAGCAACATTTCTATTTGTATACTGGGGAGCACAATCAGGCGTGCTGGATGGCATGTCTCTTTGGGTAAATGGTAGCAGCTTACGTGGCTTTGCTATCCTGACGATGCTGTATATACCGGTATACGCAGGCATATTATATACATGTAGAGGAAGCAGAATGAAAGGTCTGCTGCGTGCGATAGCATATATGATTCCGCCACTCTTTTTCTCTTTGCATAGCAGCATATCTTCCAGCATGTGTATCTGGATTGTATTCTATGGGATGATTCTATATGCACTCTGGAAGGGCTGGTTTCGCTTAGAACGAAAGATTGCAGTGCCTGTGTGCGCTTTTGCAGCTTTCATATTGCCCATACTGAGTGCTGTATTTTTCTATTTCTTTGGTGCAGCAGATTATCAGAAGGTGCGCATTATTGCATTCCTTAATCCGCAATCAGATAGTCAGGGTTCAGGTTATTTCTATAATATACTTAGAACGGTACTTTCTGAATGCAGATGGCTTGGCAGCTCCGGAGGAGAAGGACCTGTACAGAGTTTCTTTGCATTTGGAAGAGAATGGATGATCCTGCAGCTTGTCATATCCTATGGCTGGATATGTGGACTGGCAGTGATTGCAGCGCTGGCAACATTCATTATCAAGGTCTTTGGAATTACAGCCAAAGCAGGTAATCAGCTGGGCAGGATGATCGGTTTTGGATGTGGTATGCTGCTACTGACAGAGAGCGTGCTTGGAATCGGCATGAATCTCGGAGTCTTCCCTTCTACAACAGTATGTATGCCATTCCTTGCTTACGGCTTTTGCAATTCTGTTGTGTACGCAGTTCTATGCGGCTTTATTCTCAGCATCTGCCGCTACCGCAACGTATTAACAGAGCATAACATGCTGCGCAGCCCGGAAAAAATAGCCATATATAAAAACTGAGATAACAGCCCAAAATGTAAAGTATACAAATTCGCTTTGCAAATCAGCCAACATGCTTTATAATATTTCCAGATGAATAATCAGGTATTGAAAGTATATATTAGAGAATTCAGAATTGTACAATTCGTGACTTTGAATTTATTTTGTAAGAGCCTGAAGAAGTGAGGTTTTGTATGGGAATAGTTGTTTTTGGTGCGGTATTTGTTGATATTAAGGGATTTCCGGATGATATCTATATACCCGATGGAAGAAATGTTGGACATGTAGAATATATTCATGGCGGAGTAAGCCGCAATGTTGTGGAAGATATAGCCAATATAGAATTAAGACCCACATTTGTCAGCATAGTGGATGACAGTGCCCTGGGTCAGGACGTAGTCAGAAAGCTGAACAATCATAAAGTAAACACGGATTATGTACTTACAATACCCGGTGGAATGGGAACCTGGCTTGCAGTATTTGACCACAGTGGCAATCTTGCAGGGTCTATCTCACAAAGACCCAATCTTATGCCGATACTTGACCTCCTTGAGGAAAAAGGCGATGAAATCTTTGCCAATGCGGATTCTGTTATTGTTGAAGTAGATATGGACAGAGATATTATCAAAAAAGTAGTGGCACTTTCCAAAAAACATAATAAAAAACTTTTTGGTGTTGTAAGCAATATGAGCATAGCAGTAGAAAGAAGAGACTTCCTGCAGAACTTTGACTGTTTTATCTGTAATCAGCTTGAAGCAGGCATGTTCTTTATGGAAGATTATGCAGATAAGACCCCGGAAGAACTCTGTGAGATTCTTGCTAAACGTGTCACCTTAGGCAAAATCCCAGCCATGATCGTAACTATGGGAGACCATGGTGCTGTATATGCCGACCTGACAGGAGATAAAGGAATCTGCCCACCCCAGAAGGTGCGTGTAAAAGATACCACAGGCGCCGGAGATGCATTCTGTGCAGGCGTATCCAGCGGTCTTACCTATGGGAAAACCCTGAGAGAAGCTGTCGAGATAGGAAGCCGGCTCGCAGCATCTGTAATTACATCATTAGAGAATGTATGCCCCAGATTCCTGCCGGAAGAATTTGGAATACAGTTATAATTGTAACTATTCAGAGCCATGCAAATTGAGTCAGAATATGCTTATTTATAAGCATATTTGACACAATTTATATGGCGAAGTAACCACATAAGCAAAAGATAAGCATCGAAGATGCGGTTTTGCGCATGGGGTTCTGAATAGTTACTTATAATTTTTAGTTGAAATAGAAGATACAAAATGATATACTTGTCACGTCAAAATTATATTTAAGAAAGCAGAGGTGAATTTGCATGGACAGTTGCGATAGTACAGGACGAAGTACAATGTACGGTGCGATAAATGTAATAGCGAAAGTGTGGCTGTCTATGGAGATTGACTAGCTGCATTTCTTGTTGTTGTGTCTTTTATAACACCGTATCAGAAGAGTCCTTACATCACAGCAGGTAACTTGTTGGTCTGCTTTGGAATTCTGAAGCGGTGTTTTTTTGCGCCCTTTTGTGGGCTGCATAGAGATTTGGAGGCAGCAATGACAGAGAGAATGATGAAAAGACCGGAATATGTAGATGAACTGATCAGAATTATCAGAAGTAATTTACCTAAGGAAGAATTACTGGATAAATTATCCGATTATCATGATAATGATATCGCAGAGGCTTTGGACAGCCTGACAGCATCAGAAAGAAAAAGACTGTATTCAGTACTGGGAGTACAGAGAATCGCACATATTTTTGCTTATCTGGATGATGCAAAAAAAGCATATCAGGAAGAAAAATGGGAAGAGTTTAAGGTGGCTCTGCGGAAAGCACAGAATTCCATTGGTGAGCTAATGCAGACACTGGATTTTTCTTATGACATCTCCAGAAATCTTTACCGGATTTATGTTTTCTGCAAGGATTCCCTTGCGGCAGCAATGTATAAACGGAGTCTGACGGAGATTGAAAATGCAGAAAAAATGCTTCGAAAATTATATCAGAGTTTTTGCAAGGTGGCAGAGACAGATTCCTCTGCGCCAATGATGAAAAATACCCAGCAGGTGTATGCCGGGTACACATACGGAAAAGGTGATCTGGTGGAAAACTGCCAGGAACTGGACAAATCAAGAGGCTTCTTTGCATAGAAGCCTCTTCTTTTTGATATGAAGTGCCGGAAATTACTGTGAAAGTTCCATTTTTTTTATGCTTGCGAGCAAAAATTTATAACGCATCTGCACCGAGTTTAACTCGTAGATGTAGCAGTCGATCAGATCCGGATCGACAACATTTTCCAGATTATTATAAGCATCCTGCAGTGCGCGTGCGGTCTGGTGGAGGTCATCCTTAAGAAGCGCATAGTGTTTATCCTTTGCATATTCCTCTTGTAAAATACGCATGGTAATCCCCTCCAATCAATAAAATTCTGTCCTTATGGGAACAGTCACTGAAATCTTATTAACAGTATAGTCATGAAATGGAAAAACTATACAATATCTCAAATAATTTTCATAAATTCCAGAAAACAATCATAAATTAAAACAAAAAAATGTGGTGGTTATGGATCAAAAAATGGGAATGGCGGTACTTGCCGTCATTTGTGGAATTATTCTTCTGGTACTGTTATTGCGAAAAAGAGCACAGATTATTTTAAATTTTTTAGTCCGAACAGCTCTGGGAGCCATCCTGATTCTTCTGGTCAATGACATTTTGCAAAAGCAAGGCTTCGATATATATGTCGGTTTAAATCCGGTTACCCTTTTGACATCCGGAACCCTTGGATTTCCTGGGGTTGCGCTGCTTTATGGAATTGAGGCAACAAAGTTTTTGTAGGAAACTGCCAAAGTTCGACTTTTTTCACAATTGCTATAGACAAGCGAAAATGCCGTTGCTATAATGCGACTTACAACAAAGCGAGGTGATGAATTGGGGCGATTACAAATCTGACATTGCTGACATTTTTATCGATTGCAGTGGTAACAGATGTGCAATGCATGAAGATCAGTAACCGGCTGATCGTGTGTGGATTAATATGGGGACTGGTACTCAAAATTTGGGGAAATGGGTACGTTGGTATTCTGTATTTTATTCTAAATATTACAATTCCGGTGGTTCTTTTATTTCTTTTATTTCAGATGTATGCTCTTGGAGCAGGCGACATCAAATTATTTTCCTTAGTAGGTAGTTTTTTGACAACAAAGCAGTTATTTCTGGTAATGTTTGATTCCTTTCTTTTTGCAGCAGTGCTTGGCATGGGAAAAGTAGTGCAGCTTTATCTCTCACAGGGAGGGAAAAAGGAAAGATTCACAAAAATTCATTTTTCCATCGAAATCCTGCTGGCAGTTGTGTATGTAACAGGGAGGTGTGTAGTTGCAAAAAATTAAAATTGCCCTTTGTGATAAGGACAAGTTTTATTGTGAGCGCTTTGCGGCTTATATGATGAACCATAAAGCGCAGGAAATTGAGTTGAATATTTATTCCACGATCGAGCAGTTTACCGGAGATGAGAAAATGGGAAACTTTGATCTGGTGATCGCAGGGAGTGGTTTTGAGCAGTTTTCTTCGGACGTAAATATCATGTATCTGTCTGATCTGTGTGGAAATCAGGCGGCGGAGGAGGCAATGTGGGAAAAAGATACGATACCGCAGAAGAAAATTGTTACGAAATATCAGCCGATGGAACAGTTGCTGCATGAAATTTATGTGCAGGCAGGGATGACCAAAAGGGAACCTGTGGGAGTGCAGGTTGCGACACATGGGAAGGTGATCGGGGTAGTTTCTCCGGAATGTCATGAGATGCAGGAACTGTTTTCGGTGATGCATGCGGTAAATCTTGGCAGAGAGCAGAAAGTACTGTATTTCAATTTCCTTGAGTTTTCGGGCTTTCGGGAATTATTCGGACAAACAGGGAATTTTGATTTTACAGACGTAGTTTTAAAACTCCGCAGTGGGGAACTGACGACAGAGTATTTTTGGAACTGTGTCTATGAAATGTCCGGAATATCTGTGATTTTGCCTTTTGAAAATCCGGAAAATATCAGGCAGATTGGCAGACAGGAGTGGGAACAATTTATTGATTTTATGGAACAAAATACGGACTTTGAGGTGCTTGTCGTAGATTTTGGCGTGAGTATGCCGGAACTGGCAGATTGCATGAGCCGCTGTGATGAACTGCTTCTGATTGGCAGGGAAGGTTATTTTTACGAGTGCAGGGACAAGCATTTTTATGAGTGGCTGGAAAAGACAGGACATCAGGCAGTGGCAGAAAAAATTCACAAAGTCAATGTGCCATATACGGCTAAAAATATTCATGGCGGTGGAAATGTCATCGAGCAGTTACAGTGGAGTGAATTTGGTGATTTTGTCAGAAGATGGAAGGAGATCATGGATGAGTAGCAAATGTTTGGAGTGCGTATTGTGAGGAAAAGGAGAGTTTGGGAGGAATTATGCAGACATCGGATGAAGAAATTCAAAAGCTGAGGGAACATATTCTCGCGGAAATTGACCTCACCAGAGAGATGAGTGATACCGAAATCCGGGCAATTGTCTCAGAAAAATGCAGTATTTACGGAAAACAAAAATTTTTAAAACTGTCAGAGCAGGAAGCGTTAGAACAGTATCTGTTCCATTCGCTCCGCAAGCTGGATGTGTTGCAGGAATTACTGGATGATCCGGAAATCACAGAGATTATGGTAAATGGGGCAGAGCATATTTTTTACGAAAAAAGAGGGCAGCTGTTTGAGTCAGATAAGCATTTTACTTCCAAAGAGAAATTAAATGATGTCATTCAGCAGATGGCAGGAAGTAATAACCGTATGGTGAATGAGGCATCGCCGATCGTGGATACGCGCCTTGCAAATGGTTCAAGGGTAAATATTGTGTTACAGCCGATCGCAATTGACGGTTCGGCTATCTCAATCCGTAAATTTCCGGAGCAGCCGTTTGTGATGGAAGATCTGATCCGATTTGGAGCAATCACAGAGGAGGCAGCAGAGTTTTTAAAAGTGCTTGTGCTTTCCGGGTATAACATTTTTGTTTCCGGTGGGACAGGTTCCGGAAAAACAACATTTTTAAATGCATTGTCACAGTTTATCCCAAGGGAGGAACGAATTATCACAATTGAGGATTCGGCAGAACTGCAATTGATCGACAAACCCAATTTGGTGCGGTTGGAAACAAGGAATGCCAATACCGAAGGGGTTCTGCCAATCACGATACGCGACCTGATCAAAACGGCACTTCGCATGAGACCAAACCGGGTGATTGTGGGAGAGTGTCGTGGAGCGGAGGCACTGGATGTGCTGCAGGCGATGAATACAGGGCATGATGGAAGTTTGTCCACCGGACATGCCAATTCCTGCAAAGATATGTTAAGCCGATTGGAAACGATGGTTTTAATGGGGATGGAACTGCCGCTTCCAGCGATTCGAAGCCAGATTGCGTCCGGCATTGATATTCTGATTCATCTTGGACGTATGCGGGATAAGAGCCGAAAGGTACTTTCAATTACAGAAATTGCAGGATACGAGGAAAATAACATCATTTTGAATGACGTATACCGCTTTAAAGAAGAAAAAGCGGAAGAAAATACAGTACATGAAAATACAGTACATAGAGCAATGGAAAAAGTCGGTGATCTGATACACACAGAGAAAATGATAAGGGCAGGGTATTGTCTGGATGGATTATAGTACATATTTTTTGAGCAAAAAAGAAATGATGGTTTGCATTGGAAAAGGAATTCTGGCGGGAATGCTTGCGGCGTGGATTTTATATCAGTCTGTATATGGCATGGTCACTGTTTTTATTTTCATTCCACTGTGTATTCAAAGAGAGAAAAAGAAACGGCGGGAACAGCAAAAAGAGACACTTCTTTTGCAGTTCCGCGATGCAATGCAGAGTGTTGCGGCAGCACTTCAGGCGGGATATTCCATGGAGAATGCATGGCGGGAGAGCGAGAAGGAGATGACGGAACTATATGGACAGGATGGGATATTTGTCGGAGAACTGCATCAGATCAATCAGGCGGTTGGAATGAACCAGCCAATTGAAAAACTGCTATATGAATTTGCGCTTCGCAGCGATTGTGAAGATATTCAGAATTTTTCCGATGTTTTTTTGTTCGCGAAACGCAGTGGCGGTGATTTTCACAAAATTATAGCAACAACCATTGAACATATCAGCGATAAGATCGAGGTGGAAAGAGAGGTTCAGACAGTAATTTCTGCAAAGAAGATGGAACAGAAGATTATGAATGTAATTCCTGTTTTCATTATTTTATATCTGAATCTGACATCAGGAGAATTTTTGGCACCATTGTATGGAAATATTTTTGGAATTAGTGTTATGACAGGCGCGTTGGGTGCGTATCTTGCTGCAATAAAAATTTCCGCAAAAATGACAGCTATTAAGGTCTGACAGATATGTGGGTGAGCGTTAAGTGTATTCTGAAGAGTTGAGTGAAATCTGGGAAGGAATATATGAAAAATAGAAAAAGTGAAAAGCAGGGACAGAGCCTTTATCGAAAAATGGGGAAGGTCTTTGCGTTATTTGCTGTGTTGGCGGTGGCAGCGCTGATACAGGAATCTATGAATCCGGTGTTAAAGCAGGGAAATGTATTGGAGCGGCAGGCATATGGAGATGGCAACTACGATGCAGAACTTATCTGGGAAATTCCAGAGAAGGAACTGGAACAGGAACTGTCAGTGCACGTGGCAGAGCAGGGGCTGACGAAGGAAGAACAGCAGGCATTGCTTGCGGCGGCAGAGCAGGAGATTGCAGAGACTTTTCTTGGAGAAAATGAATCTGTAGATGAGATCCGAAAGGATGTCTGCATCCAGTCACAGTATCAGGACGGACAGGTGACGGCAGATTGGAGTTTTGATTCTTATCAGTATGTCGATCTGGAAGGGCATGTAATGAATGACAGTTTAGAAGAAGAGGAAATATTGGTGAAGGCTGTCGTGGAATTAGGCTGTGACAGTCAGACGTTGGAGTATCAGTTTTTCTTTCAAATTTGTCCAAAGATATATTCAGAGAAAGAAAAAATCAACAATAAATTAAAACAGGAATTAATAAAAAAGAACGAAAAAGCAAATGATTCTACGCTGGTTTTGCCGGAATCCATAGATGACCAGACAATCATATGGAAGGAAAAAAGTGAGAGAATGCCTTTAAAATTGCTGTTTCTTGGGATAATTGCAGCGGGCTGTGTTCCATTGGTCGAGAAATCCAGAAAGCAGGAAGAGGAAAAACGGCGAAAAGAAAAATTGCAGTCTGAGTATCCGGAGCTGGTGAGCAAGCTGACAATCCTTCTTGGGGCTGGAATGACATTATTTAGCGCATGGAACAAAATTGCAACGAATTACAGTAATAAGCGGAAAAATAATACGATACCGATACATCCGTTATATGAGGAGATGCTTATCACATGTCATGAGATTGAGAGCGGAGTTGGAGAGGCACGGGCTTATGAACGCTTTGGAGAGCGATGTGGATTGCATCGTTACCGGAAATTTTGCAGTTTGCTTGTCCAGAATCTTCGAAAAGGAACGAGGGGACTGGTGCAGCTATTAGAACAGGAAGTTTCAGATGCCTTTGAAGAACGCAAAAATCTGGCAAAGAAAAGCGGGGAGGAGGCAGGGACAAAAATGCTGTTTCCAATGATGATGATGTTTGGAATTATCATTGTCATTATTATGGTTCCTGCGTTTCTTTCGTTACAGTAAGTAATTGTTTCTCAAAATGATTATCAGAAAATTGCGGGATCTGTAAAATTCAGGGTGAATAATGAAAGGTAGATGTAAGCGTTTTTTAATTTTTAAAAATAGGAAAGCGAGGAAAAAGAATATGAAAGATCAAATGGTAAGAGTGGCAAAAGAATTTGCAGCAGATGAGAGTGGAGTGGGAGTTGTGGAAATGATATTGATACTTGTCGTTTTAATAGGGCTTGTAATCATCTTTAAAAAGCAGCTCACAAATCTGGTGAACAGTATTTTCGAAACCATTAACAGCAAGGCGGGAAGTATCTAGTGAAGAAGGGAAGTATTACGGTTTTTTCAGCGCTATGTATGAGTTTTGTACTTTCAGCCCTTTTTGTATTACTTGAGGCAGCAAGATTTTATGGGCTGTCTCAATATGCGGACTGGAAAGGAAGACAGGGCGTGGAATGTGTGGCAGCAGAATATCAGCCTTATTTATGGGAAGAGTTTCATTTGCTCATGCTGGATGGTAGCTATAGTACATATTTTTTTGAAATCGGCAATGTGACAGGGAGAATGAAAGAGAAACTGGATGAAAATTTGAATCAGAAGAATTTTGGATGGCAGTTTCCGGATATGAATCTGTTTCAGATGGAGACCAGCCACATTTATGAGCCAAAATATTTGCTTGTCACAGATGCTGATGGCGAAGTGCTTCTTGATATGATTTCTGCATATATGAAGAAAAATCTGCCCAGAGAGGCAGCAGAAGAGATTCGTCAGAGATATATTAACCAGAATGACATGAAAAATAATACGACGAATGTCGAAGAAACCATTGATCAGGCGAAAGAGAGCATTGAGAGTGCAAGGGCAGAGAAGGAAAAGACAGAGAAAGCAAAGACAGACAATGGAAAAGCAGAAAATGGCAGGCAGGAAAATGAATCTATTGCGAATAGGACAAATGAAAAAGATACACAGCCTCTGGAAGAAAATCCGTTGGATGTTGTGAATGAAATCAGAAAATCAATGAGTCTTTCTACACTTGGACTGGTTGTGGAAAACGCCGGCGAAATCTCTACGAAACGCATGAATCTTGCAGAGGCGATTGAAAAAAGAACCTGCAGTGAAGGAAATATAAATTACGAAGCAGAAAGTGACTGGTATCGGAAAATTCTTGTGCTGGAATATGTGGAATCAAATTTTTCAAACTACTGCAGTCCGAAAGAAAACCATGCATATTCCTATGAGTTGGAATATTTAATTGGAGGACATGAAGAAGAACGAAAGAATTTAGAAGAGGTAGTCAACAGACTGCTATTGTATCGCTGTGCTTCGAATGTCACATATTTACTGTCGGACAGAGAAAAAATGTTACAGTCCGAGACAATCGCTGCTGCATTAGCTGGCTTTACTGGAAATCCGGCAATCATTAAGACGGTGCAGATAGCGGTTGTCGGTGCATGGGCATATATCGAAAGTATCCAGGATATCAGGGCATTGCTCATGGGAGGAAAAATCGCGCTGGTGAAGTCAAAAGAGCAGTGGACGACAGATTTGTCGCATCTATTACAGTCGTTTCAAAGCCAGACAAGGGCAAAAGAATGCAGCAATGGTCTAAAATATCAGGATTATTTAAAGCAGATTTTATTTTTTACAAAGGATGGAACATTATCCTGCCGCATGCTCAATGTAATGGAGCAGGACTTGATCCAGAATGAGGAATATAAAGATTGCAGAATGGATCATATGATCGTTTGTTTCAGGTGTGAGGTGGAATTTGCGGCAGAACCTCTTTTTTCCAGGTTGTCTTTTATAAATATTGAAAAATTAAAACAATATTCCTTCCGAAGAGAAAATCAGATCAATTACATTCCATAAGAAAGGCAGGTGTGTCCGGGTGTCTCTTATCTTCTCCAAAACTATAAAAAATGAACAAAAATCTCTCCCTGAAAGATGTTCTTTTAGGAAAGGTCCGGCTTGGACCAATGCACCCAAAGAGACACCCGGATGCACCTGTCTGTCCGGTTCTATGACATTGGAGGCAGCAGTTGTGGTGCCGATACTTGCCTGTCTGTTTACATTTGTGTTGTTTTTCTTTCGTGTTATGCAGGTGCAGCTCTGCGTGCAGGATGCATTAGAAGATACGGGACGCACGCTGTCTGTCTATGCAGCCGTAAAGGACAGTCAGGAAGAAGAGTATGCGGTACTTGCAAAAAGTATGTTTATTGCAAAGGCGCGTGAAGATGATAATATCCGAAAATTTGTGACGGGAAATGTTTTCGGAATTACATTTTCAGAATCGTGTTTTGAGGGAAATGATATTTGTCTCAGAGTCCATTATCAGATGAAATTTCCAGTTAGTCTGCTTGGAAAAAAGTCATTCTGGCTCTCGCAGCAGACAATTTATCGAAAGTGGACAGGATGGAAAGACGAACTTGGTATCCAGGATGGTGACAGATGGGTATATATTGCAGAACAGGGAACCGTGTATCATAAGACTTCGGGCTGTACGTATCTGAATTTGTCAATTCAGTCGGTAGAAGATGTGCAAATAGCGGAATATCGGAATGAAAGCGGAGAGAAATACCACAAATGCGAGCTTTGCGCGGATAAAATTAACAAATTTGAAAGGGTATATATCACAAATTACGGAAATAAATATCACACAGATTTAAACTGCAGCGGTATTAAAAGAACCATTGAAATGATACGCTTATCTGATGTGGAGGGAAAGGGGGCGTGTTCAAAATGCTGGAAGGAATAAGGATGATCGTTCTATTGGTCAGTTTGTTTTTATGTGCATGGATCGATTGGAAAACAGAGCGGGTGAGCGTGCCGCTCCTTCTGCTGGGAGGAATGACAGCCGTATTATTGCATTTGTTTGCACAGGAAGAATCCGTTTTTTATTTAATGACGGGAATGTCTGTTGGTATCGCATTATTACTTTACAGTCTGGTTACACATGAAAGTATCGGATATGGAGATGGATGCTTATTTGTGATGACAGGTTTATTTCTGGGATTTTGGGAGAACCTTGTGCTGCTTTTGCTGGCATCTGTTTTAGCAGGAATCGGCGCGGCAGTGTTGCTTTTTTTTAGAAAAAAGAAGAAAAAGGAAAGAATACCGTTTGTACCATTTGTATTTACGGCGTATGTTTTATTGTTACTTTGATGGAAGGAGCGGGTTATGCGGGGAAGTTTTTCAATAGAGGCATCATTGATCGTGCCACTTGTGCTTGCGGTCATGGTACTTGCGCTGAGAACCGGAATCGATTGCTACGAAGAGACAAAGGTGCAAGTGGCAAAACTGGGAACAAGAGTATCATTTGATATTGTGGATACAATGTATCTGCTGGATGAGATCACAGATATTGGAGATTTATTTCATGGAGATTGAATATAAAAGGGAACTGACAAAAAGTTATATGTGTGTCAAGACGGATCAGGATTTTCTTCCTTTTGAAAAAGAAATATTAACAAGAAGCAGCATATTAGGGATAGTGCCAGTCAATACGACTTTTGCGGATGCTGCTACAGTCTGCTGGTACGATATTACAGGAATGCAGGCATTTGATCATGCGTTGGAAACGGAAATGATGGACAGTCAGATGCTGACACAGTTTCTCGTAAGCTTATGTGGAACGCTTGAACGGTTAGAAAGTTTTCTGTTAGATCCCGGGCATCTCTGGTTTTCCCGGGAAAGTATTTTTAAAAACAACCGGGATGGAAGTTTCTGGTTCTGCTATTGCCCGGAAGGGAAGGAGAATATTACAGAGGGATTTCAAAAACTCATGGAATATCTTCTCACAAAAATCGATCATAAAGATCAGTGGGCGGTAAAAATGGCATACCATATTTATGATCAGGTTATAAAGGAAGGCTATAGTCTGATCGCAATCCGGGAAAGTCTTACTTATGATCGTGTGGATATAGAACCTGTGCCGGACAGAACACTGGAAAATAGCAGAGTAGAGCTTGAGCAGACTTCAGATCAGACGGAAAAAGAAAAAACCGTTCACAAAGCAGATAAAGCAGATGGTAAAGCAAAAGTGATTTTTCAAAAGGCAATCGAACATTTTTTCCCGGATCTTGCAAAAATCAAAGAATACAGGCAGGAACTGGCAAAGAAAAAAGAGAAAAAGAATGAAATCCAGCCCATTGTTTTTGAACCGGAAGAAGAGGAGGTAAGAATGGGACGTCCCACAGTTCTTTTGGCAGATCAGAAAAAAACAATTCAGGGAATTCTGAGATATGAAGGAAACAATCAGCTGTCAGACTTAAAAATTGATACATTTCCATATGTGATCGGAAGTGCTGCTGACTGCCCCGGTTATGTCGATTGCGCTACGATCAGCCGTCATCATGCAAAAATCACGAAAGTGGAAAATGTATACTTTATTGAAGATATGAATTCTGCCAATGGAACAAAGGCAGGAGGGACGCTCTTGGATTACAAGATGAAAGTGAGTTTACAGGCAAACGAGATCCTTGAGTTTGCAGATGAAAAGTTTAGATTTATTTAAGAAAAACATCGGAGAAATATCATTGCTTCTACCTCTGGAAATCTCTATAATATCCATGAAAGGCTATGAAATGGAGTGGACAGCGAATGAGAAACGAATGGATGGAGATATTTTCTCAGGAAGGATATCGTTTTTGTAAAGTAAAACCGGAAGAAACCGGTGTTTTCTATAAATATTATGAGGAAGGGTTTCATCTTGTAATGTTCATTGATGGTACGAATGGATATCTGCCGACGATGGGACAACTGCAAGTGATGCAGGAGCGGGTGCAGGAACTTTTTTATCATCCGGTGGGAAGGTTACAGGACTTCCCGGAAGGATTTCCGGTGTACCATGTGGAACAGCTGACCATTCTGCTCACGAATCAGTCTGAGAATGCAAAACAACTTTGCTCTGAAGGAAAAAATATCTGGATATATGATCAGGACAGAAAACAGCTGATCATATATGAGAATCAGCCGGGAGATTTCTGGGGACTAAAGAATCGAATTGAACACATGGATGTACAGCAGAACAGCCGGGCATCTGCACCGGTAAGTGGAAAACATTCCATCATGCAGCTGCCGTTTGTCACAGAGCTGATTGCACTTGCAAACATTCTTGTATACATTATATTATCTTTTGGCGGAGCAACAGAAGATGCGTTCTATATGGCATCGAGAGGTGCCATGTATCCGGAGTTTCTTACGATCAATCATCAGTGGTGGCGTTTATTGACAGCAATGTTTTTACATTTTGGAGTGGCACATCTGATGAACAATATGGTAATTTTCTGTTGTGTCGGATCAAGACTGGAGAAATACATAGGTCATTGGAAAA
>OLVO01002511.1_pt1 | contig 16521 bp, 15 predicted proteins | sample 1672571 | NCBI WGS metagenome assembly OLVO01 (sample SAMEA3136700, study PRJEB25190) | human gut metagenome | biome: human gut; feature: human-associated habitat; material: faeces | place: Austria | collected 2013
CACCAAAGCTGAACAGTCCAATCTGAAGAAAGCTTAAAAACAATTTCAAATAAATCATTTCTCTTCACTTCCTTTCTTCGTGATTTTTTTCTCAATTAATGCGCGGAGTACTCCGACAATTCCACAGATCAGAATCACATAGACTACATTTACCTCAAATACGCAGGAAGCTATAAATGCCCCGACCATAAGTACGTATGACAAAGCATCTTTCTTCTTCACGATTCCGGCACCCATGTCATATGTCACAGATGCGATCACGGCGCCCACTCCGGCCTGCATTCCTTCGAGCATCTGGCTCACGAAAAAATTATCCCGGAACGCCTGATAGCAGACCGAAATCACAGAGATAATCAGAAACGGCGGAATAATCGTTCCAATAATCGAAACCAGCACACCAATCATCCCCGCCAGTTTATACCCGACAACAATCGCCCCATTCACCGCAATCGGCCCCGGCGATGACTGCGCAATCGCCACCAGATCGAGCATCTCATTCTCCTCTATCCAGTGGTACTCATCCACAAATTTCTTCTTCATCAGCGTCACAATCACATAACCGCCGCCGAACGTAAATGCACTCAGATACAGCGTGGAAAGGAACAGTTTTTGCAGTACCTTACTTTTTGACTCCATTGTTTTCTTCACCTCATTTTTTCTGTTGTACCTATTCTACCATCTTTGGCACCAAAAAGCGACCCACTTGTTTTCACAAATAAGTCGCTCTTCTCGTTTTCCTATCTTATTTCTCTGCACACAGCTCCACAAACACCTGCACTGCCTCGTTTGCATTGCCGTACACGCCTGCTCCAATGCCGCGCGGATGGAATCCGGCACGCTGCCGTCGTTGATAAAACTTGCCTCAATATTTTTTGCATCCCGAAGCCCCGCATACCGCTCATCGGTTCCGTTTTCTGCCACCGACGGCAGGCCTTTAATACTGGCCATCTCGTCGATCTCTTTTTCCTGCATCATAAAGCGCAGAAACTCAACCGCGATCTCTTTCTCTTCGCTGTCTTTGTTGACCGAAAATCCATACCACGGCTGCTGGTACGCGTAAGCGCCCTTGTCCCCGAGCGGTGCGTATAAGAATTCGTATTCAAACGGATTTGCGCTGAATGTCTCCGATTTGGATTCTCTCTTTTTCATGCCGCTGACACACTCGGCATTGCAGACATAGAACGGCATATCCAGATCGGTTCCGGCAATGTTCGAATAATAGAAATAACAGTCCTGTCCTTTGGAATCCTTATATTCGAGCTTTCTTTCCCCCAAGCGAATGACGCATCTTCTTTTTCCCTCACAATCATAACTGTACCTTTTGTAATAGTGTCTTTTTCTTCCTGCCCATCTCCTGCTGTTTTTTATATAACGAAAAGATCCCGGTTTCCCGGGATCTTTCTTAGTAAGCTGATGACGGGAATCGAACCCGTGACCTCCGCCTTACCAAGGCGACGCTCTACCGACTGAGCCACATCAGCACTCGCAAGTTGTTTTGTTTTTTTTGTTAGCTCCTTGCTACATTTGGTATTCTATCAAAACTATAGTGAATTGTCAACAGTTTTTTCTACAAATTTGAAAATTTTTATTTGTTCACAGATTTTTCTGCACTTTTGACAATTCGCCGTAATTTTTTCGGTCGTTTTCCCATCTCACGAACAGACCTCCCGCACTTTACTGCGGATTCTCTGCAGTGCATTGTCGATTGCCTTCGGCTGCTTTCCAAGTTTTTCTGCAATCTGCGTATAATCGTACCCTTTCAGATACAATTCCAGCACCTGGTACTCAAATTTGCTGAGCCGTTCTTTGATCCGCTCATGCATGCCGATTACGTTTTCCCGGCTGATCATAATCTCCTCCGGTGTCTCCTCGTCCACCAGGCGCAGCTCTTGCTCGGAAACCGGTTCGCTTAACGAGACGAAGCTGTTCAGCGGCTGATGCTTCTGGCGCTGGGACGATGCCACTGCAGAATACATCTGACGGTCGATGCACAGGCCGGCGAAGGTGGCAAACGATGCCTCCTTCCCCGGTTTGTAGTCACGCACTGCCTTAAAAAGTCCGAGCATGCCCTCCTGGATCAGATCCTCGTGATCTCCGCCCACCAGGTACAGCGCCCTCGCCCTGGTCCGCACCAGCGATTTGTATTTGTCGATCAGATAATCGGTAATCTCGCGTTCTCCTGCCCGCAGACGCGCAATCAGCTCCTCATCCGTACAGGTATCGTAATCTTTCACCATCATATCTCTTGTATCCTTCATCTTTCTTCCGCCGGAGCGTAATGTGATTTTCCGCAATTTCTAGCAGCTTCTCTGTCTTACAATCTCATAAGCGAGCACGCCGGCTGCCACGGAAGCGTTCAGAGAGTCGATATCGCCTTTCATCGGAATTGTGGCTGTGAAGTCGCAGTTTTCTCTCACCAGACGGCTGACACCCTCTCCCTCATTTCCGATTACAAGGCCGATCGGTCCTTTGAGGTCGAGATCATACATTCTCTGTCCGTTCATGTCCGCGCAGACAAACCAGATGCCCTTTTCCTTCAGCATTTCCATGGTCTGCACCAGATTCGTCACCTTTGCCACCGGTGTGTAATTTAATGCACCTGCCGACGTTTTGGCAACGGTTGCTGTCAGGCCGACTGCGCGGTGCTTCGGCACGATGACACCATGTGCGCCTGCCAGGTTTGCGGTACGGATGATCGCACCGAGGTTATGCGGATCCTCAATGCCGTCCAGCAGAAGGATAAATGGCGGCTCTCCTTTCTCCTCTGCGCGCGCGAGGATGTCCTCAACGGTTGCATAACTGTAGGAAGCCACCTGTGCAATGACACCCTGATGCTTTCCGGTGGTGGACAGCTCGTCAAGACGTTCTTTTTCTACATAATTGATGATGGTATCGTGTTTTTTCGCCTCACGGATGATCGTGCGGATCGGGCCGTCCTGGCTGCTTGCAAGGACGAACAGCTTGTCCACGGTCTTGCCGGAGCGGAACGCCTCGATGACAGCGTTTCTTCCCTCTACCATGCCGCCTGTAAACTCCTCATCCGCCTGCTGTACTTCCTGTTTTCTGTCTCTGTCACGGTAATCTCGTTTCCCCTTAAAGTCACGTTTTTTTCCGTCTCTTCTCTCAAAATTTCTCTTGTCGTTTCTGTTGTTTTCTCTCATATCATTCCTGTTCCGCGGTCCCAAAAGCAGTGGGAACTTTTGCTTTTTCAAAAGCCCCACTGCCCTGCCGCTTCTTTTTTATTTTCTGAATCTTATCTGCTCTCACACTTCGCCAAGTCCTGCCCGGATCAGGTCGATCATCCGCTTGTAATCCCCTTTCAGGTACAGATACCCCATCACAGCCTCAAACCCGGTTGCCCGGCGGTAGTCGATCGTGGACGCATTTTTTGCCTTGGTATAAGATTTCGCATTTCTGCCTCTTTTATAAATCTGTTTTTCCTCTTCGGTAAACAGCGGCTCCAGAATTTCAATCATCGCCGACTGTTTCTCCGCCTTTACAAGCCCTGCCGCATGGCGGTGCAGCTTGTTGACCTGCATATTTGCTTTCCGCACCAGAATCGTGCGGATGACGATCTCATACGCAGCATCCCCGATGTAGGCCAGCGTAAGCGGCGAATACATGCGGATGTCATGCTGTTCCAGTCCGAATACCTCCGAAAGATAATCCTTCTCCCCGAAAACCGCCTCTGGAAAAAGCTCCTCGTTTTCTGTCTCTTTGCCCACTTCCGTCACTTCTGTTCTGTCCTTTCTTTTTTCCTCATCTGACGCAGCTCGCCCTCCAGCTCGAGCACACGGTTCGTAAGCTCCGTATTCTCCTGCTGCAGTACTTTGATATCCTCGAAAATCGGGTCCGGCAGATGAATGTGATCCATGCTTTTTCTCGGAATCCGCACATCATTCTGCTTCACAATGTGCCCCGGCACGCCGACGACGGTACAGTTCGGCGGAACCTCCTCGATCACAACCGATCCGGCTCCGATTTTGGAGTTTTCCCCGATCGTAAACGATCCGATGATCTTCGCACCGGCGCTGACCATAACATTGTCCTCCAGCGTCGGATGACGTTTCCCGGTCTCCTTACCATTACCGCCAAGCGTCACGCCCTGATACAGCGTCACGTTGTCTCCGATAATGGCTGTTTCTCCGATAATCACACCAGAACCATGATCAATAAACAATCCCTTTCCGATCGTCGCACCCGGATGGATTTCGATACCGGTTTTTCTCGCTGCCCGCTGTGAAATCCACCTGGCCAGAAAGTAATGGCCTTTCAGATATAGCTTGTGCGCCCGTCTGTACTTCAGCATAACACGAAATGAAGGATACAGCAAGACTTCCATGGGAGAATGTATCGCCGGATCCCGCTCCTGAATCACCTGAAATTCCTCTTTAAAATACGCGAAAAAACTCATCTTTCCTCTCCTTGCCTCCTGCTGGGACTTTTCCGGATTTTTATTTCTTACCATCATTCTGCATAACAGTAATATTCAAAAACGGAGCTGTTTCATCTCCGATAAAGACGAAATAGCTCCGTGGTTCCACTTTACTTTAAGGGCACACCTGCCCTCTTCTTTTCTTCTGCATAACGTGCAGGACCCGTGCCGGACTACCCACTTTTTCCGCTTCACCCGGCCAGCTTCCGGACGCACTTCAAAAACCCTCGTTTCAGGCAGCTTCCAGCCCCATTTGTCTGCCATTCTCTGTGAAACAATTCTGATTTTCTACTTTTTCCGTTCCAAGCCTTTTTCTGTTTCCGTTTGTTCTAGTTTATGCAAATTTTTCTCGTTTGTCAAGCAAATTTCCGCCGGATCCACTTGCTGATTTCGACCGCCGGAATGACAAGCAGTCCAAGGCCGATCGCCACATCATATTCCAACGCGCTGATCCGCTCAAAACCGAACGCACTCGACAGTACCGGGATGTAAATGACGGCGGATGTGAGGACAAATGAGAGTGCCATCGCGCCCCACAGATACTTGTTCTGATGCTTCATATGGAAAATAGAACCTTTCCGTGATCTCATATTGAAGGAATGGAAAATTTCCACCATGGAGAGTGTCAGAAACGCCATCGACATGCCGTCCGGGCTGTTGACGATTTCCCAGCGGCCGGCTTCCAGATAATGGCCGATGAAGTAGGACGCCAGCGTCAGCACCGTAATCACGATGCCCTGAAACGCAACATCAAAGCCGAGGCCGTCCGCAAAAATACCGTCATCCGCATTTCTCGGCGGGCGTTTCATGATGTCTGCCTCACCGTCCTCCATACCGAGCGCCAGCGCCGGGAAGCAGTCCGTAATCAGGTTGATCCAGAGCAGATGCACCGGATTTAAAATCGTAAAGCCCATCAGCGTCGCGCAGAAAATCGACAGCACCTCGGCAAGGTTCGATGCCAGAAGGAACTGAATTGCCTTACGGATATTATCGTAGATTCGTCTTCCTTCCTCAACCGCCGCGATGATCGTCGCAAAGTTGTCGTCCGCGAGCACCATATCTGCCACGTTTTTCGTCACATCCGTTCCCGTGATGCCCATTCCGATGCCGATATCCGCACGCTTGATCGACGGCGCATCGTTGACTCCGTCTCCTGTCATCGCGGTGATTCTGCCTTTCCGCTTCCACGCATCGACGATCCGCACTTTATGCTCCGGCTGGACGCGTGCGTAAACAGCATATTCCTCGATTCTCCGGTCAAGCTCCTCATCGCTTAACTGGTCAATCTCGGCTCCCGTTACCGCTTTCCAGCCCGCCTCCAGAATACCCAGCTCTTTTGCAATAGCAACCGCTGTGTCTTTGTGGTCACCCGTAATCATCACCGGACGGATGCCTGCCCCGCGGCATTCCCGGATCGCATCGACTACTTCCGGCCGCACCGGATCAATCATACCGCAAAGTCCTAAAAAGCAGAGATCCTGCTCCAGAAAGTCCGGCTCCTGGGAGGACGGCATCTGGTTCCACGCTCTTCCTGCTGCCGCCAGCACGCGGAGTGCCTGGTCTGCCATCGCCTTGTTCTGCGACAGGATTTCCTGCCGGAATGCTTCTGTCATCGGCTGTTTTCTGCCGTCACGCCAAACGGAGGTGCACCGCTTCAGAATCTCATCCGGTGCGCCTTTTGTGCAGGAAAAATACGTTCCGTCGTTTGCGCGGTGGATCGTTGTCATGCGTTTCCGCATCGAATCAAACGGCGCTTCCCCGACACGCGGATACTGGACGGACAGACTCTTCTTCGGGCATCCCTCTTTCTGCGCATCGTTGACCAACGCACATTCCGTCGGTTCTCCGACTGCCTCGCCGTTTTCGTCCGGCTCCGCATCGGAGCAGAGTGCCATGACGGATACGAGACGTTTTATATCGCTTCCCTCATGTTTTACCACGGTCATCTTATTCTGGGTCAGCGTTCCTGTCTTATCCGAGCAGATCACCTGCGTACAGCCGAGCGTCTCGACAGCCGTCAGTTTCCGGATCACCGCATTCCGCTTTGACATTTTGGTCACACCGATGGAAAGCACGATTGTGACAACTGCTGCAAGTCCTTCCGGAATTGCCGCTACGGCAAGGCTGACAGCTACCATAAAGGTATTTAAGATGTTCTGCGGCGTCACGCCCTCTTTTAAAATACCGACAATGAAAATCACGGCACAGATGGCGAGCACCATCACGCTTAAGATTTTGCTGAGCTGGTTCAGCCGCTTCTGCAGCGGTGTGCTCTCATCCGCCGACTGCGTCAGAACATGGGCGATCTTTCCCATCTCGGTTTTCATACCCGTTCCGGTGATAACAGCGCGGCCGCGGCCATAGACAACGGTGCTTCCCATATAGACCATGTTTTTCCGGTCCCCGAGCGGAACCTCGCTGGCTGCGCCGGCGTTCAGAACATCCGCTGTTTTATTGACCGGGACAGATTCTCCGGTCAGCGCTGCTTCCTCGATTTTCATGCTGGCGCTCTCTAAAATACGGCCATCCGCCGGAACAGCATCGCCCGCTTCGAGAATTACAATATCACCGGGTACGAGCTCCTCGCTCTTTTTCACTTCCATTTTCCCGCCGCGCATCACCTTCGACGTGGCTGCCGCGATCTCCTGCAGAGCTTCAATCGCTTTCTCTGCCTTGCTCTCCTGCAGAACACCGAGCACCGCATTAATGATGACAACGGTGAGAATAATGACCACATCAGCGTACGATTCGCCTTCATACGCCGATGTGATGCCGGAAATCAACGCTGCGGCGAGCAGGATCAGGATCATCGGGTCTTTCAGTTCTTCGAAAAACCGCTGAAGATTACTCTTCTTTTTTCCCGCCGCCAGCCGGTTAGGTCCGTGTTCGGAAAGCCGCCGCGCAGCTTCCGCCTCGGAAAGTCCCTGCTCCGTTGTCTGTAACTCATCAAGAATCTTCGAACTTTTTTCCAGATACTCTTTCATTTCCATCCGTCCTTTCTTCTGAAAACGCTTTTTGCGTTCCTGTGATAAGTTCCCACTGGTACACCGGTCTCTTTCTATATAGAAAAAGACCTATCCGCACCATATTTGTTGATACAGATAAGTCTTGTCATTTCATACAAAGCCAGAAGAAATGCTTTTTCTTCGGTTGTTGGCCTTATAGCGTCACGTATGCCGCCGACTACTCCCTTATTCTTCTTCCAGTCTACCACATCTTCCGGCCTTGTGCAATCGCATTTCTCTTTTATTCTTCTGCGTTCTTTGCGCATCCCGGGCAGCCGCTGCATCCGCCTGCGATCCGGTCGTCCGGCATCAGGTCGAGTGCCTTGGAAATGCAGCAGATCGCCTGTGCGGAAATTCCCTCTTTCTTTCCGGTAAAGCCAAGTCCTTCCTCGGTCGTTGCCTTGATATTGACCTGATCCTCTTCGAGATGAAGCGCCTCCGCCACATTTTTCACCATCGTGTCGATGTATGGCAGGAGCTTCGGCTTCTGTGCAATAACGGTTGCATCGATATTTTCAATCAGATACATCCGCTCCTCGAGCATCTCACCCACTTTTTTCAGCAGTTCGATGCTGTCTGCGCCCTCATACGCCGGATCATTGTCCGGAAAATGGCGTCCGATGTCCCGCAGTGCTGCAGCGCCGAGAAGCGCATCCATAATGGCATGAACCAGCACATCCGCATCGGAATGTCCCAGAAGGCCATATTCATACGGGATTTCCACACCGCCCAGAATCAGTTTCCGGTTTTCCACCAGTTTATGCACATCGTAACCCATTCCTACTCGCATTGTTCGTTCCTCCGCTTCGTTACTTTCTAGTTAAATCCATACAGTTTCTGCGCTACCTTGTAGGCATAGACTGCAATTTTCTGTCCCGGTTTTGATTTGCTGCTCATAACAGTTCCGAAAATGCCGTGGCGGATGCGGAAGTAATCGGCTGCATCCTCCTGTTTCAGGTATCTCCACAGATCGTTCTTTTTCTCGAGATTTTCTTCCGTTCCGGAGCGCATCATCATCACGGAAGAAACCGTCATAATAATGGTCAGATAGCTGATCATATATTTCCGCAGGTGCTTCGACAGCCCTTTCTGTTCACCAAGGTAATCGATCATCAGCTTGTTGACACGGATCTGCTGGTCAATTCTGCCGATCATGACTTTCTCGTTAACCGACTGGTCGGCTCTCCCGATAAAGTAGCGGTAGAAATTGACATCGAGATAATACATCGTTTTGACGTACGGAAGCGGAATAAACGCAACCAGATTATCCACATAGAAGGTGTGCTCCGGCAGCTTCATGCCGCACTCTCTTAAAAGAGAAGTCCGGTAAATCAGCGAATGCATCAGCAGATAATGTGTTTTGCCGAGAGCTTTCGCCTCATCCCATCCGAAAAAGCGGCCTTCCGGCAGCGATTTCGCATAGCGCATCACACGTTTTCTCTTGGCGCCCTCTTTTTCATACACATAGTTACTGATCAGAAGGTCGAGTGTTTTCGGTCCGCGTACGACTTCTGCCAGAACATTTAAAATCTTCTGGTATGCCTCTGGGTTTACCCAGTCATCACTGTCCACAACCTTAAAGTACAGACCCGTCGCATTTTCCACACCCGTGTTGACTGCTCCGCCGTGGCCCTTGTTTTCCTGATGAATCGCTTTTACAATCGTCGGATATTTTTCCTGATAGCGGTCTGCAATCTCTGTGGTTCCGTCCTTGGAACCATCGTCCACGATCAGAATTTCTACTTCTTCTCCGCCGACCAGCAGCGAATCGATACATTTCTCCATATATGCTTCTGAATTATAGCATGGTACTGCAATTGATAAAATCTTCATCTTTTTTCTCCCTGCTCTTTTTTGCTCTTCTGCCGTTTCAGGCACGTTCCAGATCTGTATATTTTGCGTATTCCGCAAACGCAGACGGAATGGCATATCTTTCAGCCGCGGTTTTCGCATCCGCAAAAATCAATCCGGCTTTTTCTTCCCCTTCCTGCTCCACATCGTTTCCTGCAATTTTAATAGCGTATCCTGTGATATGCCACTCGACATGGGAAAAAATGTGCTTGTACGGCGGCAATGCCTGAATATGAAGCGGCGTCACGCCGAATTTTTCTGCCTCTTCAAGTGCTTCCTGCTCGGAGAGCACGCCATCGAAGTTCGGGAACTCGTAAAGTCCCGCCAGAAGTCCTTTTTTCGGCCGTTTCCGCACTGCTGTGTGCGTACCGTCCAGAAATAACAGAACGGTTCTGTCTTCGATTCTGCGCGGCTTTGCGCTCTTTTTAAACGGATATTCCGTCCAGGTCTGATGCTGTCCCGCCAGACACTGGTCAAAAAGCGGACAGACTTCACATTTTGGTGCGCCGTTCGGCAGACAGACCATTGCGCCGAGATCCATCATCGCCTGGTTGAAGGCTCCCGGATCTTCTGCCGGCATGATTTCGGTCAATTCCGCTTCCACGCGGTTTTTCACGGACTGCTTTAAAATGTCCTCACCGTCCTCCCGGAGGCGTGCCATCACACGAAGCACATTTCCGTCCACCGCCGGCACCGGAATGCAAAACGCGATCGATGCAACGGCTCCCGCTGTGTAATTTCCAATTCCCGGAAGTCCTTTTAAGGCTTCGTAATCTGCCGGAAATACACCGTCATACACTTCCATAATTTTCTGTGCGGCCTTCTGCATATTCCGCACACGGTTATAGTAACCAAGGCCTTCCCAGAGCTTCAAAAGCTTTTCCTCGGGACAGACCGCAAGTGCTGCGACATTGGGCAGTTCACGCATAAACCGCTCATAAAACGGCTTGACCGCCTCCACCCTCGTCTGCTGGAGCATAATCTCGGAAACCCAGATTTCATACGGGTTCTTTTTTTCTCTCCACGGCAGCACTCTTTTATTTTCGCCATACCATTTCAATAATGGCTTTGTGATTGTGTCCTGCATAGTAATCTCCTGTTAATATATCATTCTTATTTTGCCACATTTTCCTCCAAAATGCAAAATAAACATTGCGCTCTCACGTGTTTTTGATTAAAATTAATAAATACTTTAAAAGAATAACCAAAACCCTTAAGATATGGAGGAAAAACTCTTGATCGACAGTATTATTTTTGATGTGGACGGCACCCTGTGGGACTCCACAGACGTTGTTGCCGACGCATGGAATCAGATTATGGAAAAAGAAACTGATATGACACCAAACCTCACCGGAACCGTGTTAAAAGGCCTGTTCGGCCGCCTGCTCCCGGATATCGCCGCCGTCATTTTCCACGAATATCCAAAGGAGCGCCAGTTAGAACTGATCGAGGCATGCTGTGCCAAAGAGCATGAGGCACTTCTTGCGACACCGGCTCCTGTTTATCCGGGACTTGTCGATGCACTTTCTATTCTTTCCAGACATTACCCGCTTTATATCGTAAGCAACTGCCAGGCGGGCTATATCGAAGTTTTTCTGGAAGCCACAGGCCTCGGTCACTATTTCAAAGGCCATCTCTGTCCTGGCGATACCGGAAAGGCAAAGGCAGACAACATCCGTACAATCATCGAACAGAACCATCTGCAGCACGCGGTCTATGTCGGCGATACCGACGGCGACTACAAGGCGACACGCGAGGCCGGAATCCCGTTTGTCCATGCCGCATACGGTTTTGGTCAGACCGAAAACCCGGACTACACCATCACTTCCCCGATGGATCTTGTCACACTGTTCGTACCGGAAAATTAATTTTTAACAGTTTCTTTCTCATAAAAAATACGCATTCCTGTTTTGATAACGGAATGCGTATTTTTTATGTTCTATTTCTTCTTTTCTCAGCTCTCGCCCTTACCTGGGTAATCATCGTCACCCGTATGGTCTCCCTGATCCGGTGCGCTCGGCTCCTGGGTCGGTTCCGGTGTGGACGGGGTCTCCGTCGGTGCTACGGTCGGCTCCGGCGTAGACGGGATCTCGGTCGGTGCTGTGGTCGGTTCCGGCGTAGACGGGGTCGATGGAGTTGATGGGGTTGATGGAGTTGATGGGGTTGACGGAGTTGACGGCGTGTAATCATCGTACGTGTAGGATGGCGTTCTCGTCGGCGTTACTGTCGTGGTATTCGTCGTATCATCGACATTTTCGTCATCTGCTTCCGGTGCCTGTGTCACAGTAAGCGTGTCTTCACTTACCTCATAAGCTTCGGAATAATAAATGATAACCGGTGTTCCGTCATCGACATTGTCATATAATGCCTGTGCCACTGCGGAAGTGCAACAGATCCTGTCGTCGATCCTGCAGTCAGATACAGGTTTCCGCCGAAACTACTTCTCCAGGAAGCATCGTAGAAACCAATCTCTCCGTTGAACGGAATCCAGGAATCCACATCTCTTTCCCAGGAATAGCTGCCGTCTGCCTGAAGCTCTCCGTGCAGTTTTTTCTGGCTTTCTTTTGCTGCGGTTGTGTAGATACCCGGCTTCGTGTAGCTGCTCTGCTCCATCAGACCGGTTACACAGTCACCGTCGACAACCAGATTTCCATCTTTGTAGAGCCAGATATGCTGACGGCTGGCATCAACCTCAACATACGTCTTGCCGAATCCGTTGTTCTCTGTGGAAGCAGCAAACTCTCTCTGCGCATACTGCGGCTCTCTTGCGTCTGCTGCGTGAGCATCTACTTCTTCTGCGATCTTTGCTATCTCCTGCTCCTGATCCACTTTCCATCCGTAGCCTTCCTGGCTGATGGTCACGCCGCCTTCGATACCGGTTGCCGGGAAGGTGTGATCCTTGCCATCGGTATCAATCGCTGCCGCAAGATTTGCCACATATTCTTTTACTCTTTCATTCCACTGGTTTTCATCTTTGGAATAATTTCCATCCGCATCGACCGCCAGCCAGTCTTTCATGGTATTTCCGTCAAGAACCTGTGTTGTTCCATCCGGCATACTGTATGTGATGCTTGCGCGTACCAGTTCATTTAACTGATCCTTCTGTGCATTCAGTGTTTCGTCATCTGCTGTTACCAAGGTTCCGTCGTAAACGCCTGCTTTTTCAAGATCCACTTCGGTATCCGCATTGATCAGCGCGTTTTCGATGCACTGTTTTGCAAGGGTAAGATCCATTCCCTCACCCATAACAGCATCCACAATCTCAAACTCATTGTTCTGGAAGGTGATGTAGGCGCTGGCCGGTGCATTCTCACCGTCTGCGGACTGGAATTCGTCAAATCCATCAATCACCGCATCCAGTTTTTCCTGACTGTACTGCATGGTGACCTGGGAATCTTTCTCTTTTCCGCCATTTCCCAGGAACCAGAGGAAACTGTTCTGTTTCTTTAACACGCTCTCCACGCTGCCGTCTCCGGCGTAGGTGTAGTCGATGTCTTTTCCGCTGACACTCTTCGTATCATTGTCTTTGAATTTTACATTTAAGGTATAGTTTGCAGCCTGCTCTTTGATTTTCGTTTCTGCCTCTTTGGCCGTCATATCCGAGCAGTCTACTCCGTTGATGGTTGTTCCGTTGAAAAAATAATTCTGGTAATGGAACATTTTGCTTCCATAGAAAAAGCCTCCCACAGCAATAACAGCAACGGCTGCAACGGCGATAACCGCACCGCCTTTTCCCTTTTTCTTCTGCGGTTTTGCGCCATGCGGAATGTACTCTTCGTCGTCATCCTCATAATCGTCGTAGTCATCATCCTCATCGTCTATTTCCGGCATTGGGATATGGCCTACCGTGTCGCTGACGAGGCGCTCCATTGCGGCTTCCACCTGATCACCAAGCACTTCTTTCTCCGAACCCTTGGTCTCTGTCTTCTCTTCTCCCAGCAGATCATCCTCATCTGCGAATGGATCGTTGATGATCAGATCATCATCCACCATCACTTCTTCCGGTTCCGATTCTGTTTTTGTCTCCGCCGGCGTCTCTTCGATTTCTTCTTCCTCTTCTGTAAATTCCGGAATCTCGATGTCCTGCGTCACAGGCTCCACTTTGGTCTGCTTCATTTTCTGCTTCGCTTCTTCGTCTTTTGCACGCTCAGTTGCCTCAAGGACACTTCGCAGATTACTTAAATTTGCAGTCTCATCCGGGATGTGATCTTCGCTTTTTGTTTCTTTGCTTTCAAATTCAATGGAGTCTTCGATGTCTGCCAGTTCTTCCTGGAATGTTTCACCGCTCTCCTTTTCCGCCAGGTCACGGTCAATCTCTTTTTGCAGGGCAGCCCAAAGTTTACCGTCCTTTAAATCATCATCTTCAAACTTCATATTTTTTGCTCCTCATAGTTCTGTGTCTGCACTTTACTTACTTCTCTTCTTTTTTCCTTGTTTCAACTCACAGTCGGTATTTTCACGGAGTCTGACATGTCGAAAATAGTTCGACTGTGACTTGCCTCATGTCAGTGGAGGATACCGATTTCTCTCCGCCCGCCACTGCCGTTATGTTTCTTTTAACAATTCATCCCACCGCTTTAGAAGCGGGGGACTTCTTGTCTACTGATGTTAAAAATGCCCCTATAGATTTCTTCTTTTGTCCAAGGGCATATACACTGTTAAGTATATCATAAAATTCGACAAAAAAAAGCAAAAAATTTGGTTTTGGCAAATTTCTCACTTTTTTCGTAAATCACCTATGGAATTCGTAAAAAAATACCTTCTGCAGCGCTTCTCCGAGGAAAATTCCAAGGGCAATTGCGCCTGCCGCGGTCGCTGTCTCTAAAAGATACGTTCCAACCATGTTTTCCGGCCCCATAACGATCGAGTAGACGATGCGGTACATACCGGCTCCCGGCACCATCGGAAGAATGCCCGGGATCACGAAAAGGATCACCGGCGCTTTGAAATGACGCGCCATTGCCTGGGAAACCAGGGCGACGGCAACGGCGGCAAGAAAGTTCTTCATCAGAATGCCGTCGTTGAATACTTCCACGATCAGATAGACCGCCCAGCCGATCATACCGACACCGGCCGTGTAGCATTCCAGCTTTTTTGGTGCGTTCAACAGTCTTGAAAATCCCCAGATTGCAACCCAGGCTCCAAGGGATTTCAGGATGATTTCACCTGCTATTCTCATATTTTTGCTTTAACCTCATCTTTTTTCTGTATCGGTTTTCTCTACCGCACCAGTGGACGGAGCAGCAGCATGCCAAGTCCCACGCCGATTGCGATGGCCGCAGCGGTTACAAACGCCTCAAGCATCCGTGCCGCACCGGAAATGTAGTCGCCGTGCAGGGTATCATACACCGCATTCGTGATCGCCACACCCGGTACGAGGGGCATGATCGATGCAATGATAATGACGTTCAGATCCATGGTCCCCGGCAGGTAATGAACACAGAGAATAGATGTGACCGCCAGCAAAAATGACCCGATACAGTTCACAAGAAACGACTGCATCCCGGCTTTTTTTCCTCCGTAAACACCGATTCCTGATATAAAACCTGCAAGTGCAGATGCCAGCACTTCGTAGAACCCGGCTCCGAACATGATTGCAAAGCCTGCGGTCGTCGCCATCATCGCGAGCAGATTTTTTTTAATTTCCGACTTGGCACGATAGATATCCCGCACCCGGTGGAACAGCGCATCCAGGTCGATATTTCCTTCGCAGAAATCGCGGGAAAGCTGATTGACCGCATGGATCCGGTTCAGATCCGTTGCACGGCTCTCTACGCTGCGCATAACAGTCATGGAATCCATCGCCGGGTCGTCGAGCGTTACCACAAAGCCGGTCGTCAGCGCCAGTACATCCGCAGTTTTCAGGCCGGACATGCGCAGCATCCGCAGCATGGTATCCTCCACCCGCCACGTCTCCGCCCCGCTTTCCAGCAGGATTTCTCCCGCCATGACCGCGGTGTCCAGCAGCAGTTTATAGTCCATAGTTTTTGTCCTCTCAAATGTAACTCATATTTCACACATGCCAAACGATTGTACCATGAAGCAGTGTTCACTTTCAAGTTAATTCTATGCAAATTCGGCGATATCCGGGCGTTGGGATGTTCCGATGTTCACCCGCGCCATTCACAAATCTTTTCAAAGTTTCTTCAAACTCCATTCACACTTTCCTCACATATGACAACTATACTAAACGTATCAAAACAAAGGGACAACAAATCATCTTCCTCTATCTTTCAACCGTTGTCCCAACCTAATATTCTTTCCAATTTATATAGATTTTTCTTTTTCATAATGCCGGTGTTTCTGCCAGAAGAAATACCGGCCCTCCTTTTTTTATCCCCCAAAAAGAAGTGCCGACATCCCGTCTATGTACTATTCTTCAAATTTTACAACCAATGTCTTGTCCCCGACCGTCTCGGACAGCATTCCGGTAATCAGTGTTTTCGCCTGTTCCTGTGCCATCGTTTCCAGGTCATCCATTTCTTTCGTCTGCTGCTCTACATCCTCCTTCGCACTCGCGATTGCATCCATCGCATCTTCCTTCCGCTCCCAGTTCAGAAGCGCTGCCTTCTCATCGTAATACTGGATGGAATCATTGTCGATGGAAATATCAAAAATCTCCACTGCCGGAAGTGTAACTGTTACTTCTGAATCCGTCACCTCCGTATTCGCCTTCGAGAGATCCACGCCCGCACGTACCTCTGCACGGTATGTCATATTAAACGCCTTCTGCGTCAGAAACGGAATCGACCCGTCCGAGTAATGAATCAGCCCGTTATAAATCATCTTCGCCGACGTCAGCTCCCCCGCCGCCTCCAGCTTGCTGTCAATAAACGTCCCCGTAATCTCCGGCTCCCGGTCCCGCCGCAGCGACTGCGTCAGATAAACAACCATTCCAGCAAGGATTACTACTATCAGAAGATAAATGACAGCTTTTACCGTGCCGCGGCTTCCATTCTTTTCTCTGCTCACGTTACACCCACTCCCTTCTCATGTTTCATTTTTCATTATTTTTGAATATGTTCTGTGGCTCTATTGTACCTTATTTACACCATAAAAAACAGTCCTGCTTTACAAAAATATCTTAAAATTCTGTAAATCCTGTTCTGTTAGACTTTTCTTTTAAACAATACGAAAAAAGAGTGAAGATTTTGTATCTTCACTCTTTCCTAATACAGGGGATGAGAGAATCGAACTCCCACCAAAGGTTTTGGAGACCCCTATCATACC
>OLVO01002520.1_pt1 | contig 16474 bp, 20 predicted proteins | sample 1672571 | NCBI WGS metagenome assembly OLVO01 (sample SAMEA3136700, study PRJEB25190) | human gut metagenome | biome: human gut; feature: human-associated habitat; material: faeces | place: Austria | collected 2013
CCGAGGAGGGGCTGGTTTTCCGCCCGGAGGAGGATCTGAGCCGCGCAGAGGCAGCCGTCATGCTCCAAAAGCTCCTGCGCCTGCCGGGCGATGCCGCTGTCTTTGCGCCGGATGAGGCTTCCGCCATTCCTGCCTGGGCGCAGAGTGCGGTCAGCGCGCTCTCAAACGCAGGCATCCCGCTTGCTGCCTCGGACTATGAGGCGCCGCTGACGCGGCGTGAGGCGGCAAATATGCTGCTTGCAGCCGCTCCCGCAGCCGAAGCTGCCGGGCTTTACTGGTCAGAATAACCGAATCGGGCCTGCCGCGTTTGCGGCAGGCCCGACGCGCAGCCGCAGAAACGGCAGGATGCGCGTTTTTTGACGGTGGATTTTTGGGCGCTCGTCTGCTATAGTGTAACTGATTGAAAACAAAACAGGACAGGAACAGGCATGGCAAACAGAGAAAAACAGGATATGACCGCCGAGCTGGCAGAGGGAAAAATCCTGCCGCTCGTATTCAAACTCACCATTCCGGCTGTCATTGCGCAGCTCATTACATTTTTATATAATATCGTCGACAGAATGTACGTCGCGCGGATCGAAGGCTCCGGCATGGACGCGCTGGCCGCGCTTGGGATCGTACTTCCCATCACGCTGATCATGCAGGCATTTGCGAATCTGGTCGGGCTTGGCGGCGCGCCGCGGGCGGGCATCAAGCTCGGCGAGGGAAAGGCGGATGAGGCGAACCGGATCTTTCACACTGCGTTCTGCCTGCTGGTCCTGCTTGGCGTTGTGATCGGCGCAGCGGCGTTCTGCTTTGCGCGGCAGATCGTACTGCTGTTTGGATGCCCGGAAAGTGCGGTGGAGTTCGCCGTTTCCTATCTTAAAATCTATGCCTGCGGCGCGATTTTCGTCATGCTGGCGCAGGGACTCAACCCGTTTATTCTGACGCAGGGCTATTCGTGGCTTGCAATGAGCTCGGTGCTGCTGGGCGCGCTTATCAACATCGCGCTCGACCCGCTGTTCATCTTCACCTTCAAAATGGGTGTCCAGGGGTCAAGCCTCGCGACGATCCTCTCTCAGCTTTGCTCGTGCATTTGGATCGTCTGCTTTTTCTTCTCCCGGAAGAGCCTGTTCCGCTTTCAGGCAAGCCTGCTGGGCCTGTCGCCGGGGCGCATTTTCAGCATTCTTTCGCTGGGCTTTACGCCGTTCATCATGACGCTGACGGAATGCGCCATCCAGATCGTCTTCAACATCAATCTGAACCGCGCGACCGGCGGCAACAAGGACTATACCGCCGCGTTGACCGTCATGCTGAGCGCACTGCAGCTTATTTCCCTGCCCCTGAACGGTCTTGGAAACGGTATGCAGCCATTCGTGAGCTATAATTACGGAAAGGCAGACTCCGCACGCCTGAAACAGGGGATCAAATATGTGACGATCATCGCGTTTATCTACGCGGTCTGCATCTGGTCCGTCTCGATGGCGTTCCCGGTAGTATACGCAAGGCTGTTTTCCGCAAGCGAGGCCGTCACGCAGATCGTCATGCGCTATACGCCGATGTTCCTGATGGGTTCCATCATGTTTTTCGTGCAGATGACGCTGCAAAACGTCAACGTCGGGCTTGGGCAGGCCAAGGAGGCGCTGCTGCTGGCGGTGAACCGGAAGGTCGTCATTCTGATTCCGCTCTGCTTTGTGCTGATGCATTTCCTCGGCTTCAAGGGCGTATACCTGTCGGAGGGCATCGCCGATCTAGTCGCAGGAATCGTGACAGCAATCGTCATTTTTACCAGCCTCCCAAAAATCTTCCGCCGCCGGGAGGAAAAAGTCAAACAGGCCGCGTCGAACTGACGCGGCCTGTTTGATAAGATCAAAAAACGGAAATCAGATGATGTTGTATTCCTTCAGCAGCTTCTCAATGTCGGTGCCCTTGATCTTGCTGAGGGCTTTTTCGAGGGCTACCTTCTGGACGAGGGAGAGCTTCATGTCGGTGGGCTTTTTGCCGTCGCGGAGCTGGACAGTCGCGTTCAGCAGGTCGCGCACATCATATACGCTGCCCCAGACCTCCGGGACGCCGCGGTCGACGTTCAGGAGTGTATAGACGGCCTCCATGCCGGTGCGCATGGAATATTCGGTCGTGAAGATGGTGTCGCGCGGGGTCTCGGCGAACTGGCCGAGGAAGGCGAAGTTCACAGCGCCGTCGGGCACGACCTTCGGGCGGTCGCCATAGGCACGCGGCATGAAGAACGCGTCGATATACGGCATCATAACGGGGACGGTGTTGGCGCTGTTCGAGGCCAGCTCTTCGATCTGATCCTCCGGCACGCCGATGTGGTACAGCCACTCCATGCAGATCTCCTTGCCGGTGCACTCGCGCATGGGCTTCTTCACATAATCGCCGGGCTTATCGGTAAACAGCGAATAGACCCAGACAAGGCAGTGATCTTTGGGCTGTGCGCGGAACTGCGGCTGGCGGTTGATCGTCCAGCTCATGAGCCAGCTGGAATCCTTGACGGTGACGATGCCGCCGGTCACAACATGACCGGTGAACGGGTCGCGCTTGCAGATATTTTTGATATAGGGAATGATCTTCTGATCGAGCGTTTCGACGGTTGCACTCATCCAGTTCGTCTGCTCAGGATCGTAGCAGAACTTGTCGGGATGGCCGAAGGACGAATCCTGTGCGGCGATCTTGCGCCACATATCCCAGCCGCCGCCGGGCTTGATCTCCGTGTTATAGGGGGCAGGCTCGTTCTGGCTGCCGCGGGAGGAATTTTCGACACAGCCGCCATTGGTAATAAAAACAAGATCGTTTTCTGTCAGATCGATGGCGTCCGCTTTCCCCTCGTGGATGATATCGATACGCTTGGCAAGCTTGCGGGCCGGGGTGCAGTCGAATTCGACGTTCACGACCTGAACGCCATAATGGAATTGAACGCCGAAGCCCTTGAGATACTCGATCATCGGCAGAATCATGGACTCATACTGATTATATTTCGTGAAGCGCAGCGCCTTGAAATCAGGCAGGCCGCCGATGTGGTGGATATAGCGCTGGATATAGAGCTTCATTTCCAGGGCGCTGTGCCAGTTTTCAAAGGCAAACATCGTGCGCCAGTAGAGCCAGAAGTTGGAGTTCAGGACTTCCTCATCGAAAAAGTCGGTGATCTTCTTGTCCTGGAGCTGCTCGTTGGGGGTGAAGAAGAGCTTCATGATCTCCATCGCGCCCTTGTCGGAAATGCTGAACTTGCCGTCGGTGTGCGCGTCCTGACCGCGCTTTTCGGTGGCACGGCAGAGGGAGTAGTTGGGGTCTTCCTTGTTGAGCCAGTAGTACTCGTCGAGTACGCTCACGCCCTCGGTCTCGATGGAGGGAATGGAGCGGAAGAGATCCCACATGACCTCAAAATGGTTGTCCATCTCGCGGCCGCCGCGCATCACATAGCCAAGGTTCTCAAACTTGTAGCCGTCGCACGCGCCGCCGGGCAAATTGCCCTTTTCAAGAACGTGGATGTGCTCGCCCTTCATCTGGCCGTCGCGCACGAGATAGCAGGCGGCGCTCAGCGCCGCAAGGCCGCTGCCGACGATGTAGGCAGACTTGTTGTCAACGCCCTCGGGCTTCTTGGGACGGGCAAACGCTTCATAGTTACCGCTGGAATAATACATGATTAATTTCTCCTTTCAACTGTTTGCAGAACCGCCGGCTCACGAAACACATTCAACCTTGGGAGCCAACGGTATGTTTTCCTTTCGATGGTGAAAGCATACCGCGCTTTTTGGAAAAGAACAATCAGCAGAAAGCGGTCGGTGATAAGTTTCTTATCACCGACCGGAAAACTGTAAAGAAATTTATCAATTCTGCAATTTTGATGAAAACGGAAAAAGAAGTCACGCCTTGTCGATCCGCAGCCGCTCGAGAGCGGCGCTGACATTGCCGTGGATCACAAGCTCGAGCCGGTCGACGAGAAGCTGGGGATCGCCCTTCATGTCGTTTTTGATCCAGTCGAGCATCAGGCCGACAAAGGCATACTTGTAGACCGTTGCGATGAAGGCCTTGTCCTCGTCGCGTACGCTCATGCCCCGCGCCTGCTCCTCCACCACGCCCTCAAGCAGGTCATAGGTGACCTTGTAGAGGTAATTCTCCACCTGCTCGCGGCTGACAGAGTGGTAGACGTTCATAATAAAAGGCTTATTGTTCTGCACGGCCTTGAAAAGCTGCAAAAAGCCCTGCTGCCATGTCTCATAGGTCTTGTTGCCCGCGAGCGCGCGGCTCGCGTCCTCCTGGCACGACCACTCGACAAGATCGTAGATGTCCTTAAAATGATAGTAAAACGTCATGCGGTTGATGCCGCAATCCTCGGTAATATCGCTGATGGTGATCTTGCTCAGAGGTTTTTGCAGCAGCAGATTCTTGAGCGACGCCTCAAGCGCGCGTTTGGTCACCTGTGACATGGGGTGATCTCCTTTCCGTGGTATGGTCGCTATTTCAAATTATCATACCATATCCGGACACGGGAGGGGAGAAGAAATTGTAAATTCTATGCTTTTCTTTGCCTTGCCGCGGCGGGCGGCGGTTGACTTTGCACCGCTTTGTGGGTAGGATAAGGTGAACAATTGATCCGGTCAAAGCGCATTAAAAAGATAAACGATAAAGGAGATAGAACGTATGACGATCGAAGAACGCGCGGCGCGGGCCGTGGAGCTGAAAGCCGGCTGCAACTGCGCACAGGCGGTGGTGCTGTCCTATGCCGACAAGCTTCCGCTTGAAGAAGAGACGCTGAGAAAGCTGGCGGCGGGCTATGGCGGCGGCATGGGCTGCATGGAGGGGACCTGCGGCGCGCTCGTGGGTGCGGTTATGGTGGCCGGCATGCTGACGGACGGGCAGGGGACGGGCCGCTATGCGCGGGAGATCCTTCTGGGCTTCCGCGAGAGATGCGGCGCAACGATCTGCAAGGACTTGAAGGGCATCGAGACCGGCAAAGTCCTGTGCCCCTGCACCGAGTGCGTGCGCAATGCAGTGCTTGCCGCCGGTGCAGCGCTGGGAGAATAAAGCAGATCCCCAATCAAAAAGAAAAGCACCACCCTGTTACACGGGTGCTCATAAGAAAGTAATTCCAGAAATTACGATTATGGCATCTGTCAGACGGGGTTGGTAAACGAGATAACGGGTATTCGGTGAAAGCCGAGTACCCGTTATTTTTTTGCCTATGCGTGGAAGCAATAGATTTATTCACATTTTTCGTGTATAATTTACTCATATCTTTTCTACCCTTTCCATTCCGAGATTTTTTCAAAAAATCTCAAAAAATTTTGGAAACATTGGAACAATTCAGCCTTTCTCATGCCATATATAGTAGAGGGCTATTTCAAAACGATTGGAGGTGACGCTTATGGAAAAGCGGAAAAGCCCGAAAGGTTTCATTGTGGTATTGCCTGGTGAGATCATCGAGATACCGCAGGACAGCGATAAATCATGGCTGACCCTGTTTTACAGCTTGCCGAGAGAGCTTGCAGAAAAGTGGAAACCCGCATACGATCTGCCCCGCTGCCCCTATGAGGTGCTACGGACGGACAAGTATGACCACATCGTATGTGACGATATGTTCAAGCTGCTTGTGTGGGACTGCTACGCATGGAGCGCATGGCAGTTTTTCCAAGTGAAAGACCGCAAGGGCAATTATCGTGACATCCCCGGCAACTGGACGCAGTACGCAGGATATTTCCCTTTGTGGCGTTTGTCGTACAGCATTATCCCCTACATCCGAATGAAGTTTGAGCAGAACGGGCTTGGCTTCCAAAACCTTTACAGCATCCCGCAGGGCGTGGAAGTGCCGTGGCTGACCTATCAGCAGTTCAGCAATCTGATCGGCAATGTCACCGATATGGTGGTTGCAGAACAGGAATGGCAGCCTGTGATTGATGCAATCTGGGAAAACCGCACCGTAGAGGACTACGAAACTACACGCAGCACCGTCAAGACCGACTTCATGCGAAAGTGGCATCACAACCGTTCCGGCAAGCCGATCTCTCTGGACGAAATGATGGAGAGCGAGGACGGGGACATTTTCGATGTGGCAGATCCTCGCAGCGAATTTGAAAACTCTGTCATATCCGAAATGCAGATTGCTTCCTTTGCAGAAAGTACTATCACGGAGAAAGATCGGGAGATATTGAAGCTGCGAATGGAGGGTTACACCGAGCAGGAGATCGCAGACAAGGTTGGCTACAAGACCGCCAGCGCAGTCCATAAGCGGATCGCCAAGATCGCAAACGCTTATGAGGAGTATGTGACCGCCGAATATGGGAAATACTTGGACAATTTTTCCGGGAAGCGAGGGCATTAAATGACAAATGATGATATTCTTGATTTGATTCGCCGTTGTAACATACGAGATGGCGAAGAACTCATTCCCGGTAATGCCTATTTGTTCAATAAGAAGTTCAGAAGAAATGCTAACGGCGGAATTACTTACGAACAGGAGGAGCTAATCGTCCTTGTCAAAAGGGGGATCAAAGTCGGCGGGATATATCGAATGGGTTCCTATGATATTCATGTGGTCATGGATGAGCGTTTTGAAGGTCAACACATTATGAGTGATTTCCTCAGAACAGGATTATCAATGATATTTGGCCAGAAAACACCAGTGTGGAGCTTTGCGGCGTATATACCCGTGAAGAATTTGATAAGAAAAAGCATTTAGCAAAACTTTGTAACATGACAGTTAGAAACGAGGAAAAAATAGAAAAGTTTCTGTCCTACTGTGATGAGCAGAGAAGAAAACACTACTCTTAAGCTATAAATTGATGAGCAGCAGTTACCGAAATGGTGACTGCTGCTTTTTCATGCAGGAAAGGAGATTTTTATGAGCAAAGAGCCGTTTGATACCATGCCCGATGTGATGGACGCAAAGCAGCTTGCGGAAGCATTACAGATTTCCAAAGCAGGGGCATACAACCTTTTGAACAGCCCGGATTTTCCAACCTTACGGATCGGCGGGCGAAAATTGGTGATGAAAAATGAGCTTGTGAAATGGCTGAAAAGCCGCACAAATCGAAAAACATGAAAACACGGTCAAGAGCCGAAAAAGTAGCAAATCAGCTGATAGCGTGAGCCGAAATATACTCCACATCATTTGGAGCGTTTCTATTGAAAAATCGCACCACTTTCCCAATTCAAGAGCTGAGAAAAATTAGTGAAAAACAGGAGGTTTTATGAGAACAGGACTTACCAAGAAAGAAAAGACTACTGCCATCTATTTTGACGAGCTTGGCGATATGATCGAGGTGCAGACTCACAACACCGATCTGAAAAAGCGACTGACTGCATTTGCGGCAATGTACCCGCAATGCTGCCGTCAGATCGACGATGACGAGCAAGGATGTCTGACATTTGAGATCGAGAAAGACAGACTGAGCTTCCGTCTGACTGCGCCGTACAGCGAGGAACGGAAACGAGCGGCGAGCGAGTGGGCGAAGAAAAACAGCATTGGAAGACTGTAAAATATAAGACAACGAAGGGGTGAACGCCTATGGAAAAATAACGAACAGGAGGATTTTTATTTGAATGTATATGGAGATATCCGTGTGAGCAGCAAGGATCAGAAAGAAGATCGACAGCAGATTGCCTTGAAAGAGGTAGGTGTTGAACGACAAAACATCTATGTTGATAAGCAGTCGGGCAAAGACTTTAATCGCCCACAATACAAGAAAATGCTGCGAAAACTAAAAAAGACGATCTGCTCTATATCAAGAGCATCGACCGTCTTAGACGCAACTATGAAGAAATTCTACAGTAATGGCGGATTCTCGCGAAAGAAAAAGGCGGTGACATTGTGGTGTTGGATATGCCGCTGCTCGATACTCGCCGGGGAAAAGGCCTAATGGGAACATTCCTTTCCGATATTGTGCTGCAAGTGCTGTCCTTTGTGGCAAAAAACGAGCGTACAAACATCAAACAGCGCCAAGCCGAGAGAATTGCTGTTGCCAAAGCACAAGGCATTAAATTCGGTAGACCGCCCCTACCCTTGCCGGACAATTTCTATGAAGTACACAAAGCATGGCGCAGTAAGAAAATAACCCTGAAACAAGCAGCGTAAGCCTGCAATATGCCGATTGGTACATTCTACGGAAAGGTAAGAAAATTTGAAAATGTGGCTTAAACAAATCATGCCCTGAATTTGTAAAGGTGTACGTTTGCAAAACACAGAAAAGTTACAATTATCATCGAAAATGTTCGTCTCAACACATTGAAAAATCGTGCATTTTTGTGTATAAGATTAAAAGGTATGATTTAATGTCCTAATTTGCAAAAGTACACATTTGAAAAATATATTTGGAGGGAAAGAGAATGACTTTAAAAGAGCAATTGCTTTCTGAACTTCGTCAGCAAAACGAAATAGCTCAGGAAGAAATTAAAAAGTTAGAGGCAGATATTAGTGCTGAAGCGTTTGCCATGTCTACTGTTACTGGCGGTGCCTTAGCCGGTGCAGCAAGAAGTGCCTGTCAAAATCGTATGCAAGCAGCTTCTGCAAAAAAGGAACGAGTAAAACAACAAAACGCTTGGATAAGCGAAATGCTGACCAAATACAGATAATAGCGAGGAGGTATCTGATATGATGACGTATATTGGTATGGGTGCCTTACTTGTTGGTTGCTTTATGCTCGTCGGTGGCTGGCAATCCGGTGTAAAAGGCAAACTTATGGGACAGGGCGCAATTCTGATTGTGGCCGGTGCATGCATTGGAATTGGAGGAAATCCTGCACGTGATATGCCTAACGGCTCGCCTGGCATGGTAGCTTTAGGTTTCTTGGGTATCGCAGCTGTAATTTTGATGTTTGTGCTTGACAACAAAAAGAATGCTGCGACGAAGAAGGAAGCTGCTCAGAAACAAGCAGAAGTTATTGGAGCTACCATGTTAGACCGCTTTTTTGTTGAATGTGTGCTTTCGGAAGCAGATGATTTTTCAAAGCCCAAGAACAAACAAAGGGCGCAGCTTTTGGCTGACAAATACAACTTGAAATACCCGAATGGAATTGAAGAATTATACAAACAGGGACTGAATGGACATAAAGTGGTCAGCCAACGGTTCGTGCTTAATCGTCTTGAGGAAAAGCGTGCAGAAGAGCGGAAAGAGTTCGAGCGCCTCAATAAATACTCTGACCTTACAGGCAAAGCCAAAAGAATTGCAATGCTTACAGATCGAGCCGCCGAATTGAGAAAAGAAGCTAAAAGCCAAGACCAATACGCAGAGATGCTCATGCGTAGTGGACAACAAAAAGAGCGAGACTGGGCAACATGGGGCGGTATTGCCGATGGTATTGCAGGGTTTGGTGCAGGTGTTTCAACGGCAGTTGATATTCAAATGCAGAATATGCAGATTAGAGCAGAAAATGAGAAACGTCGTCAAGCGGCGCTCCCTGGCTACATGTTTATGACAAATTCTGCTCAAGGAAACCGCAGAAATGCAGATGAGATCATGAAAGAAATTGAAAATTTCAAACTGAAACTGGTGTCTGATGAGCCTGCTGCCGAACTGATGAAAAAGATTTCTTTTAGCAACACCGATGTTTTGGTATCCGAAACCGGCGCAGCTATGGTTTGCACATCCGCATCTCTCGATTCGAAATTTAGAATCTTTGACGATGTCCCTGCTATTGTCGACGGAACTATTATTGCCAAAATTTATGATGGCGATCAATTGTGCGGAACTGCACAGTTGGTTCTCCCGATGTATGGCTTAGGTCAAAACATTCCTTTGAACGGAATTTGCATTGACTGCTGTAAGCCCGGGAAAAGCTACACGGCAAAATTTACTGCTAAAAATCTGTGGGCAATGGAGAAATAATCATGAAAATAAACAACAAAATAATAAACATTGTAGCAGGAATTATCTTCCTTTGGCGAGCTTTCAATGGAGTCTGGAGCATTATTTCTCAGGCCGTGGGAGGCTATTTGTTCTACATCAATCCAATTTATTTGGTGATGAATTTTTATGGAATTATTGTACTGTCCATCATGGGTGTCTTTGCTTTTCGTCAGAAAAAACGTGGCAAGGTACTGAATGTTCTGGGTATTGTTTACATTGGCTATATAATTATAAATATTATTACCTCCATGCAGTATGGTTTTAGCGCAAGTGCATTAACTAATTTAGCAATTTTAATTACTGCATTTGTTCTTTCTCAGAAATCAAGTGGTGGTACTGTATTTGATACTAAGGATACAAGTAGTGAAGCAGCAAAAGTGCAGGCACAGGCGGAAAAGCAAACCTCAATCTATGATGAACAACTGCGAGATGGCATCCTTACACAGGAAGAGTACGATCAGATTATGAAAAGTAACAAGTAATTGAAAGTAGGTGAAAAATCGGAGTGCAGAAAGATACCGTCACCGCTTTCCGCAATGTTCTTCGACGCATATATGCAAAAGAAAACAAGGAAAAATATCATTTGATTTGTACCAAGACCAGTAATCAAGATGAAGAAAGAATCTGGGAACTCTGTAAGGCATTTTGGCACCCAGAGTATTTATGTCGTACATCTGACATTGAAAAGTACGAGCCAAATCCAAGTTTAGATGATGCTACAGCAAAAAGATATCTCAAAGAATTGACTCAATTGCTTGATAAGCTCGGTTGGTATAAAGAAAGCTAAAAATCCCTTTGGAACAAAGGGCGCACTTCTATACAGGGGAAATCCCTGTATGTGCGCTCTGCGAGGCAGACAGCCCGGACGAATGAAGTCCGGGCTGTTTTGCGTCACTCCGTTCCGACAAGAGGGCTGCACCCTCTTGCGCCGCTTTGCGGCTATCTCCTGCGCACTTGCCGATTGAAAACGGTTTTGACAAACCATTTCCAAACAGCAAGTCTGAAAATCCCATACTGTCAGCCAGACCGTCTACTGAAAATGTAGGCGGTCTTTTTATATCCCCACATCAAAATCAAGGAGGTCATGCACTATGGCAAAACAGAAAAGCATCCCCGAACTGGAAGCTGAGAAAGCGGAAAATGACCGCAAGCTCTCGCAGCTCCAGCACAAAAAACAGCAGATTGAAAACCGTATCACCTACTACGAAAAAGGCGATCGGCGCAAGCGGGCGCACCACCTTATCACCCGTGGCGCAGCCATTGAAAGCGTCGCACCGCTGACAAAAGTTTTAACCGAAACCGAGTTTTACGCCTTTGCTGAAAAAGCCCTTGCCGTCCCTGAGATCAAGGGCTTGCTCATGGAGGTGGTCAACGAACACAACCGAGCTGAACAGAAAGAGGGGTGTTGAGTATCGCACTATATCATTTTCATGTGACACAAATCAAGCGCAGCGCAGGACAATCTGCTATTGCGTCTGCCGCCTATCGCTCCGGCGAAAAGCTGCACAGCGAATACTACGGCGAGGACAGCGACTACACCAAAAAGGGCGGCGTGATCTGTTCGGAAATCCTGCTGCCGCCTCATGCCCCGCCCTCTTTCTCTGACAGAGAAACACTATGGAATGAAGTAGAAAAAGCGGAACGGGGAAAGAAAGCGCAGCTTGCATACAGCTTTGACATTGCTTTGCAGAATGAGTTCTCCATGCAGGAGAACATCGAGCTTGCAAGGCAATTTTTATTGGAGCAGTTTGTGAGCCGGGGCATGGTGGTGGACTTTGCCATTCACTCTCCCGACAAGGAGGACGGCGGCATTTCCAATCCCCACTTCCATGTCATGTGTCCGATCCGTCCTCTGGATGAACACGGCAGATGGGGCAATAAGCAGCGGCGGGAGTATCTATTGGACAAGCATGGCGAGCGCATCCGGGATGAAGCAGGAAACTATGTGTTTAACGCTGTGCCGACCACCGACTGGGGCAGTCCCGATACATTGGAGCATTGGCGGCAGACATGGGCTGATCTGTGCAATCAGAAGTTTGCAGAAAAAGAATTGTCCTGTCGGATCGACCACCGCAGCTATGAGCGACAGGGCATCGACCAACTCCCCACCGTCCATGAGGGCGTGACCGTCCGGGCAATGGAAGCAAAAGGCATACGCACCAACAAGGGCGATCTCAACCGATGGATCAAGGCAACCAACGATCTGCTCCGCAATCTGAAAAAGAAAATCTCTGCGCTGCTTGACTGGCTGAAAGAAGCCCATGAGGAATTGAACAAACCGCAAGCACCCAATCTGGCGCAGCTACTCAGTGAGTATTATTCTGGACGTAATGCCAGAGCTTGGAGCCAGAAAGCGAAGATCGGCAATCTCAAAGAGTTTAACGAGATCGTCAATTATCTCATGCAGAACAAGCTGACAACGCCGGAGGAATTGCAGGAGCGTGTGTCTGCGCTGAGTGACCGCATCGAAACTTTGAAGAACTCCATGCGTGGAAAGTCTGACCGTATGAACGAGTTGGACGAACTTCTTCGCATGGTGCAGTTTTATACCGAGGGCAAGCCCGTTGCCGACAAGTTAGTGACGATCAAATGGAAAGGCAAGCGGGAGCAGTTCATGTCCGAAAATGAAAACACTCTCCGACTGTATCACATGGCGGAGCGCAAGTTGAAGCCGCATTTCAAGGAGGGCAAGCTGCCCATCACCGCATGGCGCAAAGAGCGTGACCGTCTGGAACAGGAGTACAAGACCGGGCAAGCGGAGCTTTCTCCCATCCATGCGGAGGTGAAAAAGCTCTGGCAGATCAAATACAAGGTGGAGCAGGTCATCCATGAGCAGGAACGACAGAACGCCGTTACACGGCAAAAAAACAGGAAATCGAACACTAATCTTTACACAAATTCAGGAGGCACTTATGAACAGGAAAAAACCATTTGAGCATGAAATCGACCCGGAGCTCTTGGCAGAGATTGAGGAATGGGAGCAGCAGGAGCATGACGAGCCCGAGGGATATTACTTCTCCAATCCCGACCCCTATCTGAAACCCGCACCGCTGCTGCCCGACCATCCCAGACACAATTTCTGGTTTGATGAGGACGGACACATCTGTGTGAAAAATCCATCCGCTTTCTGGCTGCCGGAGTTTACTTTGCAGAAAGAGATCGGCGGTACGATCTACTCCGTCACAGGCAGCTATGACGGGACAGAAACGCTGGATAAGAAAATGGAGCGCATTATGGCTGAAAAGTTTACAGAAAAGTTGGAGGATACCGAATGACAAATTCACAGACTCTTGGTACAATAGAAGCAACCAATCCTGTACTGGCAGTTGCCCCTTTGAAGGAGGAAACAAAAATGTTAAGGGCAACTGATAGAATCACCGCACTCTACTGCCGTCTATCCGTGGAAGATATGAAAGAGGATAAAAAGGGCGGCAAGGAAGATGTGTCAAATTCCATCCAGAATCAAAAAATGATCCTGCTACAGTACGCTAAAGAAAATCGCTTTCCGAATCCGACCTTTTTCGTGGATGATGGGTACAGCGGCACGAACTATGACCGCCCCGGCTTCCAAGCCATGCTTGCGGAAATTGAGGCAGGACGAGTGGCAGTCTGTATCACCAAAGACCTATCCAGACTGGGACGAAACTCCTCGCTGACCGGGCTTTATATCAACTTCACTTTCCCGAAGTACAATGTGCGGTATATTGCCATCAACGACCACTTTGACACCATCGACCCCAACAGTACAGACAGCGATATTGCCGGTATCAAAAACTGGTTTAACGAATTTTTCGCCAAAGATACCAGCCGCAAAATCCGGGCTGTACAGAAAGCAAAAGGTGGGCGTGGCGTACCGCTGACCACCAATGTTCCATTCGGGTATCTTAAAGACCCGGCAGACAAAACCAAGTGGATCGTGGACGAAGCTGCAGCTGTGGTAGTGAAGCGAATCTTCAAGCTGTGTATGGAGGGACGGGGACCGATGCAGATCGCCAAGCTCTTGCAGGAGGAAAAGGCGCTTAACCCCACCGCTTACAAGCGCAGGGCGGGCATCAAGACCCCAAGCCCTGAAACCGATGATCCCTACCATTGGAACACCAACACCGTTGTTCACATTCTGGAACGGCGGGAGTACACAGGCTGTACGGTCAATTTCAAGACCTACACCAATTCCATCTGGGACAAAAAGCAGCGGGAAACGCCCCTTGACAAACAGGCGGTTTTCTACGACACCCATCCGGCGATTATCGAGCAGGAAGTCTTTGACAAGGTGCAGGAGATCCGGCAGCAGCGTCACCGCAGAACGAAAACGGGCAAAAGTAGTCTGTTCTCTGGCATGGTCTACTGTGCCGACTGCGGAGCGAAAATGCGGTACTGCACCACCAACTACTTTGAGAAGCGGCAGGATCACTTTGTATGCGCTAACTACCGCAGCAACACGGGAAGCTGTTCGGCTCACTTCATCCGGGCGGTTGTTCTGGAAGATTTGGTCTGGATGCACATGAAAGCGGTCATCTTCTATGTGACACGGTATGAGAATCACTTCCGGGCAGTTATGGAACACAAGCTCCTGCTGTCCAGCGAGGAAAAAATCTGTGCGAGTGTCAAGCGTCTGGAACAGGCGCAGCGGCGCATGGGAGAGCTTGACCGCCTGTTTATCCGCATATATGAGGACAATGTGGCGGGACGCATCAATGATGAACGGTTTTCCATGATGAGCAGAAGCTACGAAACCGAGCAGGAGCAGCTTAAAGTGGAAATCCAGACCTTGCAGCAGGATATTGAAGTACAGGAACGACAGATTGAAAATTTGGAGCAGTTTATCCAGAGGGTACACAAATACAAGGATTTGGACGAGCTTACGCCCTATGCTCTGCGTGAACTTGTCAAGGGAGTTTATATTGAAGCCCCCGACAAGAGCAGCGGCAAACGGCGGCAGAATATCCGCATTTCCTATGACCTTGTGGGCTTTATCCCGCTGAATGAACTGATGAAAGAGGAAACGGCATGACCGAAGCCACGCCGTTCCTGCAAAAAAACGATATTACTTTCTTACGACCCCCTACCATTGGGTGGTGTTCTTTTTGGCGCAGCAGGAGAGATTCGAACTCTCGGTACGCTTTTGGCGTACACACGATTTCCAGTCGTGCTCGTTATGACCGCTTCGATACTGCTGCGTATCGGTGCGCTCGACAGCAAAAATAATTATACCAAAAATCACAGCAAAGTCAAGCACAAATTCGAAAAATGCGCGATTTTCTGAACGGCGCCTTCACTTGCAATTTTTGCCGCCATCTTTTATACTGACAAAAAGACCCTTTGGGGAGGGAGTATCATGAGCAGTAGCATCTATCGCGCCGTGAACACGACGCTCATTTATATCGAATGCGGCGGCGAATACCTGATGCTGCACCGCACGAAAAAGGAGAACGACTGCAATCGCGACAAGTGGATCGGCATCGGCGGCAAGTTTGAAGAGGGCGAGAGCCCGGAGGAGTGCGCTCTGCGCGAAACGAAGGAGGAGACCGGCCTCGCCCTGACCTCTTACCGCTATCGCGGCATCGTGACATTCGTGTCGGACAAGTGGGAGAGCGAGTACATGCACCTTTTCACTGCCGACGGCTTTGAGGGAACGCTCAAGGACTGCGATGAGGGCGAGCTTGCGTGGATCAAAAAGAAAGATCTGCTGGCGCTGCCCGCGTGGGAGGGCGACAAGATCTTTTTGCGCCTGCTCGACGAAAACGTACCGTTTTTCTCGCTCAAGCTGCGTTACGAGGGCGAAACGCTCGCGGAGGCGAAGCTCAACGGGAAAGCGTTGGAGGTGCGGCATGGATAAGCTGCTCGTGTCGGCCTGCCTTCTCGGCACGCCCTGCCGCTACGACGGAAAAAGTAAAGCGAACGCGCGCGTGCAGGCGTTGGTGGGGAAATATGAAATTGTTCCTGTCTGCCCCGAACAGCTCGGCGGTCTCCCGACGCCGCGTGTGCCCAGCGAACGGCGGGGCGAGCGTGTCGTCACAGCGGGTGGCCGCGATGTGACAGAGGCGTACCGCCGCGGTGCGGAGGCAGCTCTCGCGCTGTGCCGGCAAAACGGCTGCGAGGCTGCCGTGCTCAAGGAAAAGAGCCCGAGCTGCGGCTGCGGGCAGATTTACGACGGAACTTTTTCCCGCCGCCTGATCGCGGGCGACGGCGTGACAGCGGAGGCGCTCAAGGCACACGGTATCACCATATATGGCGAGAGCGATGTGGAGAAGCTGTAAACGCTGACGATATGGCCTGATATTTTATGCAGTTTACCGACAAAATTTTAGTTGTCTTTGAAAAGTGCAGCCGTTATACTATATAACCGGTATTGGACGGATATCATACGTGTATTGAATATGACCGGCGGATGACCGGCGGTCATCATAATAAAAAAGGAGGAGCACAATATGAAATTTTCCAGCAAAGTTGAAAAATGCGGCCTGTCTCCGATGCGCAAGTTCCACCCGTACGCAGTGGCGGCAAAGGCACGCGGCGTCAACATCTATCACCTCAACATCGGCCAGCCCGACGTACAGACTCCTCCCGCGTTTTTCGAGGCAGTCCGTCACTTCGAGCAGCCGGTGCTGGCCTACGCGCCCTCGCCCGGTATCCCCG
>OLVO01002521.1_pt1 | contig 16472 bp, 15 predicted proteins | sample 1672571 | NCBI WGS metagenome assembly OLVO01 (sample SAMEA3136700, study PRJEB25190) | human gut metagenome | biome: human gut; feature: human-associated habitat; material: faeces | place: Austria | collected 2013
TCGGATAAGTCCGTTCAGATTAGATGAAAAAAATCTATTCTGGACGGGCTTTTTTGCGTGAGCGAGTGTGTTCAGGGAAAGAAAGTTGCCTATGGCAGAAAAGAAAGAATTAGCTGTAACAGAGGAAAAGGTTGTTGAAATCGAAATGGAGAGACTGAGATCTTTTGAAAATCATCCATTCAAGTCAAGGTCAAGGCAGATAGCCAGATGATTGAATTGCAGGAAAGCGTGAAAAAGTATGGGATTCTTAATCCGCTGATTGTAAGACCGAGAAAAGATGGTACCTATGAAATCATATCAGGGCATAGAAGAAAATTTGTTGCTGAGAAGATTGGATATCGGAAGGTGCCAGTGATCATTAGAGTGCTTAAGAATGATGATGCAGTAGTTTCAATGGTTGATTCAAATTTACAGCGGGAAATGATCAGCCCTAGTGAAAAGGTATTTGCCTACAAGATGAAATACGAAGTAATCAAAAGAAGAGCTGGGAGAAGAAAATGTGGTCAGGTAGACCACAATTTAGGCAAGAAGAGCATTGAGCTGATTGGTGAAGAATGAGGAGACAGTCCAAAGCAAGTTCAGAGGTATATCAAGATAACAGATCTGATACCGGAGATGCTGGAAAAGGTGGATGACGGAAGCATGGGATTTACGCCGGCTGTACAGCTGTCGTACCTGAATAAGAAGGAACAGAAGGAAATGTTGGATGCAATGGAGTTTGCACAGTGTACGCCTTCATTATCATAAGCACTTCGGATAAAGAAGCTTAGTACGGAAGGAAAACTGACGGTACAGGATATGGAAGATATCCTAAGTGAAATCAAACAGAAAGACATTGATCGTGTTGTCTTCAAGAATGAGCAGCTTCACAGATTTTTGCCAACAAGCTATACAGCAGAACAGATGCGGAGAGAGATATTAGAAATATTGAAAATATGGATGAATAATAATTGGAACGAATAGGGAGGACATGATTATGTGTAGAGTAATTGCAGTATCAAACCAAAAAGGCGGTGTAGGTAAGACAGTATCGTGCGTGAATTTAGGTATTGGCCTGGCACAGTCAGGCAAGAAGGTTCTTTTGATTGCTGCAGATCCGCAGGGAAGTATGACAATCAGTCTTGAATATCCGGAACCGGATGATATGGAGTATTCTCTGGCAAGTATGATGATGAAAAGATTATGAAATGATATCCGGGCATCGTAGATTACATGCAGCTGGCATTGTGGGATTAGTGAAGATACCAGCGATTGTAACAGCATTCGATGCATTTGTGCATATAATAAAGCATAGAAACACTATCATTACTTATAATTGAGTGAAGAAGAATAAATTTTCTTTGACTATTTCAAAGTTGCAGTGTATAATTAAGGTACAAAAAGAGATACTTATAAGGTCGGAACAGAGACCTTAAACCTGTTCCAGCGGTCGGGATGGAGACCGAAAACCCATTTCCATTGCAGAATAAACTGTGAAAAATTAGTAGAAGGATGGCTGCGAAGTCATCCTTCTACTTTACTATATGGAGGTTTAATGGAAGAACAAAAGAGTTTTACACAACGTGTGAAAGAAACAGTAATCCACAGTGCTTATTTATATAAGAAATATTATGTTGAATATGAATATTTGCTCTGTTCTAAAGCATTTGAAAAGAGTGAATATTATATAATCAGTGCGCATGAGGACAATTATCTTCATCTTACTGGCTTACATACGGATTTAGATGCATTATCGTTTTTTGAGAAGTGTTATAGTGGCTCTTTACAAGAAAGTGATTTTGATTTTTGCAAAAATGGACAGAATGAAAAAGAAGTTAAGGGTTCTGTAAGAAGAAAAATTAATTCCTTACCGGCAATCATGAGTATGTTTTCTGTAGGAACTTCGGTTGAAGAAGATTTTGAAAAGAATAGAATACGATGCTCATTAGCAGCAGGTAATGTCAGTGCAACTTTAGGATTTATTGTTGCTGGCAACGCAAAACCTATGACATTGCTAAAAGGGAATGAATTGAATTCATCAAAAGCAAAGAAATTGGACTTAGTATTACGAAGAAAAGCTGGAGAAACAAAATTCTCTAAAATTATCATTGGTGATACAGAACGATTATTGGAACATAAATCTGTATTGAGTGAACTATTATCAGATGAGCTATGTGCATTGATGAAGACCTGATGAATGCAAATTATGGGGCATCTATAGGCATTGGAAAAGCAGATTATTACAATTATTAATTTGAGGTTATGTGAAAATTCCAATTTGTCTGATTCACAGACAATTTAATAATCAATTTTACACAGCATTTTAGCCAAAAGGTTAAGGTGCTATTTTTTTACAACAAAAGGAGGAGTTGAATGTAACTAAAAATATATAAACATTATACATTACATTAATAAATGTAGTATTTACAAGTGATAGGAAAATAAAGTTGATACAACATAAAATAGACGGTATAATATATATAGACGATAAATAAAGTTTATTTTATGGAGATAGATACCTATGAACAATGTTATTCAATTCCCTAATAGTGATGTAAAAGAATATAGACAGAAGTGTTGTTTCATGAATAGAGCTGTACAGGTAGAAGGAGAAGATGGAGAACTTCAGAAGTATCCTTGTATCGTGTTGTACGAAGAAGAAACAGATATCCCTATCCTTTACACAGGGTTAGAACGATACCTTTGTCATCTGGTTAAGAGTGAGCTTCTGAATGGAAAGACATTATCAGCTAAGGCATATGCTATTTGCCACTTCCTAAATTACATGCTTAAAGAGACAGATATCAATTCATTGCATGAATGTACTCTTGAAACAGTAAGGGGATTTCTTAAATCAATGAAGACGCAGAAAGATGGAACTGAATACAACAAAGGCACATGGCTCCGTTACAGAGATTACTGTCAGAGTGTTAAAAGCACCGAAGACAGACAGAAGTATCAGAAAAGTATATATTCCTTCATCCGTGGCTATTCTTCTTGCGGAGCTGCGGGAAGAGCAGAAGGAAACAATAGAAGCACTTGGAGATATGTATGAAAATTACAATCTGGTTCTGGCAACGTCCTATGGACTGCCTCTCGGTGAGAGCTATCTGCGAGACAAAATGCAGGAAGTCATAGACAGAGAAGGTCTGCCGGATGTGGTATTTCACAGTCTGCGTCATACGAGTGTAACGTATAAACTGAAACTGAGCGGAGGAGATATCAAAGCAGTGCAGGGAGATTCAGGACATGCACAGGCAGATATGGTAACAGAAGTATATGGACATATTCTGGATGAAGACCGTAAGAAAAATGCACAGCTGATCGAGGATGCATTTTATAAGAAAGAAAATCTGAATCTGGATATGAAGCGGACGGATACAGGAAAGAAGAAAATCGAAGTGCCGGATGGAATTGATGCAGAGGCACTTATGAAGGTGCTGAACAATCCGGAAATGGCAGCTTTGCTGGCAGGACTGGCAAAGGGTGTAACAGTATAAATATATGTATTGAGAATGGCGGAAGATTAATCTTCTGCCTATTTTTTGTGAATTGAATAGCCGATAGAAAAAGAGACAGAAGGTGAATAACTTCTGGTTGTGTATCTAGCTGGGGTGTGTCGGAAAGTTGGCGGGAATTGGTTTATTCAATGTTAATAATTATTCATAAAATTTTAATAAATACTTGAAGTAGTCGGGTTAAGAGGGTATAATAATTACTGATATAGATTAAACTTGGATGTGGGTTTAATTATTAATAATACGAATTACTTAGGAGGATAATTTATGTACCTTGTGGATTTTATTAAACGTATAACACGAAAATCTAACATACCAGTGCTTATATATCTGGTATTGAATATTTTTGTCATTGCAGGAATTGTTAGCTTTTTGTTTGGGGGAGGAACAATGCCTTTCTGGCAGGCATTATTAATAGGAATTGTTTTATATGCAATATCATTAGTAATAGCACTTTCACCGATTGGAGAATGGATTTTAAGACTCCAAACAGGATGCAAGAAAATTAAAAGAGTTGAGCAGATTAATTTCATTGAACCGATTTTTAGAGAGGTATATGATAAAGCAAAAAAACTTGATCCTTCTATTCCGGATGATGTTCAGATATATATGAATACAGATGAGGATCCTAATGCGTTTGCAACTGGAAGAAAGACAATCTGTGTTACAGAGGGAATGTTACATATGCCAGAGAGCCAGATTAAGGCAACGCTTGGTCATGAGTTTGGACATCTTGCACATAAAGATACGGATTTAATCCTTGTAGTATCTGTAGGAAATCTAATTGTTTCAGCTTTTATTTTAGGAATTAGATTGGTTATTGATTTATTCCATCTTGTATTTGGTTTATGTACCATTTTTATGGGCGGATCAGAAGGTGCTGTTGCAGCAATTTTAAATGCTATTTATCATGCAATGATTACTGCAATTGTTGCGGGTCTTACATGGGTATGGACAAAGATAGGTGTTCTTCTTGTTATGAAGGCTAGCCGTGCTAATGAGTATGAAGCAGATGAATTTTCATTTAATCTCGGATATGGAAATGAATTGTGCATTCTTTTAGATTCAATTAGCGGCTCTCATGCAAAAGGTCTTTTTGCAAACTTAGCAAGTAGTCATCCAGATAAAGATGACAGAATTGCAAAGCTTCAGGAGTTAGGTGCAACATATAGAGCTACTTACGGAGCAAAATAAAAAGATTATTTGCCAGGAGTGTGTTTGATTACATATTCCTGGCTATTTTTTTAGGAGGAGATTGGCTTTGGATAATACAGCAATAGTCTCAGTACAGGAACAGAAACAATTACAGTTATTGAATAACGGTCTGATAACAGCGGATAGATTCATTAATAAGAATTATTTAATTAATATTTCGGAACAGAATATTGTTCCATTAGATGAATATGAAAAAACTACTAATTCGATTCGATTATTTCAAATCATCAAATTGGTTTATGATAAAACAGAAAATATAAATGATAAATTAATTAGTGTTTATAGTGCGTTGCAAAATGTTGACAGTTCAGCGCTGCTTGTGATTAATGGAAATGGTAGAGAAGTAACATTTTATATCGGTATTCGCTCGGTTGATAATGCGGCAACTGCAAGTAAGATTTTAGAAAAGAGTTTTGTTGGCAACTTTCCCGGTAGTACACTTAGAAGTATGAAAAATGGAGAAATTGCTGAAGTGATGGCAACTGTAGCAAAAACAGATAATTACAATACATCTCGTAATGTATCCTGTGTTACAGTAATTCCTTCAATGAGAGATGAAGATAAAGATAAATTTGTACAAGGAATTGAAAAATTTATTGATACAATGCAAGGAGAAAAGTTTACCGCTGTTTTTATAGCTAAACCAGTTCCCAAAGATGATCTGGAAATGAGAAAGAGGGGATTTGAAGAACTGTATTCTTCATTGTCTCCATTTGTTAAAACATCATTAGCGTATGGAGAAAACTATAGTAAAGCAGTAACTAGTGGTATGTTTGAAAACTTTTCTCACTCTGTGAATAATAGCATATCAAATACTACAGGTAAGAACTCTAGCACAAGTTCATCACGTACACATGGTACAAACAGTGGAAGTAGTATTGGAGGCGGGGGATTTAGCATTAATTCTGGAACCACTAATAGTACAACAAGCGGATATTCATCAGGTTCCTCGTGGTCAAAATCTGTAACTGAAGGAACTGCAGATACAACTGGTTCGGGAACAAACCAATCAGATACGGAAACAAGAGGAAATACAAGAACATTAACTGTTGAGCATCAGAATAAATCTGTTTCTGTTTTACTAGATAAAATTGATGAGCAGTTGGAAAGAATAAAAGCGTGTGAAGCCTTTGGTGTATGGGAATGCGCAGGTTATTTTATAGCAGATGATATTCAAACATCAGTAGTAGCCGCCAATGCATATAAGGCATTAATGCTTGGAGATGAGACTGATGTTGAGAATTCTTTTGTAAATGTGTGGGGAATCAAAACTCCAAAAAATACAGAGCGTGTGTTGGAGTATATTCAGTATGGACAACATCCGTTAGTTGAGATAGCACCGGAGATGGGATATGAAATGCAATATGTTACTCCAGGCAATTTCATTAGTGGAAAAGAACTACCATTGCTTATGGGATTGCCTCATAAATCAGTAACTGGATTGACGGTAAGTAGTATTGCAGAGTTTGGTAGAAATGTTTTTATTCAAAATGAAAAACCTGACCAGAAGAAAATACAGTTAGGAAAGGTTTATCATATGGGGAATACTGAGGACAGTATTGTTAGATTAGATTTAAACAGTTTTACTTCTCATTGCTTTATCACGGGCTCAACAGGTTCTGGTAAATCTAATACGACATATGGATTGTTAGAAAAGTTTATTCAAAACGATATACCATTTTTAGTTGTCGAACCAGCAAAGGGTGAGTATAAAGAGGCATTTGGAGCAGTTGAAGGAATAAACATATTTACAACTAATCCGTTAATGGGTCAAATGCTAAAACTTAATCCATTCCGTTTTGACAAAAATATACATATTCTAGAGCATTTGGACAGACTGATAGAGATTTTTAATGCATGTTGGGAAATGTATGCCGCGATGCCGGCTATTTTGAAGGACGCAGTGGAAAAGATTTATATTGAAAAAGGTTGGGATTTATTAAACTCTGTTTATATGAGAGCTGGGGAACCAACGTATCCAACCTTTCATGATTTGATGAGAACATTACCTAATGTTATTAATAATTCTGGTTATTCTTCTGATACAAAGGGTGACTATATTGGAGCATTGGTTACAAGAGTAACTTCTTTGACAAATGGTATTTCGGGACAGATTTTCTGTGACAGTTATGACATCCCAGATGAAGTAATGTTTGATCAAAATACTATTGTTGATTTAAGTAGGGTTGGTTCATCAGAGACTAAATCGCTTATAATGGGTATTTTGGTATTGAAGTTATCTGAATACAGAATGGCAAATGCAAATCAAGCAAATTCTGTATTGAGACATATCACAGTATTAGAAGAGGCACATAATCTATTGAAACGTACAACACCAGGTGCAGCAGGAAGTAATGTGATTGGTAAGTCAGTTGAAATGATTTGTAATAGTATTGCAGAAATGAGAACATACGGAGAAGGATTTATCATTGTTGATCAGTCTCCAACAGCTGTTGATATTGCAGCTATTAAAAATACTAATACAAAGATATTGATGCGGTTGCCTGAAAAGGGAGATTGTGAAGCCGTTGGAAATGCAGCCGGATTAAATGAAGAACAAGTAAGAGAAATGTCAAAGCTTGGAACAGGTATTGCTGTTGTAATGCAAAATAATTGGCTTGAAGCTGTATTGACACACATAGATGCTTTTTCAAATCAGTATGAGAAAAAGATCCCAGTTGCAGAATATAGTTCATTAAAGAAATTGAAGGGTGCTGTTATTCAAGAACTGATGCAACAGTATATTGTTGACAAAACAATGAATATGGATAGGATGATGGCTGTAATTGATAGTGTTGATGCCGTTACGTATAAAAAAGAAGAAATTCGCTGTTGTATGAGATATGTAATAAGTCGATTGCAGAAAGGAAGAGATATAGATTTCTTCTGTGAGACACTATTAAATGTTTCTGGAACAAAAAATCTTTTTGACATTATTGAAACAACAATAAAGAAGTCAGAAGTAGAAGATGAAAAATATGACAAGTCAAGCGTAGTAAAGTGGAAATCACGTTTTAGAAGTGAGCTTACTAAGTATGTAGACTTGCCGGATAATTTTAATAATACTATTCTCAAATACTTAATTCATGCACAGGAACTAGAACAAAATGGAATAGATTATTTTGAAGTAAAACGAATTTTATACTAGGAGGGCTGTGGTGTGAATACACTGAAATTAAAATTAAACCCATATAAAGATATTAATATTGCATCATTAGATGATAAACCATTGTCACCATATAGTGAATTAAATAACTATATGAAGGAACCATTTTTAAGCTGGGTATCAAAATTGTTGGAAGCAGCTGAAAGGGAAATCAATGATGACTATTGCTTAGAGGTAGTTTCAGAATCTTTTGAAGCGTTATTTCTTGAAGGGATGCAGAATGATTTTGATTCTTGTAAAGAGTATAGAACAGCTTCTTTTCAAGTGAATACATCAACAAGCGAAAGATTTGATTTAATTAGAAAACTTGCATCAAAATACGCCGTTAATTATTCTTTAGAAGCATTTAAGCTTCCGGTTTATACAGATGTTCAGTTATCGTTAGATACAACTATGGTTAAATCTGTAACACTCGAGGATGCAAAATTGATTGTTACAAAAGAGAAAGAAATAAAAAATCAACTAAGCGCCATGTTAGAAGGTTCCATTATATTATTGATATCAGATAAAAGTGTTGTTACTGCTATTGGAAGTCAGAAATATATATGGGAAATCTGTGAATCAGATTTGGATAAAGTTGTAAATTGTATTATTGATAGATTTGTAAAAACACCTATTATAGTAAAGATATCTGAGTTATTGAAAAATGTTATGGACACGATGAATGACGAGGATAAGAAAACATTAAATCTTGCGACAGAAATAGATCCATTTTTAGCAATTTCAGAATTACCAGAAATTGAGGTGGGTCACTCAATTACTCTTGGTGTAGAAATGATTCCCGAGGGAACGGAGTTGCCTAATTTAAGAATAGTTGCTCAGAATGAAAGCATAATCAGTATAGATGGATTTTCGATTACAGCTTTAATGCCTGGGACAACAAATATTGATATTTATAGAGCAGAAGAAAATATTCCATTTGTCAGAAAATGTGTTAAAACATATCAAGACAATTTTGTTAAGAAGATTGAATTGAGTTTGTTTGCAGGAAAAATGGGAATCGGAAGAAAACAAGAAGTAAATATTGCATTGATTCCAGAAGATGCGGAAGATATAAACTCAGTTGAATGGTCTGTTGATAATGCGGATGTAATAAGGGTAAGTCAGGATGGGGTTATTACAGCATTAAAGGATGGTGTTGCAACAATTACTGCAACAACAACCAAAGCATCTTCAAGTATTTCAGTAAAAGTTTTGCCTAATATAAGGAATATTGTATCCACTGTTACACAAAGTCATTTATATGTTGGTCAAACAGAGTCTATTTCGGTTTTGGTTGAACCCAATAATTGTTTTGATTCTTCATATGAATGGAAATCAAGTGATAAGTCAGTGGCAATTGTGGATAAATTAGACGATGGACAAACTGTAATTAGAGCAACTGGAATTGGTAATTGTACATTAACTTGTATCGCAAAAGAAGGCGGTTGTTCAACTACATGTAATGTATTGGTAGAAAGTACATTTAAAAAAAGAGAGAATGCGCATGGAATGCTCAGTTTAACAGCAATTTTGGCTGTTGCGTGTATTTTCTGTGCGGCACTATCACCAGTTCTTTGCGTGCCAGTAGCTATTGCAACCGTTGTTTGTGGAGTATTGGCCATTGCTCGAAATAAAGGAGATAGATTTTGGGCGTTTATTTTGATGGCAGCGGCTGTCTTAACGGCATTAGAAGCAACGGGAATTACTAATTGGCTATAAACATAAGAAGTGTGAAAGGAGCTACGATGGGAATAGAAGGCGGTTCTAATAGTGAAGTACAAAATCAAGAAATAAATCAAGCAAACAATGAACAAAACGAGATAAATCAAGCGGAACATCAGAGAAGCGGAGAAGAACTTGAGGGTAATTCGACAATTGATAATGAAGGTGAAAGAAAGCAGATAGAAGGAAAAGATGATGCTACTGAATCGGCTGAAGATGAATCATCACAGTTAGATAAAGAAGACAATATTGAAGATGATCCAAATACTGAACAACCTCCAGAATCAGATAATGTAGCTCCGGAACAGCAGCTAGACAATCAAGATACTATTGAGTCAGATCCATCGGGAGCTGATGAAATGGGTGAAGACAATAATGAAACTGTTGATTCGCTTGATAATGATGACGAAATAGAGGACGCTGAGGATTTAGATGATAATCAGGACTCGACAGAAGGAGATATCCAAGATTCATTAGACGCAGAAGATTCAATTGATTCAGATGATACTGATGATTCAGTTGAAGAGGATGATAATAACGAACAAGATCCCCTTGATTCAGAAGATTCTATAGAAGATGATGGTGAAGAAGAATCAGAGAGTCCAGAAGGAGAGGAAGAAACTGAAAATCCAGAGGGTGGTGAAGAGTCAGAGACTCCGGAAAAAGAAACCGAGAATCCGGAGGATGGTGAAGAGTTAGAGACTCCGGAAGAAGAAACCGAGAATCCGGAGGATGGTGAGGAATCAGAGAGTCCAGAAGGAGAGGAAGAAACCGAGAATCCAGAGGATGGTGAGGAATCAGAGAGTCCAGAAGGAGAGGAGAATACTGAAAATCCGGAGGATGGTGAAGAATCAGAGAGTCCAGAAGGAGAGGAAGAAACTGAAAATCCGGAGGATGATGAGGAATCAGAGAGTCCAGAAGGAGAGGAAGAAACTGAAAATCCGGAGGATGATGAAGAATCAGAGGGTCCAGAAGGAGAAGAAGAAACTGAAAATCCAGAGGGTGGTGAAGAGTCAGAGACTCTGGAAGAAGAAACCGAGAATCCAGAGGAGAGTGGAGAATCAGAGGGTCTAGAAGGAAAGGAAGATATCGAAAATCCAGAGAAAGATATTGATGTTGAACCAACATTAGACAATAAACTGGATGACATTAAAGATGCTGCATATGAAGGAAGAGATGCCGAAGGAAATATGACTCCTGAAGCTAAAGAAAAGCTTGTCGATGACATGAAACAAGCATATGATGACACTCCAAAGGAAGATAGGGGAGATACACTAGTTCCGGAGAAATCAGAATACTTAAAGGATCCTCCAATTGCAGAAAATAAAAATACTGGTGAAAGATATAATGATGTAAATTATGATTGGCCAAGTAATGGTGGATTTGAAGGAAAACCAGAAGAGGTAGCACCACAAGTAGGGGATAGATTTGATAGAGTTGGAGCAGAAAATGGAAGATATGTTGCCCCAATTGAGGGTGATACACCGCAACCTGTAGAAAATAGAGGATTGCCATATCATTTTACAGAAGATAATATCACGGACGAACCTTCATATCATTCTTATGAAGTAGATCGAGATTTCGGACAACTTCAGGATGCGATTAATGAATATAATAATCCAGCGTTAACAGCGGAAGAGAATGAATTTATGCGTGGTGAATTTCAAAAGGAATATGACAGGAATAATTGGCCATCTGATGAATATACGCATGAACCCGGAAAAACATATTATGGGGATATTGCTGAAGCTTTTGATAGTGGGGGCGGAACACAATTGGAGTTACCAATGTCAGTTGAAAGCTTAAAAGAACTTGGAATGATTCATGAAGTATAGGAGGCGAGATTAATGAATAGAAAAGAGTTTTATAATATTGTTAAAGCTGAAGGATTAAGTAAGTTCAATATAGGTGATTCTTTTGAAATACCCAAAGTGGCAAACGTTGTAGGTTGTATCAATGATAATGGATGGGTTGTATATGCGACAGATGAAAGAGGTGCATATCATGTTATTTCAAAACATTCATCAGAAGAAGAAGGCTTAGAGGCTCTACTTATTGAATTGAGAAATAAAAAGAGAAAAGAAGCAATTATGAAAAAATTGCGTAAATAAAGAAATTTCGTTGTTTTTTCTGTAATCACGATTTTTGGACTCCGCGTACATATCAGAAGATTGAGCGAACCTTACTAATACGAGGAGCCTTTTGGTTATGAGTGAACAGAAGAAGCAGAATCTTCTTGATTAGAGTGTGCGAAAAGATTTGTTATTTATAAGGAGGCAACAGAACTTTATAGTATAGCTCAATAGAAAATCACTATGAAAAGGCATATCTGTAAAAAGGTCAAAAACTTATCGACAACCGACCTATCACACGATATAATGTAAGTAATCTAATAGAAATATTGATCAATCATTACCGAGAGCAACAGGGGAATGATGGTCATGTTTATGAATTTTGATGTACACATTAGTTAATCCCGTACGTTAGCATTGCTAACAAACTGCTAACAGAGAACATCAAAAATCGGTTTGTTTCTATTATTTTATATTGACAAGGATTTTCAATTAAGTGCCTACTTTCCTGATAAATACTGGATTTGGTTGACATCAGGTAACAAGTGGTAACTAAGGTGACTCGAACTCCTAAGAGGCAGTTGAGGGTTCGATTCCCCCAGGGAACATTGAAATAAAGCAGCAATGACATGAGAAAGGTCATTGCTGCTTTTTTCATGCAAAAACAGCATTTTCGGTGACAAATTTGTCAGCGAAATGTGTCATGGAGAACTGATTTTGTCAGCGAAAATGATTTCTTGTCATCAATCCATATTTTTTGAAACTGTCAGCCGTAGGGATTATGTACAAAGTAGGATGAGGTTTGGGCTGTAAAAGTAAGAAATGATGGAAAGTAAAACACTATAGTCTTGCCGGTAAAAGGCCTGTCGGATAAGTCCGTTCAGATTAGATGAAAAAAATCTATTCTGGACGGGCTTTTTTTCGTGAGCGAGTGTGTTCAGTGAAAGGAAGTTGCCTATGGCAGAAAAGAAAGAATTAGCTGTAACAGAGGAAAAGCTTGTTGAAATCGAAATGGAGAGACTGAGATCTTTTGAAAATCATCCATTCAAGGTGAAGGCAGACAGTCAGATGATTGAATTGCAGGAAAGCGTGAAAAAGTAAAGTCCAAAATCAAGGAAAAAGCAGAAAAGTCAGAAACTACACCGAAGAAAACCAGGACATCAAAAACGAAGGAGGAAACCACTGATTCATTAGAAACTTCGCCACACCATCGTCTTCATTACCTGCAATGATATGTGTCGCCTTCCTTTTCACCTCATCTATTGCATTCGCTACTGCACATGCTTCATCTGCTATTGCAAACATGGAAAGATCATTTGTGGAATCTCCAAAAACAACAATCCTGTCGCATCCAAGACTTTCTTTACACTTCAATATCGCCTGTGCCTTTGTAGCGCCATAAGGACAAATTTCCAGCCAATACTCCTCTCCGTAAGTATCCTTTTGGAAAACGCATTCCCAGTTTCCGGCATGACATACCTTTTCATACACAGGTTGCAATTCTTCTTTTGCTGCAATCAATGTAACATAGGTGACAGTTCCTGCAAATAAGTCTGTATCATCCGAAACCAGTCTCATTCTTTTATCACCGGAATGTTCATCAACATACTTCCGTAATCCTATATTCAATTCCCCTTGTCGGTATGACTTAGACATATGACCATCAAAATAAGCTGTCACAAACCCCATAGGTTCAATGATTCCTGATAACATCTGCCTCAACCGTTTCACATCACAATCCGAAAAGGATAAAATATCTGTTTCTTTTTTCTGAATCTGATCCGCCAGCACTGTTCCATTCCTTGTGATTACAGGTACAGAAAAATGAATCTCTTTCGTAATCTCCCATGCACTATGAAAGGAACGAGCCGTGGCATAAGTAATAAGCATCCCCTGATCAATGAGTGAATTCAGGGTATCTATTGTATAATCCGATACTGTTTTATCATACCGCATCAAAGTGCCGTCCAGATCCGTTACATATAAGGTCTTGTTATTCATTCCACATTTCGGCAATCATTACATCCATACAATGTTGATGTGCCACTCCTCCACTGTTACAATCAAACACAAATTCTTCCATGGTATGTATTTTCCAATCATGATAATGCATAAAGAGTTCTCCTGATTTCCACAGATGACTATGTTCTTTCTCCAGATTCTTGATAAAGGGTTTTTCTACAAATACATTAATTACATGCAAACCGCCGGAATTGGTATGTTTCTTTAGCTTTTCAACCACCTCTGTCCGTTTCTCAGGTTTCATATAATGAAATACTCCGCTGCAGAAAATGATATCATAATTATCTTGCAGTTCAAAATCATTGATGTCTGCTTTATAGAAATTCACATAGGTGCCATTCTTTTCTGCCAACATCCTTCCCTTTTCCAGCCCGGATTCTGCCATGTCAAAAGCAGTAACGATATAACCGTTTTTCGCAAGAAATACTGCATCCTTTCCCTCTCCGCAACCCACATCCAAAACCTTGAGAGGCTTAATGGGTGGTTTCTTCTGCATCAATTCATAACACAGATAATTAGGATTTACCCCCCAGAAAAACCCATCCTCTTTGTAACGATCCTCATAATCGGCTGCTACCATCGACCTATATCCCAACAACGAATCAACGCTTGTTTGTAAAACGCTTGCTATCGCCGGTAATAAATCAATATCAGGACATGAAGTACCGTTTTCCCATTTTGATATGGCTTGAAAAGAAACATTCAGTTCATTCGCCAATGCCTGTTGTGTAAGTCCTAAGTATTTCCTTTTGTTCATAATCACTGTTCCAATATTCATATGTTCATCCTCCATAGAAATATTCTAGTCCTCATGCCACAAAAAAACGATAACCCATCTGTTTAGTTTTGAAGTATTAATTCTACTACAGGTTGAATTAAGAAGAAACATCTCTTGCCAAATATTTCCTCTTTCTCCACCAAAACATTCTATTATCCGACAAATATTCTTTCATACATCTCCAAGAATGCAGAAATCATGGCATCTCCAAAACTAATTATGAGAATCCATCGCTTTACGATACACCCGGGAATCCTCCCCACCCACATCCTTCATCATTTGAAAGAATTCATAACCGTACTTCTCATACAAGCCAATGTGGTTGGTGGAAATATAAATATATTCCTGTCCTCTCTCTTTCGCCAATTTTTCAGAATATTCAATGAGCTACCCAACATAATGATGTCCGCGATACTCCGGAAAGGTATATACAAATCCAATCCATGGAGTGAACTCCGTGGGCTGAATATCATCAAAGGGCGCAAAGGTGCAGAAGGACACCAGCCTGTCCCCATTCACCAGCATCGGTACGATTGCAGTATCCCCCACTGTATCCTTTAATTCTCACTTAAAAGCTGATACAGATATTGCCCCGCGCCCCAATCACTCCTTTTGATTTCGCCCAGCCAGTGTTCCTTTTCATTCGACTCAAAAAACTCAATAATCTTCATAGTCACTCTTCCTTCCCATATTTCGTACTCCTACCCTTCTCCATTATACATCATTTCCTGCGCAATCTGCTGAACCATATTGATAAACAATCTATTTACTGCTCTCATCCAGCCTCCACCTCCTACAGCTTCGTCCCACCGGAGCAACGAAGCATTTTTTTGACAGACAAATCAGCTATCCGGGATAGAATTACCAGCCACGTACAAATACTGATAATCGAAAAAAAGCCCTCTCCCTGTTTCACACAATCAGCTGCATAACACTGCAGCCCGGATGCAGAAGCATTATCCGCTCATTCCATAAAAATCCGATTCTGTATACAATCACAGGAACAAAGCCCACAATCTCGAAGGGAATTGTCCATATGATATACTGATTCAGACTTTCTATTTTTGTTCCGACGATAATTCCGCACAGACTAAAAATCACTGAACCTGCAAATATTCCTACGGCACAAAGAAAATGATTTCCGGAATCCCTCTGTACCATTAAAATAATACCTACAATTTCAGAAATAATTCCGATTGACAAAATCTTCCCCGATATGTATTCTCTTGAAGTCACCGGAGAAACGGCAATGGAAGGAATGATTCGCTGACTTTTCTCCAAAAGAATCAGTGCCCCCATAAAAAACATGCCCATTGCAGCAGGATCCGAATATATGCAGATGGAAACAATGGTATTTTTAACACTACCATTCAAAAAGGAGAAAAGAACAAGATAGATTACGATAATGATAAAATAAAGCATATAAAATCCATATTTCCATTGAAAAATCATATCACCCTTTATCACATTTGCTTTTCTCATGACAGGCTCCTCCTATTAATCTAACTGTGCCCTGGTCAGTTCCATAAAAATATCACTTAACGTAGTGAAGGTGCGTGACTTCCGATACCCGAAGACCACCTGAATACATCGTAGCAATCATGGCCTTATGTTTCAGGTTTGGCGTTGCATCCAGAATCGCTGATATCTCTGCTTTCGTAAGCACGGTTGGCAGGTTCCTGTCCCTTTTCATGCGTGGGATATCATCGTCATCCCAATTCATCTTTAATACTTTTTTATAAAAGAAACGAATACCGGAATGATAGTGGTTGTATGTTTCCGGTGAAATCCCGGAAAGTCTTTTTTCGGTCAGAAATGTGTCAACATCATCTGTTGTCAGAGCATCTATTGGCTTATCAGTATATTTTAAAAAGTGAGCAACACTTGTACAGTAAGCATGAATAGTAGAATCTCTTAGATTCCGTTTGTTTGCTGCATTTGTAATCTGGCTAAATATTTCATTGTACATAATAAAATCCTCCATGTAAAATCAGTAGTTAATGAAAAACCCTGCTTAC
>OLVO01002525.1_pt1 | contig 16461 bp, 13 predicted proteins | sample 1672571 | NCBI WGS metagenome assembly OLVO01 (sample SAMEA3136700, study PRJEB25190) | human gut metagenome | biome: human gut; feature: human-associated habitat; material: faeces | place: Austria | collected 2013
TCATTCTTTCTTCTATTAAAAAACATAAACCAAGCTCTCCTGAAATATATGAATCAGCTCAATCTGCTGTAATCCACTTAATAACCTTGATAGCATAACATATTGCTTATACATTACACAACAAAAAGTCCCCTTGTTTATGAATATAAAACATAAACAAAGGGACTTTTTTAATATAATGTAAGTGTTAAATTTATTTTATCAACTTACTGATGTATAGCAAATTATTACTTATTACATCATTCCGCCCATACCGGCAGCTCCTGCTGGCATTGCTGGTGTATCTTCTTTGATATCAGCTACAACTGACTCTGTTGTAAGGAGTGTTGAAGCTACACTTGTAGCATTCTGTAATGCACTTCTTGTAACCTTAGCTGGGTCAAGAATACCAGCATCAATCATATTAACGTATTCATCATTAAGAGCATCGTAACCTGTTCCTACTTCTGACTCTCTTACTTTGTTGATGATAACTGCACCTTCAAGACCTGCATTGTGAGCAATGTGGTATAAAGGAGCTTCAAGTGCCTTAAGAATAATCTCTGCACCTGTCTTCTCATCACCACTGAGTGTAGCAGCAAGTTCTGCAACCTTCTTAGAAGCGTGGATATAAGCAGAACCACCACCTGAGATAACGCCTTCTTCTACAGCAGCTCTTGTTGCATTAAGGGCATCTTCCATACGAAGCTTAGCTTCCTTCATCTCTGTTTCTGTTGCAGCACCAACTCTGATAACAGCTACGCCGCCTGCAAGCTTAGCAAGTCTTTCCTGTAACTTTTCCTTATCAAAGTCAGATGTTGTTTCTTCAAGCTGTGCACGAATCTGTGCAACTCTTGCTTCGATATCTTCCTTAGCACCTTCGCCGTCAACGATAACTGTATTTTCTTTCTGAACCTTAACTGACTTAGCTCTACCAAGCATATCCATTGTTGTATCCTTAAGTTCAAGGCCAAGTTCTTCTGAAATAACCTGACCACCTGTAAGAATAGCGATATCCTTAAGCATTTCCTTACGTCTGTCACCATATCCAGGTGCTTTGACAGCTACAACATTGAATGTACCTCTTAACTTATTAACGATAAGTGTCGTAAGAGCTTCACCTTCAACATCTTCTGCAATGATAAGAAGCTTAGCACCGCTCTGGACTATCTGTTCAAGAACTGGTAAGATTTCCTGAATATTAGAAATCTTCTTATCTGTGATAAGGATATATGGGTTATCAAGGTTAGCTTCCATCTTATCCATATCCGTTGCCATATATGCTGAAATATATCCTCTATCGAACTGCATACCTTCTACAAGATCAAGTTCTGTCTTCATTGTCTTAGATTCTTCGATTGTGATAACACCATCATTAGAAACCTTTTCCATAGCATCAGCTACCATCTGACCTACTTCTTCATCACCAGCTGAGATAGATGCAACCTTTGCAATCTGGTCTTTTCCTGTAACCTTCTCGCTCATATGTGCAATAGCTTCAACTGCACAATCAGTAGCCTTCTTCATACCTTTTCTTAAGATGATTGGGTTAGCACCTGCTGCTAAGTTCTTCATACCTGCATTAACCATAGCCTGTGCAAGAACTGTAGCTGTTGTTGTACCATCACCTGCTACATCATTAGTCTTAGTAGCAACTTCCTTTACAAGCTGGGCACCCATATTCTCAAATGCATCTTCAAGTTCGATATCCTTAGCGATTGTAACACCATCGTTAGTGATAAGTGGTGCACCATATGATTTATCAAGAACTACGTTACGTCCCTTTGGTCCGATTGTAACCCTTACAGTATTAGCTAATTTATTAACACCCTCTTCAAGAGCTTTTCTTGCTTCAATTCCGTATTTAATTTCCTTTGCCATTGCTATTACCTCCATTATTATCTGTAATAAAAATATATCTGATATCAACTAACTATCACTTTTCATATATCCGCCAGTATACTGGCTGTATCTGATTAGTCCTCGATTACCGCAAGAATATCATTCTGCTTTACAACGATGTATTCTTCATCATCAAGCTTAACTTCTGTTCCAGCATACTTAGAATATATTACCTTATCACCAGGCTTAACCTGCATTGTAACTTCCTTGCCATCAACAACCCCGCCAGGTCCAACTGCAACTACCTCTGCCTGAGATGGTTTCTCCTTTGCCTGTCCTGGTAATACGATACCTGACTTTGTAGTTTCTTCTGCAACTAATGCTTTAATTACAACTCTGTCTCCTAATGGTACTAATTTCATATATATCCTCCATTCCGCTGTCTGAAATGTATATGGCAGCAATTTGTTTTTTGCTTGTTAGCACTCATTTCAACCGAGTGCTAATTTCAATAAAATTAAGATAGCACCCGGCTAATAATTTGTCAACAGCTATTTCTAAATATATTAATGATTTAACATTTTGATTATACTTTTTTTATTTTTTATTCTTATTAGCGACACCCATCTTGACAGTCTTTCCATAATAGAAAAGATACTGCTGTGCATATCCGCCAAGCTCGCCAAATCTTTCCTTAGCAAATGCAGCTATAACATCTTTGGAAGTATCATTTCCGTCAAAATACAGATATTCCATTATTCTTTTTATCCACACATCAATAGGAAAGCTGTCCCTTTTACCCAATGCAAAAAGGCTTACACAGCTTGCGACCTTGTTGCCAACCCCTTTTATCTGACACATTTTCTCAATGCCCTGCTCACTATCCAGTGCAATAAGCTCATCATAGCTAATCTTTCCCTCGCCGACACATTTTACGGCATCATATATGTAAGGTGCTCTAAAGCCCGTCTTTAATTCCTTCAAATCCTCTACTTCTGCTTTGGCTAACTTCCTTACATCAGGAAATGTATACATAGGTACACCTTTCACCTCACCCGCATAATCGCCATACTTTGCAGAAATATCTGCAACAATCTTCTTTATATGTGGTATCTGTTTGTTCTGCGATATAATAAATGAAATAAGTGTCTCAAAAAATTCCTGATTAAGAATTCTGACACCTGACATTGCCTCAATTGCTTCCTTAAGCTTATCATCTTTCTTTAAAAGCCTTTCCTTTATAAGACCATAATTCCTGTCTATGTCGAAATAATTTCTCCACAAATCCATATACAGCTTCTCGTCAGTATCATAAAATACAATTTCTTTTTCAGTCTGTATTATATGTAACATATGTCCAAATGCTGTAAGGACATAATCATTTTCATCAAGCTTATTAAAATGGAAGCACTGTCCACATTCAAGTGTTTCATTCAATTCAAAATCATCAGGTTTGTTAATAATATAATCGCTCATATTAATTCTCCTCCCTGTACAAAATAAAATGCACGGTATATTTATCATCAGACTGCCATAAATATCCATATATCTAGCAGTTGTGTATTATTTTATAATGTAATATAATTATAATATATGATGTAATAATACCAAATTACATTTAATTTAACAAAGTAATAAACCTAAATTATTATAGAAAGATTTATTAACATATATGAAAAATTTATATAAGCCTATCCATAAGCGTGTCTGCGTTATACTCACACTTGTGCTTTTATCTGTCGCATTGACAGGCTGTACAATTCCAATATCGTTTAATATGTCTTCCAATTCAGCTATGACAATACCTAAGGCTGCATTTTCCCAGTCCGCAGATACAACGGAGGAGATTGTGCAGGCTATAATTGCAAGTATGGATAGTGATAATAATGTCTGCGAATTATTCATTACTGATGAGGAGTTAATTGATGCCAACAAATGGCTTTCATTAATTAACGGCATAGAACAGTTAAGATGTGAATACAGGCGCATTAAAAATGGTTTCAATGTGCGGATAACTTATGAATGTTGGGACAATTTTGCAATTATTAAAGCTTACAGAAGTGAGTCAACATATAATCTTAATGAACGCCAGCTTGTGCTTTATGACAAATATACCAAAATACTTGAAGAGATTATTTCGCCAAATCAATCTGATATAGAAAAAGAGATTGCCATACACGATTATCTCGTTGATAACATCAATTATGTTGATACCGGCGACTCTTCCTACAACGCCTACAGTGCATTAATCAACGGAATTGCCGTATGTAGCGGCTATACTGAATGTTTTAAGACATTGTTAGATATGCTTGGAATAGAAAATGCAACGATTTCAGGAGAGGCTGGCGGACAGCAGCACATATGGAATGTTGTCAACCTTGATAATCACTGGTATCACGTTGATGTAACGTGGGATGACCCTGTTGGCTCATCATCTGATTATATCGACCACTCATATTTTAATATCAGTGCTGACGATATGGCACTCGACCATACTTGGGACAGAAGCCGTTACTCCGCTTATGAAAAATGTGGTGCAAAATATTCCTACTGCAGATACAAAAAACTACCTTTAATAAGCAATGTCAACCAACTAAATAAACTCATATATTCAACAGTTAAAAATAAAACTGCACATATTGAATTCACTACAACTTATAATGCAGATCTTAAAGAGGCAATATCAAGAACCGGACAGCAGTTATCCTATTCTTATAAGAATATTGATCGTGTTAATTACACGTTATATTCTGTTACATTTACCTATTAATTGATATATAAATGTAATAATTATTACATTTATATATCAACAAAAAGCTGATTATCTCCATTTTTATTAATGAGGGTAATCAGCTTTTATTAATATCAATTAATTTCTTAATATAATGTATATATCATACCATAAATCTTGTGCGGCTTTTCTACACATATAAAGTTCCATAAGGAACTTTTAAGATGAGCACTTTTGTGCTCATTATACCATAATGAACTTATCTTCTTCCGAAAAATAACACATTATTATGTTATTGGATATTAACTCCAGTATCTTTTAATGTTGCTCTTACAAGTGAGTCTTTAGCATTTTTCCAAGGCTCATTGGCATATTTGTGATCAAATTTATTAATAAACCAGGCTACATCATCTCTTACTCTCTTCATATTATCTATATAAAGCTTAGTGATAAGCTCTGTGAATTCTGTATACTGTGCTCCCGAAAGCTTGCCGCTCGCCCTTTTCATCAAAAGTCCATAGTGGCTGGTACAAAAGCCTTTGCAGCTCTTAAGCTTATCGACAAAATCTTTGTCGTGTTTATACATATAAAACACTGTATCTATGTATCTTTCAATGGTATCTTCTACCTTATCGCACACAAAGCATTTTCCTTCAAGCTCATCTATATAACTGCATACCTGTGCCTCTTTGCCCTTTTTAAGTAATGTCTTTCCAGTGCCCTTATCATCACTATAACTTTCTATCTGCTTAATGACATAATCCATATGTGTCTTCATAACAAGTGCATAACCAAGTCTGTTATTCTGCTCGTATATCTTCTTAATATGACGGCTGCAAAATCCCATTTTATCTGTCTTTTCTCTTATGTCATCTTCCATATAGCTTGGACCCATGGCATACTCAACCGCATCATTCTCCAGCTTTTCAAACATTGAACAAATCGGACATTCACTATCCAACGCAAACGCATCATTAACTGGAACTGTATATATCTTTTCTTTCATAATTGAATACCCTTTTCTATTAATCTTGTAGTGGTATTTTATCAAGAATGGGGAGAATATTCAATATATTGGGGAAGCCAAGTTATTTAGGTTACTTAACTTGTCTTGTCATCAATCTGAACCGGAATTTACACATAGTAGAAATTATTTAGGTTACTTAACGATAAATGGTGCGGATTATCTGCCACAATCTACACACAGCAGAAATTATTTAGGTTACTTAACACAATAGTAGAAATTCTTTAATAACATATCTACACACAGTAGAAATTATTTAGGTTACTTAACATGGCACATACACAGAATATCCTTTAAATCTACACACAGTAGAAATTATTTAGGTTACTTAACATCAGAGAAAATCGAACAGATACTTACATCTACACACAGTAGAAATTATTTAGGTTACTTAACCCGGATATAACATAAAAGCCGGAAAAATCTACACACAGTAGAAATTATTTAGGTTACTTAACTCTTATATCGTCATATTATATAATTATTCCTTTGTTAAGTAACATTTTTTGATTATTTTTTGTGCAATACGCACATATTATATTAAGTAACCCATCTAATTTTAAATATTAAGGTCAAGGTTTGCATTCTCAAATGTTTCAGCTTATTATAATAAAGTCCTTCTCATCATTCTTTGCATATCCAAACCTCAGTACTTCACAACTTGATGAAAGTTTAAATATAATAACACTATCCTCTTGCGAAAAAGATTTCTCATATTTGTTCTTCAAGTCATTTACTATATTATTAACGATTTTTTCACTGTTGTCAATTTCAAACACGGAATATTGTAATCTATGTCCAAATCTTGAAAGATATTTAGCAAATTTAGTTCTTAATTTGTCATTTGATATATCATAACTTACAACTACCATAATACCTCCAATCTAGTTATATATTAAACTGCGGAAATTCTGATACACTTTTCATTTTCATAAAATATCTATAATAGCTTTGTATATACATAAATATTTCATCTTTATATTCCATAATTGCCTGCATTAAAAATTGAATATATTGTGGATTATTCTTATATTTTAAACACCAGTGTTCATCATATTTTTCGAAATCATCAATTTTACATTGACCTAGATTAATAGCTTTTCGCACTTCATAGTCAATAATAGGTCTTATTGGTTCCATTATATCGCAAACTAATGATTTCCTCATATAGAAACACTTATGAAACCCCCCATAATATGTATCAAATCCATAAACTTGCAACATTGCATCAACAATATTAAAAAGCATTGTATAACCTATGTCTAATACAACATTCACATAGTCACTTTTAATTCTTGGCTTTCTCCCATTCCATTGAACATTATCAAACATTCTCGGAAAGTAAACTCTTGCAGCATTTCCCTCAATCCCCATAATTTCTAAATATTCTTTTGGGTTATTAAGTTCAATCACCATCTCATTTAATAGTTGTATTGCTTCGTTTTGATACTCAGTCTTTTTTCTTATGTTTTTTAATACCTGTGCCTGATTTTTTATTTTATTTTGTTCAATAAGTCTACCTATATCGTTACCATCATATTGATATTGATGTTTTCTCAAAAGCGTATTACCTTCCATTCTTGCGCCTATAACATCATATACTTTAAATGTTGTACTCATTAAACATATAGAAAACCCAAACTTTTTACTTCTCTGTATCAATCCACTCGTAATAGATATATTTCCAACAACACATAACATAAACAATCTATAACAAGTCGACTGAAACTTTATCTTTCCATCTTGGTCTTTCACTATAACATTATCGTTTGAAAATGATAATTTATCACCAATATTAGTCAATAAAAAAATCACTTGTTTCTTCTTGAAATCATTAGCACTCAACATAATTATTCCTCTTTAATTAATGACTTATCACACGCCTGCTCATATATACATTTACTACATTTTTCTTTATTAGTCTGCTCAAATTTATCCATATCAAATAACCTAATCTGGTTAATTAATTGTTTAAATTTATTTTTCATTGCCACATCATCATCTGGAAGTGCAATTTTATATTTTTTATTATCATCAAGACTTCTTACTTCTAAATGATTAATCTCATACCCCATCTCTGTCATTGCATAATATTGGGCATATAATTGAAAAATATATCCGTCATATATTTTCTTAACAAACTTTTTCCGTTCTATAAGTGTCTTACTAATTTCATCATACAAATCTATTTTCCCAACAATCTTATATTCATCTGAATACACATCTAATGCCATTTTTACGCTTTTTCTCGTAGAATATTTTTTATTATCTACTTTCTCGTGTGCCTTCGTACCATTAATCTGATACTGTGATTGATATGTCAAATTGTCCTGATTTCCATATAATTTATGAAAATATATGGAAACCGGACAAAATATAAAATCATTGAGATTAGAAATTAATATCAAATCTTCCATCTACTCAAACCTTCTATTCTGAATATAATCAAGCCATTCAGTAACACCTATATACAATTCGCTTTCTTTTAACTTCTTATCATCACTCCAATTTTCTTTAATTTTATTAATCTCATATAGTCCTTTTAATGCAATACAATATGCTCCATTAGCATCTGCATCTTTTGGCATTATTTGTTTATCATCAATAATATCATCTGATTTTTCATTTTCTTTATAATCAGATGAATCAAAAAATCCATTATGCGAATTTAAGACTGGCGATACAAGCCTGTCATAATCATCGCCTTCTGCTTCACTCTTACTATTCCTTAGCTGAACTGTATACTTGAATTTTTCAAACAAGTTACATATAAAATCAGCATTTCGCATTTCATCCATATGTGATATATCTTCCCTTATATCGTGTCCATCTTTATATTCAATACCGTATTGTTCCATAAGCTCAATTAAATCTTCGGTAAGATTTAACACTTCTGAACCTGACCATCTGCCATCTTTATATAATTTCTTAATTCTTTCTCCATATGTATAGGTCGTCCATTCATTTACTGGAATACTTACATTATAAGTTTTAAAGTTATTATAATCAAAAGAGAAAGCAAATAGTTGTCTATGTCCGATTTTTTCATATTCCGCAGAACCTTCATTAACATATCTGATTGAATTCATACTCATAAGAAATTCTTTTTTATCCTTAACTTTAGCGTTAATAGCACTTCCCGAATATTTCTTAAAGTCAAATATATTAATGAATCCTGTAGCTGGGTCTATCTTTGATGTATAAGCTGCCGGCACATAGAATATACAGCCGCACTGCTTTCCTATCTGCAATGCACTCTTAGGAAGATATGTAAGCTGGTATCCCTTTAATATTCCTCCATTCTCATCAGCCTTTTTTTCTTTAAACACAAGATAATTAAGCTTGCTAATCAGCATATTTTCAAATTTCTGATACACTTGACGTTCAACCTTAAATCTTCCTCTCTTAAATCCTCTATTTAAATCTTCCATTACAATTATCGCATTATAATCTACTACCATTCTTGCTATCTTAGATATAACACCTGACAGATAACCATTTTTAACATCTTTAATCTTACCAATTTCCTGCCAGTTCTTTCTTGCATTATCTCTTGTCTTTTCCATATTTTTAAGTTTATTCTTATAGTCATAATTATTGACAAGATTAAATGATTTCTGTTCTATAATATTTCCTTTATTATTAATGACAGAAATGTATATAAGATTTCTCTCGCCACGATCTATTCCAATAACATTCATATTATTATGCTTAGCTATGTATTCAATCATCTTAGCATTAATATTTTCGTCATCTACTCCATAATTAATTGTTATTGGAAAATGAAGGAAATATTTATCTTCTGTATATCTCTTATCTTTAATAATATCTATTGGGTTCTTACGATGTCCGATTCTTTCAAGTATTTCAACAAGTTTTTTATCTTTTTCTACATCAATAACATAATCATTATTATAATAATTATAAACTTTTATATAATCCTCATCAGTTAAAGATACCCTTACTCCAGCTTCATTAATATATGTCTTATTAACAAGAACTGTATCTTTCTTATGAGTTATATTTCTTTTCATACTCGATTTACGATAGAAAAGCTCAGCATTACCATTTAATTCAATGCAGATATTCTTAAGGTTATCCTCACTAAATATGTTCTTTAGATACATTGTATGAAGATTGTCTTTTCCTGTACTATGCGATGATAAATCTTTATTATATATCTCAAATAGATATATTTTTCCTTCCTCATCAAGCCTGTTAATATCTGCTTCACTTATATATGCCCACGAAATTGAGTATCCTTGCTTCTCAACATCTTTATAGAACTGGCCTATATCATTATATTGAGTAGTTTCCTTGAATTTGAATCCATAATTCTTCCATTCAGGATGTTTATTTATACACGCTTTATAATAATCTATTAAATCGTGGCAGTAATTAATATCAAAATTACCACTTGATTTGATATGCCTGTTCTTCTCATATCCTTCTAATATATATGATGATGGGTTATAATCTCTTTTTCCTGTATTCGATTTAATAAATACCCATGGAAGCATTTTATTAGGACCCGGCAGGAGATTATATACCATTTTTTTATAATCTGTCGATAATCGCTGCTCTTCACTACCTTTTATTATCTGTTTATCAGGCTTATTATTCACATTAAATATCGCTATATAATATTTGTTGTTCCTAAGCAATATTATTGCATTATTATCAAATTCCTTACTCCTTGACCAGCCACTGGCAAGTGTTGGTGAAGCAAAATTAAGCTTAAACTTCTGTGTACTGTAAGGCTTCCTGGTGACATAATTACGAATTCTGTCATAAAGTGTCACTACATTTTCCAATTCATAATATATATCTTCAAGCTCAGCATAAAATGCGTTATCTTTTTCCACAACCTCATCTATGATAAATGTCTGCAGCCAATGATATATCGACATTATATCATCAAGATCTTTCTTTATATTAAGTGCAGTTTCCTTATTCTCTATAAGACTATCACCTGAATCATAAGTTATTGTATGCAGACTCATATTGGCTAATAATTTTGACATTTTATTAAAATATCCAAGCACTCCATGTCCGCTAAACGCCCTGCCCGAATTATCATCATCCATATTAGAAGCATTAAAATAATCTGGCTCATAATCTGATACAATACTGTCCAGTTCTTTAACACTCATAAATTTATTGTCTTTCTTAGCCTTTTCAATTTTCTTAGCCTTGCTTTGACCTTTTCCCGCTATTGTATTATACCAATATCTTTCTATAGCTGATTCTATCACACCCCAACCGCCATACACATAACTTGACACATTCGTATAACATCTTGCATTAATATAAATCTTTGCTGTATCATATATATTACTATTCTGCAAAACATTTCCAAGCCTGTCTATCAGCTTAACTTCTTCAAGCCTGCTAATAAATCCATTAAATGCAGCATATACTTCTTCATCATTCTGATACATTGGAGGAATTTCAAATGCCTTTTCTGATATACCCATTATCTGTTTTTGAAGCTTCGTCATCTTAAATACATTAGCTTTAAGCTTATTCTGCTGGCAGTACAAATTCATATGTTTGTTGACATCCCCACATATCTGATTGTAATAATCTATGCCCTTCTGCGCAAGTAGCTCATTATAATAATCCTCAGAAAAAATATGCTCTAATCTCCAGCTATCAAGCAACTCTGTTAATTCTTCTTCAATTAGCGCAATTTCGGTTTCGGCTTTTTCCTTTATACACATAAATGTCTTCAAATTATCGTAAAATATCGAAGCATTAACATTAACAATCCTATAGCATATAGATGATGCTCCTCCATTTTCTTTAAACATATTTTTTCTTATATTAAAATAATCAGTAAAATATGTAGTAAAGCCTTTAAAAAGCGCAATTGTTTCAAGTGCTTTCTCCTTATCTTCACCGATATAATTCTGTTCTACATAAACAGGAAGAAGCTGTGTTATCAATTTAGCTTCAAACATTGATTTAAAATTATCATCTGCTGATAACAGTTTAGCTATCTCTCCTCGCTTTGATTTTTCCACCAAATCCAGCTTATCTCTGTTGTCTTTATCATTTTTCTTATATTTTTCTTCTATTGCTTCAAACAGATTCCTAAAATCCAGATTATTGGTATCATTCAACTTATGTGTAATATAATCTCTATAATATCCATCAGCTATCCGCTTCAACTCCAGACTTTGCTGTGTTTTGTATTCATCTTCCGTGATAATTCCCTTCTGCTTAATATGTTTCATCGTTAATGGTGTTGGTCTCAGCTCATTTCTTAATGTCTTTTGAACCTTCGATATTGCTACAAATTCACTGAAATCACCTGTTACATTATTCATTATCATACCTCCATCATCTCCATCTATTTATATCAATTAATATATCATTCTTGTCAGTATTTTTATATTTAATGATAATATAACATCGTTTATACTTTTTTGTAAATAGGTGTTAATATCATTTTAATAACCTGCAAAAAAATAACACTTTCGTGTTATTTAATAACCTAACCTATTTAATCTACAATCTGTATATTTCAGTAGAAATTATTCAAAGCACTTAGCATCTTACAACTAATGTATCTATTTAAAGCAAAACCTGACAATATATTTATTATGTCAGTATCCATCTTTATATTTGTGATTAGGCTTTAATGAGATTATATTTAATTACACACTATATGTCAATTTTAATATAATCTTCAACATATATTAATTCCAGATAATCATAATCAACTCTGCACAGTGTCATCAAGTCATTTCATACATATAATATTAGTAAATTTAATATATGGAGTTTTTTCGATTATGAGAACGCAGAATACGTGGGCGATTGCTATGTGTTATGTACCGTGGCAGAAATGGGGAGATTTGTATGACCCTTGCAAAGCCCTTAAATGTGGAACTTTATTTCCTGTATTATCCAAACCTTTTGCAGGAGGCAGAGTATGAATAATATGACTAACCAGCCATCTATGAACCAGAGGTCTTCCTGCAATTGCCAGCAGAATTGCAATAATGGCTATTCTAATAATAGCTGCAATAACAACCGCAATTACAATAACAATCTGTGCAACAGCGGCAATTCCAACAGTACCCTCACTCCAACCCGACAGTCCAGTTGTACTTTAACAGCCGACAAACGTGGGCTTATGCAGAATATTTATGAACTGGGATTTGTACTAACAGAAGTCAATCTCTACCTTGATACTCACCCCGATGACCTTGAAGCAATTGAATATTATGCACAGATTAAAGATAAATACTGCGATTATATGACACAGTACGCAGATTATTATGGACCTCTCGATAAATTACACATTTCCAACGACAATTACTGGATGTGGGTAGCAACTCCAATGCCTTGGGAAATGGAGGGCTGCTGATATGTGGAATTATGAAAAGCGACTTGAATACCCTATTAAAATAAAACAGACGAACCCTACTCTGGCGGCTATGATAATCAGTCAATATGGTGGACCATACCTCAACAAGGTATACAGTTTCCCTTCTTATTTATATAGGTATATTATCATAGTGTTTTTAAATATACAATAGCATTATATTCTTTCGATATTATGTACATCTATTGCACTTGTTACTGTATTGCCAATACCAATTACTGCTCGATCACCATTAATCTGAATAACATCATATTCATCATAGTAAAGGTTAAATGCTCGGTCAGTGTCATAATCGGCATTAAGAATAACTCTTACTTTATCACCAACTTTTATATCTGCATTATCGCAGCCTTCACCATTCGAATTGTCGCTTGATATAATACAGCCATCGTTGACCCAACCTGTTCCATCATTGATTAAGTAAGGATTGGCCGTCCAAGGAATAACCCTTGTGATTGTTCCACTATTAAATCCCTGTGATGGTGTAAGTCCTGATTCTGATGTTGATGAAGCATATATTGCATTATACTCAACATAATCTCCTATCTGGTACTGTAACTGCTCTGTATCAACTACATCAGTTTCAGCATTATTATCTGAGATTGAATTATCATTGCCATTAATGTCATTTCTGTGATCATATTCATTTGCTTTTATAAGTCTGTCAAAGACGTCATCACGCATAATGTCAAAATCTACCCTTGTACCATCATTAAGATAATAATCACTGCTTTCCTGTGACATAGCGAATTTATCTTCACAAATCTCACCATCATCATTCCAATGAGCTTCCCAGATAAGAGCACCGTGCTCTATAAGTTCATCTGCATTCATATAATCATTTAACCAGCTATGGCTCGCATAGATACCCTTTGCAGTAATATCAGATAATGCATCAAGCCATATAAGTGCAAGCTCCTGTGTATAATGGTAATCAATGCCATTTTCAGCCTTATATCCGTCTGCGTCCTCGATATCAAGGTACAATCCCATAACTGGATTGCACTTGTTATACCATTCTCGTATGTGTGCAGCTTCACTTAATGATTCACCATTGTTGCCAGCATACTGATATAGATAAAGTCCATACGGAATACCTCTCTTCTCACATTCATCTATATATGTCTGTGCCATAGAATCACACTGTCCGCACTCGCTGTCATCCTTGCTTAAGTCGCTGCCATAGGCACAACGGATTATAACAAAATCAAAATTCTCCTTAATGTAATCAAAATCAAGATTTCCCTGATGTCTGCTTATGTCTATTCCTCTTTTCATAACTATTCCTCACTTTCATTTTCATCTTTAATACTTTCTAATTCTGCTTTTTTCTCCACCTGACTCTTAAGATTGCTTACAATAGGCTGTAAAAATGGTGGAAGTGTAACACCTATATCATTTATGTTCTCTAAGATGCTTATTATTTCATTGCAAATCAACCATATTGCCACTATGCAGGCAACTAAAAATGTAAATGGCAATGTTATTCCAACAACATCCGCTGAATAAGAAAGGAGCTGGTCTACAATGACACCAACTCCTACTAAAAGCCACATACATATTTTCTTTGCCATTCCTTTAATTCCTTTATAACTATCAAGCTCCTGGTTTCTGAACTTTGAAGCTACAAGACCTGTTGCATAGTCTATTATATTACAGGTTATTAATAACATAACAGGTATTGCAAGTATACCTAACGCACTCATTATTATGCTCCATATTGCTACTATAATTGTTTTTGCTCTTTCCATTTGTTTCCTCCTGATTTATATATATTTACTTTAATTTTACTTATTGGGTGCTCTAATCATTTTCATTGTTTCTTCTCCTAATTTTTATGTTTTATAAAGCACTGTAAAACAGTGCAAAAGTGTATGCTTAATAGGCATAACTACTATGTAGATACACCTAGAATTTTCTAATCTAATTAATTTAACTATATGTTTACTAAACAGCAATATTGCTATAATTAATTTAGGCTTCGATGATACCAAAGCCGATAGCTGGAAAGGACTAGTCGATAAAAAAATTGAATTAATTAAATCGAAAAATAGTCAAGGCGTTTTTTGTATCCAAGGCGGCTGGAGTGGAAAACAATACGGCATAACTCTTGGTCAAAATATAAATGAAGATATTTTGGTATATGTATTTTGTAGTGATGCTATTTATACAGGTTATTTTTTGGGTAATGGACAAAGAGCTTATAAGATATTAAATCTTATAGTAGATTAATCGACATCAACAACCATACCAGCGATACTGCCTCTTATTATAGTTGCAGTTGCCCAATTTCCAAGTGTTATCATCCAGGTGTTTCCATACCTTTCGGTTTTATAACCGCCCTTTAACTCTATGCAATCTGTATAAGTTACAATATAACCAAAGGCCGTATGATTAGCCTCTCCGAAAACAAGACAAAATCCGTGTTCAGTCACGAAAGAAATCTTAAGTCTTGTTTTATTGCTAATATCCACCGTGACAGCTTCTAAGTCCTTTGAGTATATTTTTTGTGATATATTGCCGAAATTGCTGTTTAGTGTACTTATAGCATCCGTTACCGTACCATTTCCTATACTACTTATGCTTGTACTACCCAACAATTTCTTATTTGCCGCAGCTGTTGTTGTAACCTCATCAATTTTTGTATTAGTACTCTTTAAATCCGTTGCCTGCTTATTTATAACTTTATTAATTGTAGTAGCATTATTACTTATTGCTCCAGTCACAGTCCCATTCCCTATTTTACTTATGTCGGTGCTGCCTAGTAATTTAACTATCGTTATGACATTCTTAACCGCTGTTTTTATCTTTCCCAATGCAGATTTAACACTCTCTCCGGATACCAATTCCTGCAAACTTGAACTTGTAGTGTAATCTGGCATTGCTTCCTCTACCGCTGTATCAATATCCGCTTTCATCAAGTAGTCGCTTAGTTCTCCACCTAAGCAGTCCCACATTCCATCCTCCGTTTTATACACATTAGTTCCCGCTGGGTACTGTATTTTTCCGCCATCTTTAAATAACTTTTCAACAGATGTAAATGCTGTACTGATGTTATACATCGCACCAGTTTCAACACTGCTTATATTCGGAAGATTAGCAAACGTAACTGTTCCTTTAGGCTTTAATGCTCCTGTTATGGAAGCTGCTGCTGTTTTGGCCGCATCCATATAACTCTTGGCATTATTCATATATGTCTGTGCATTATTTTTATAAGTTTCTGCCGCTGTCCTTGCAGTTTCCGCTGTATTAGCACTAGAAGCCGCATTGGTCTTGTAGGTGCTTGCGTTTGTCTCTGAGGTTGCCGCTGCCTTTGCACTGCTTGCCGCCGCACTCGCACTAGATGCCGCATTGGTCTTGTAGGTGTTTGCGTTTGTCTCTGAGGTTGCCGCTGCCTTTGCACTGCTTGCCGCCACACTCGCACTAGATGCCGCATTGGTCTTGTAGGTGTTTGCGTTTGTCTCTGAGGTTGCCGCTGCCTTTGCACTG